>CEPK01175337.1_pt1 | contig 12654 bp, 15 predicted proteins | sample 356231 | NCBI WGS metagenome assembly CEPK01 (sample SAMEA2620259, study PRJEB7988) | marine metagenome | biome: marine biome (ENVO:00000447); feature: deep chlorophyll maximum layer (ENVO:xxxxxxxx); material: "saline water (ENVO:00002010), including plankton (ENVO:xxxxxxxx)" | depth 80 m
CTTTCAACTTCAACAAATTTCGCACCTAATGATTCAACCTGTTCTTTTACCTCTGGCCTAACATCAAATACTTCAACTTGAGCGCCTAATCTTTTAGCGGTTGCTATCGCCTGTAATCCAGCAACGCCTGCACCTAAAATCAATACTTTTGCTGGGGGGATTGTCCCTGCTGCTGTCATTAATAAAGGCATATAGATGGGAAGATGCATTGCTCCAATCAATACGGCCTTATACCCAGCGACATTTGCCTGCGAGCTTAGAGCATCCATGCTTTGCGCAAGAGTCGTTCGAGGAATAAGATGCATTGAGAAGGCTGAAATTTTCTTATGAGTTAATTTTTTCACAATATCTATATTTCTGGTTGTTTGAATAAGGGATATATACGCTGATCCTTCTTTGAGTAATTCAACTTCATCAGAAGTTGCTGTTGCAACTTTGATTACCAAATCAGATTGAGTTAATATTGTAGCTGCGTCAGATATGATTTTAGCTCCAGCCTCTTCATAATCTTTATCAAGATAATGAGATGCATTTCCTGCTGATGCTTGTACATGAACCTCAAGATCGCATTTCATTAAATCTTTAACAGTTTGCGGAGTAGCAGCGACACGCTTTTCACCTTCAAGGATTTCCTTTGGTATGCCAACAATCATTATATTTCCTGTAAATAATTATAAATTGAGCTTTAAATTTAAATAATTATTTATATATATAACTTAATTTGATTAAACATTTTCCCAATCATTTTAGAGTTATAATATTGCATATGAATACAGTCAAAATATTATTGTTTATACCTCTGCTTCTCGGTGGCTGTGCTCCAAATGTTAAAGTTATAGCTCGCTACCCAAATAGTCAGGAGAAATCCACGGAAATTTTCAATAGCAAGCTTCTTGGTTCAGCGCTAAAAAAGCAATTGACATATTATTCAAATGGAAAAATTAAGACCGAAACAAATTTTTCAAAAAATTTTAAGCATGGAAAGTTTTTTTCATATCATTCAAACGGTAGTTATGCGGTTAAGGGAAAATATAAATTTGATAAGCGAGATGGAAAATGGGAATGGACCAATCAAAATAACCTCATAGATTCAATATACAATTATAATAATGGAGTCCTTCATGGTAAGCACGAGAATTATAATAATGGAAATATTGAGATTAGACAGCAGTACCACACTGGAAAACTAAATGGAGGCTTTACGGAATATTTTTCCGATGGATCAATTAAAACAAAGGGTAAATATTATAACGATATTCCTCATAGCAAGTGGGAATGGTTTGATGAAAACCAAAATAAAACAAGATTAATCAATTATACTAGTGGTATCAAAAATGGAAACTTTAAAGTTTGGTCAGACGATACACTAAGACTTTCAGGTATTTATTTGTCTGATAAACGTCATGGAGCTTGGAAGTGGTATCATTCTGATAAAAAATTAGATTCTCTGGTAAATTATAATAATGGTGAATTAAGTGGGGAGTACAAAATTTGGTATAAGAACAGTGCTTTAAAGGTAAGCGGAGGGTTCGCCAATGGAAAACGTAATGGCGAGTGGAAGTGGCTTTCTGAAAATAAACACCTGGATTCGACGAAAATATTTTCGTTAGATAAATTGGATGGTATAACCAATATATATTATAAAAATGGTCAACTAAAATCCAAACGTACATATAGCATGGATCATTTAGATGGTGAATCTGTTTCATATTACATTTCAGGGCAATTAGAAAGTAAAACCCATTATAAAAAAAGTAAAAAAATGGGCCCATTTGAAGTCTGGCTTTCTAGTGGCCGCTTAGAGGAAAAAGGAGTTTACGTAAATGATCAATACAATGGCCCTATTCAAAGAAACTACTCAACTGGTCAATTAGCATCTATTGCAACATACAAGGATGGAATTTTAGATGGAATTTCTCAAATTTTTACTCCTTCCAATTTTTTAAAAAAAGAGGTTTTTTATAATGCGGGTAAAGAAATTTCTAGATTAGAATATCATGATAATGGAAGATTTAAGCGTGTTTTGATCTTTGAAGATGGCTTAAAAATATATGAGCGCAAATGGAATATTGATGGTTTTGAAAACACCGATCAGATTTACATCACAGGAACGAGAACGCAGGCAGATTATTATATTTCTGGACAGTTAAAATATGAATGTATTTATAAAGGTCAATTAAAGCATGGAATGGAATGGTGGTTTGATGAGCAGCGCAACCCATTAAAAGTGAATCTATATAACAATGGAAAAAAGTTAATTTCCCATGATCTTTTATACGTAAGCGATGAATAACATAATAATATATTGTAAGTTTTAATATAATGGATCGACATATTACATGGATAATCATTGGCTCAGTTCTAGCTGCGCTGGCAGTATCAATTGGAGCTTTTGGTGCCCATGGCCTCAAATCAAAGGTCTCCAGCGAAGATTTAGTAATTTTTGAAACGGGGGTGCGTTATCAAATGTATCATTCTCTAGGGCTAATTTTGATCGGAATTTTAGGTTTTCACTTTCCTTCAAATATAATTCAGCTTCCTGCAGCATTATTTATAATAGGTATTATTATTTTTTCTGGAACATTGTATCTAATTCCATTGACGGGATTGCGTTGGCTTGGAGCAATAACTCCCATTGGTGGAACTGCGCTCATCGCAGGGTGGATTGCATTGGTTTATAATATTATTAAATCTTAATTCATGTCAAATTCTAGAAGAGTTCTCGGTATTTTTGATGCAACCTCAATGGTAACTGGGAACATGATAGGTTCTGGAATTTTTTTATTAGTTGGCTTTGCTGCGCAACCAGTTACAAGTGATTTTTCTTTAATATTGGCATGGATTGGTGGAGGATTAATGGCGCTTATGGGGGCTTTTTGCATAGCAGAGCTTTCAACGCGATTTCCTCAGACGGGGGGAGACTTTATTTATCTACATAAAGTCTATGGCCCATTTCCATCTTTTTTGTATGGCTGGATGAGCTTAGTAATTTTTCAAACAGGAGCTACTGCAGTTCTGTCCTTATTTTCTGCTAAATACACTTTACAGTTTCTACCCCAGTTACAGTTTTTGTCTGTTTCAGGATTAGCCTCAATTATTTTAATATTCCTTACGGCTATTCACTGTTTTAAAGTTCAAGTAGGTTCTCGTTTTCAGTCCATTCTTACTATAATTAAAGTAGTCGGAATATTTTTAATGGTAGGCCTTCTGTTTCAATCAAAGCCAATTGAAGAATTTCAGTCGTATTCAAATAATTCAGCCGATAATCCATATATTGGTTTTTCAAGAGCATTGACACCAATATTTTTTGCTTATACTGGGTGGAATTGTGCAGGCTATATAGCTGGTGAGATTTCCAACCCAAGAAGAACTTTGCCTATTGCATTGATCGGTGGAACTTTGATTACCATGATTATTTATGCAATTGTGAATTATTCATTTATTCAATCTATTGGCCTTGAAAGCATGAAAGGGCAAGAAATGGTACCATTGCTGGCGCTTAATGCTGTTGGCGCAAGTAATTGGTCTGGTTTTTTATCTTTACTCATATTGATTAGCGTTATGAGTTCCCTCTCTATACATATCCAAACAGCTGCGGCTAGAGTTATACAGGCAATGGGCCAACAAGGTATATTCTTTAAATTTACCGGAAAAACAAATCCTCGTTTTTACACACCAGTTAACGCTTTAACCGTGCAGGCTATTTGGACAATTGGTCTCATGTTCTTATTGGACATTGAAAATTTGGTAGATTCTACCACTGTAGTAATGATTATGTTTTCTGCCTTATCTATTTCTACATTGTTTAAAGTTGAAAGGAAAAAGAATGATTCGAAAATTTTCACTATACCTTTCTATCCCCTTATCCCCCTAGTCTATATTTTAAGTGCTGTTTTTATTTGCTGGGGAGTGATTCAGTTTCATTTGAGCCAAAACAGCTACCTGCCTTTCTGGGGTTTATTTTTTTTAATTGCAGGATCATTAATCTACTTTTCTTGGAAGAATTTTTTTTTGAATGAGTAGAATTTCAAAACAAGGATCAAGATCAAATGGCAATAATTTGTTGGCATGGGCGGAAGAGAGAATGCCCATCATGCAAAGCATTGCAAAGCGCTTTATAAAATACAAACCTTTAAAAGGTATAAAAATTGGTGTGGCATTACACCTTGAGAAGAAAACAGGTGTTTTGCTTCGTACCCTACAAAAAGGTGGAGCTGAGGTTTCAGCTTCCTCATGCAACCCTCTAACCACTGATAATGATATTTCTGCAGCCCTATCTGAAGAAATGGATATTCATGCATGGGCGAATCAAACCAATGAGGAATATTATGAATGTTTAAATAATGTTATGATGTCGCAACCTCGCGTTCTGATAGATGATGGGTGTGATTTAATATTTTTAGCGCATAAAAAATACCCTGAATATGTTAAAAATATTATAGGGGCCTGCGAAGAAACCACCACAGGTATTGTTAGGTTAAGAGCAATGCATAAAGATAAAGCGCTTAATTTTCCAGTGATGGCTGTAAATAATGCCTATTCTAAATACCTTTTTGATAATAGATATGGTACGGGGCAAAGTGTTATTGAAGGTATCCTTTCGGCAACAAATACCCTTATAGCGGGAAAAAATGTTATAGTTGTAGGTTATGGATGGTGCGGAAGAGGTATAGCAAACCGCCTTAAAGGGCTTGGAGCAAAGGTTTTTGTAGTTGAAGCAACTTCTAGCAGTGCTGATGGTTCATCTGGTTATCATCGAGCGCTCGAAGCGCATTATGACGGGTGTTGGGTTGGAAATTTAGATGAGATAGTTCATTTAGGAGATATATTCATCTCCGCTACTGGAAATAAGCACGCCATAGGTATTGAGCATATGAAAAAAATGAAAAATGGTGCAATTTTAGCGAACGCTGGTCATTTCAATAATGAAATTGACATAAAAGGCTTAGAATCTTTTTCTAGTTCATCAAAAGAAATCCTTCCAAACGTAGATAAATATTATTTAAATGACAACAAACATCTAGTTCTTCTTTCAAAGGGGAGATTGGTTAATCTATCCCAGCCAACAGGCCAAGGTCACCCTATTGAGATCATGGATGCAAGCTTCGCCATTCAGGCTCTATGCGTCGAATATTTAGTTGAAAACTACCAAAATTTGAAACCTTCAATATGCGATGTTCCAATGTCAATTGATAATGAGGTTGCTAAAATTGCATTAGAAGCACAAGAAATATATCTGGATGATTTATCAGATGATCAAAAAAAGTATTTACAAACCTGGCAGGAGGGAACCTAGTGAAATTAAAAATTAAACCTTTCAATGCAGAAGTTAAACAAATGTATAAAAATCATGGCCATTTCCACCATGGAGATGCAGGGCTGGATGTATTTATTGTTTCGAAACAAACTATTTCTGCGGGCGATACTGCTTTAATTCATTTACAGATTGCCTGTGAGCCTGATAATGAACAACCTTATCTATTAATGCCTAGATCAAGCATTGCAAAGACACCATTAAGATTATGCAATTCAATTGGTCTTATAGATGGAGGGTATCGCGGTGAAATAATGGCTGTTGTTGATAATGTCAAAAGTGAAGATTATACCTTGGAGCCAAACCAAAGACTGTTTCAAATTGTTGCTATGAATGGGTCGCCAATTCATTTCGAAATTGTAGATGAATTATCTGAAACGACCAGAGGAAAAGGTGGCTTTGGCAGTACAGGAAAATAATTAAAAATTTTACTTTATATTTATTTTAGCACTCATTATCCAAGACTGCTAAAAATCATTGAATAATGCCTATAAATCAGGTTAATTTCAGCGCTGAAATTTTTTATATTAATCAATTATTAAAAAAATAGGAGAATGAACATGGCACTAAAAGTTAAGCCTTTAGCTGATCGAGTTGTTGTAGAACCTGCTCCAGCTGAAGAAGTGTCTTCTGGGGGTATTATTCTTCCAGATACTGCTCAGGAAAAACCTCAACAAGGAACTGTTGCAGCCACTGGACCTGGAAAGGTATCAGATTCTGGAAGTAAGGTTGCAATGGAATTAAAAAAAGGAGATAAGGTACTCTATGGAAAGTATAGCGGAACCGAGTTTTCTTTTGAAGGTAAAGAATATTTAATTATGCGCGAGAGTGATATTCTCGCAGTTTTATAAGGAGTAAAGGATAATGGCTAAAGAAATTTCATACGACCTTGAGGCGCGTAATGCGCTAAAGGCAGGGGTAGATAAGCTGGCAGATGCAGTTAAAGTTACCTTAGGGCCAAAAGGTCGAAATGTTGTTATTGAAAAGAAGTTTGGTGCACCAACCGTAACAAAAGATGGTGTAACCGTTGCTAAAGAGGTTGAATTAGAAGATAAACTGGAAGATGTTGGTGCTCAAATGGTTAAAGAAGTTGCATCCAAAACTTCTGATGTTGCAGGGGATGGTACCACCACAGCAACAGTCTTAGCACAGTCTCTAGTTTCTGAAGGGTTAAAAAATGTCACAGCGGGCGCAAATCCAATGTCAATAAAGCGCGGTATAGATGCCGCAGCAACAGCTGTTGTTGAAGCGCTTCAAGGGCAAAGCAAAGACCTTCCTGATTCAAAACAAATTGCAAATGTTGGAAAAATTTCAGCAAACAATGATGAAGAGATTGGTGAAAAAATTGCTGAAGCTATGGAAAAAGTAGGCAAAGATGGTGTAATTACTGTGGAAGAGTCCAAAACTGCAGAAACTTTCTTGGAAACAGTTGAGGGTATGCAGTTTGACAGAGGATATCTTTCACCATATTTTGTTACCAACTCAGATAATATGGAAGCCGAAATGGAGGATGCTTACTTACTGATTTATGATAAAAAAATATCCAATATGAAAGATTTGCTTCCGCTATTAGAAAAAGTTGTTCAGACAGGTAAGCCTGTAACGATTATTGCTGAAGATGTCGAAGGAGAAGCCTTAGCTACTTTAGTTGTTAATAAGCTTCGCGGAACTTTTAAGGTTTTAGCTGTAAAAGCTCCAGGTTTTGGTGATCGCCGAAAATCTATGCTGGAAGACATTGCGGTTTTAACAGGCGGAACGGTTATTTCAGAGGATGCTGGTTATAAGCTTGAAAATGCAACTTTAGATTATTTAGGCACATGCAAAAGAGTTGTTTCAGACAAAGACAATACAACGATTGTTGGAGGCAATGGTGAATCTAGCTCTATAAAGGCACGAATTAACGAGATCAAGGTTCAGATTGAAAAAACAACATCTGATTATGATCGTGAAAAATTACAAGAACGCCTGGCTAAGCTTTCTGGTGGTGTTGCTGTCATAAATGTTGGTGCAGCAACTGAGGTTGAGATGAAAGAAAAGAAGGCGCGCGTTGAAGATGCATTGCATGCAACTAGAGCTGCTGTTGAGGAAGGTATTATTCCAGGTGGTGGAGTTGCACTTCTTCGCACCGCACCGGCTTTAGATAAAGTTAAAGTTGATGAGGAAGAGGCAGTTGGTGTTGACATTATGCGAAGAGCGTTAGATGCTCCATTGCGTCAAATTTGTTCAAATGCAGGCGTGGAGCCATCGATCGTTGCTCAAGCTGTTCGTGAAGGAAAAGATGACTTTGGTTATGATGCTCGCACAGGTGAATATGTCAATATGTTCAAAGCTGGAATTATTGACCCTACTAAAGTTGCTAGAGTAGCTGTCCAAAATGCTACATCTATAGCTGGTATGATCCTAACGACTGAAGCCGCTGTTACAGAAGTTCCTGAGAAAGAGGCTCCACCGATGCCTCCTATGGATCCAGGTATGGGTGGCATGGGCGGTATGATGTAAATTGTGTATTTATTGCACTTTAAAAACCCTCTCTTTAATAAGAGAGGGTTTTTTTTTACATCAACCTTGATTAGCGAAGACTCGACCTCTTAAATTCAGCTGTAATATGGGCATTATAAGACTAAAAAATATGCAGTTTTTTGGGTATCACGGTGTATACGATCATGAGAAAGAAGTTGGTGCGCCTTTTGAAGTAGATATTGAAATTGAAACTTCATTTGCTCATGCTATTAAATCTGATGATATTAATGAAACTGTGAATTATGATAATATTTTTAAGCTTGTCAATTCCATAGTTTCCAATAAAAGATTTAATTTAATCGAAACTTTGGCCAATAAAATAGGTGACCAGATATTATCTAAATTTAAAATTGAAAAAGTATTAGTTAGGGTGAGAAAACCTAAGGTTCAAATTAGCGGAGTACTTGACACAGTTGAGGTAGAAATAGAAAAAAGTAAATAATAATGAATCAGTTAGTTTATTTAGGTTTAGGTGCAAATATAGGAGATAGAGAGTCTAATTTATTTACTGCAATAGCAGCTTTAGATGTAAGAGATGATATCGTCGTAAATCGAACTGCATCAATTTATGAGACCGATCCATTGTACAATACTGACCAACCAAAATTTTTAAATAGTGTTGTTGAAATTGATACAAGCCTTCAGCCGGAGTCTATGCTTCAGGTATGTCAAGGAATTGAAATGATGCTTGGTCGTCCATCAAATAGAAAAAAAAATGAACCTCGCCTGATAGATATAGATATTTTAGCCTATGAAACGGTTTCTGTAGAATTAGGTGAATTAATTATTCCCCATCCTGAGCTTTTTTCTCGTAAGTTTGTATTGGTTCCATGGGCAGAAATTGCACCTAAATTTGTTGTTCAGGATTATGGAAAAACTGTTTCTGATTTATTATCCTTATGTCCTGATATATCAAATGTTAAAAAATATAAATTGGAAAAAACAGCATGAGAAATCTGTATTATGTTGCGATTGAAGGCACTATTGGCGTTGGCAAAACGAGCTTAGCAAACCTTCTTTCTGAAAAACTTGGTGCAAAATTAATACTCGAAGCTTTTGAGGATAATCCTTTTTTAGTAGACTTCTATGAAGATCCAGAAAGCAATGCTTTTCAAACTCAGTTGTGGTTTTTACTCCAGCGTTATCAGCAGCAACAGGACCTTAGGCAGGTTGATATGTTTCAAAATCTTGTTGTTACTGATTATATGTTTGTTAAGGATAGATTATTTGCTTCATTAAATTTAAATGAAAAAGAAATGTCATTATATGATACTGTAGCAAATATGATGGAAAGAAATGTTATACATCCTGATCTTGTAATTTTCTTACAAGCTGATACCGAAACACTCATGGAAAATATCGCTAAAAGAGGTCGTGATTTTGAGAAAAATATGTCAGAAGACTATATAGATGCACTTAACCAAGTATACAATGAATATTTTTTCAGATATCAGGATACCCCATTAATCATTATTAATACAAACAATATTGATTTTGTCCAAAACCCTAGCGATCTTGAGGAGATGATCAGTTATATTAGGCAGCCAGTTTCTGGGACAAAATTTTTCAACCCCGCATCTGGACTTCAAAATGCCTAAAGCAATTTTATATGGTATTGTTATTTATTTCATTTTTTTATTTGCGAAAAAATTATTTTTTATTAATAAATCAAATATAGAAATGAAAAAGAATCGAGATTATAAGAACTTAGATATCAAAGACGCTGATTTTGAGGATATTAACAGTGATTAATTATCGCGAAATTATTTTATCCCTTCATAAAAACAATGATATAGCTTTATTAATTATGCGGGCTGTTCCATCATATTATATGTTTATCAACCATGGATGGGGCAAAATTACTAGCCCTGCTAAATGGGATAGATATGGAACTTTTTTTACTAAATATTTTGGTGGATTTTTAGATTTTAGCAATATCCCTTTTGGGTTTATGGCTGCTTTTGCTGAATCTATATGCGCTATCATGGTTTTGGTTGGTTTATTAACTCAGCCTGCTGCATTCTTAGTCGCTTTTACAATGCTTGTTGCTGCAATGCATCATATCACCGGTACTGGTAGCCCTGAAAACGCATGGATTTACTTTTCTATTTTTACAGCTATTTTTCTTTTAGGTCCTGGCAAGTACAGCTTAGACCATTTTCTATTTTTCAAAAAAACAAATTAAGCAGGTCGCAATGAAAAAAATATTTTATTTATTATTATTATTTCACTTGAGTTCTTTTTCTCAAGCGCAATATAAGAAAGGATTTGGTTTTACAACTGGAGCTTGGGGATCAGGCTTTCACTTTATGGGGGATTGGGAATTAAAGGAAGATTTATTTTCTGGATTTGAAATGAAATTTATCGATGTAAAAAATGATGGCGAGATGCCTGCAATTAATTACTACACTGGTCGTCCAATCAATATAGGCGATGATGCGCTGATAATGTTCCCGCTGTTTGCAAAGATTAGATATCTACCATTTGAGGGGATGATTGCAAATAACTTTTCACCTTTTATTGAGTTTAAAGCTGGCGTTAATTATTCTGTTGATGGAAACGGCAATGCTAGAACGTTTCGTGGAAGATGGAGCAATGCAATTGGGTATGGATCATATGGAGGCCAATTTGTTGTAGGTGTAAATTTTCCCCAAATAAATGGCACCTCAATTATAACCTCTATTGGTTTTGAGTCCTTACCCATGTCGCATAAGGTAGATGGACGGGATAACTATGATGGTATGACTCTAAATATTTCTTATATTTTTAGAAATCGTAATTGATAATGAATGAAGTATTTCTTCATGTTGACTCAGAGCAAATAGACCAGAAAAATTTTTCGTTATCTAAATCAGAAAGCCACCATTTTATAAAATCCTTGCGTGGAGAAATTGGTGATAGAGTTTGGCTGTTAGATGGAAACGGTAGCGCCTATCACTCTGAAGTCAGAAATGTTGATAATTACAATGTAAAAGGTGTAATTATAGATTCATTCCGCAATTACGGTGAATCTCAAAATGATCTTCGACTAATCTTGGGCCTTATAAAAGGCAGCAGGATGGACTTAGCAATTGAAAAAGCGGTCGAGTTTGGAATTAAATCTATTCATCCAATCATTTTTGAAAGAAGCATTCGAAAATCTATTAATCTAGATCGATTAAACAAAATTATCATTGCATCAGCTAAGCAATCTGGTAGAAGTTTTTTTCCAATATTGAATGAGCCAGTTAAGTTTTCCAATTGGCTAGAAAAACACAATAAAGAGCTAAGTGTTGTTTGCCATTTTTCAGGTAACAGTATAAATGATATAATCACTAAAAATTCACATTCTGTAAATATTATTGTCGGACCTGAGGGGGATTTTTCAGAAAATGAAATTTCTTTATTGCGCGACAATAATATACCCTTTGTCAAATTAGGACCTCGCAGACTTAGGAGCGAGTCTGCCTGTATTTCAGCTATCTTAAGCATCAATCAAATAACCGAGCTGTAATATGCAAGAATGTATATTTTGTAAAATAATTAATGGACAAATACCCTGTAACAAAGTTTTTGAAAATAAACATATTCTCGCCTTTGATGATATAGAACCACAAGCGCCTATCCATGTCTTAATCATTCCTAAAAAACATATTAGCACAATCAATGAAATTCAATTTGAAGATAAGGATCTAATTGGAGAGATGTTCATTGGCGCGAAGGAAATAGCTAAAATTAAAGGAATTCAAGATCAAGGTTACAGAACTATTTTTAATACCAATGAATATGCAGGACAAACAGTTTTTCACATTCACATGCATGTAATGGGAGGTCGAAGAATGACCTGGCCACCAGGCTAGTATATTCTATTATAAATTAATTTTTTGATTATCTTAATGGTTAATCTTTAGAATAATTTTTAGATTGCAACAGTCTTTTGCCTCGGAAATGTATATATCAGAATTAAATTTGCACGGATTTAAATCCTTTGCCAAAAAAGAAAAAATAAAATTTGGTGAAGGCGTTACTGTTATTGTTGGCCCTAATGGATGCGGAAAAACAAATATTGTAGATGCGATACGATGGGTTTTGGGTGAGCAAAAATATTCAGTTCTTCGTTCTGGTAAAATGGGAGATGTAATCTTTAATGGAGCTGATGGGATAAAACCTTTATCTGTTTGCGAGGCGTATTTAACCGTTCACAACAACAGTGGGAAGCTCCCAATTGAATATAATGATATTGAAATTGGGCGTAGAGTTTATAGGGATGGTGAATCAGAGTATTATATAAACAAAACACCCTGCAGGCTAAAAGATATCCATGATCTATTTATTGATACAGGTATGGGTTCTGATGCTTATTCAGTAATTGAGCTTAAAATGATAGAGCAAATTTTATCTGAAACTGCTGATGATAGAAAGCGTATGTTCGAAGAAGCAGCGGGGATAAATAAGTATAAACAACAAAGACAGTCTGCGCTAAGAAAATTCGACGCAATACAAAGGGACCTTGATCGAATAAATGACATTGTTCAAGAGGTAGAACAGCAAGTTCATAGCCTAGGTTTGCAATTAAAACGTTTTAACAGGCACGAAAAGCTATCAACGAGCCTTTTTGAAAAAGAGCTTGCCTTGGCATATGTTAAAATTCATAATTACGATTCAGAACTTATTCCTCTAAGAAAAAATGTCACAGAATCACTAGCCCTTAAGAATGAAAAATCATCAGATACTTCGCTTTTAGAGAAAGAACTTGAAGAAATAAAAAAAACATACGTGTCTCAACAAGAAGAATTGCAAAAAATGCAGATTAACCTTCAAAAACTAGAGAAAGATCGTGA
>CEPK01120681.1_pt1 | contig 12623 bp, 12 predicted proteins | sample 356231 | NCBI WGS metagenome assembly CEPK01 (sample SAMEA2620259, study PRJEB7988) | marine metagenome | biome: marine biome (ENVO:00000447); feature: deep chlorophyll maximum layer (ENVO:xxxxxxxx); material: "saline water (ENVO:00002010), including plankton (ENVO:xxxxxxxx)" | depth 80 m
GGACAGGTCATAGTTGGGTGAGATTCGCAAGTGCAATTTGGCGAGTTCTCGCCTATTCGCTCTACCTCGTCTGAAGATGGTATCGATTCTTGCTCTATTTCCCACTCCGCAGGGTCTACAACATGCTGAACACTCCCCATGTTTCTTCTAGCACCGTTTCTGTAAACGACTTTTGTTAGAAGTTGGCCGCTTGGGTTATGACGTGCTTGGAGAACATCATAGTTTGGATTTGAATTAATTGTCGTTATATCTTCTACAGGAATGCTTACTTCCTGGCCCGTGTCTGTAGTAAAAACTTGCACTTATCTCACCATACCTTTTTGATTCCCAAACCCATTGCCCCTAATACTCCAAGTGTTAGTAACATATAACCGAACTTTGTGAACCCTCCGCTTTCTTTGTAAATATAATCTGCATACTCATCTGTCTTTTTTAGGGGCGGCTCTTCATTGCTAACGCTAGCGCTACTCGCCTCCCCCAATCCTAGAAAAAATCTGGCCCACCACCTCTTCTGCCGGCGTATCCAGCAAAGCCTGGAGGCTTTTGCTTAAACGCACTCTTTGGTGTCGCAGTCATTTGTTTGTAACCAGTTCCGAGTGAAGACCCGCTTGAGTATACTTTGTTATGGCGACGATGTCCGCCTCCACCAAAGTAACCGTCTAGGGTATTCATCTTTAGAGTTGAATTAACTCTAAGGTTTTCTAGGAGTGCTAATTTCTTGTCGATCACAGCTAACTTCTGTGTTCTAATTACCTTATCGTAAACTAGGTAATTTGACTTTGTTAGTGCTTGAATAAGTCCTTTAGTTTCGGCAGCAATGCCTCTCCACATTCCTCTTTGTGCCTTTTCCATGCCTCTTTCACTAGTAACTAAAGCCATTTCTAACTCTTGTAGTCTAGTCATCTTTTGTGATGCGATGTTTTGAATAGATGCAGACAATGAAGCGTCTACTGCCATCTTGAGGTCTTTTTCCACTTTCATTAGTGTGTTAGTAACTTGTGTTCTAATACTTGCAGCGTTGTTTGGAGAAGGGTCTTTATTGAATGCAACATTGATCGAATCCAAAACTTGTGCCATATCTGCATCAAGTCTGTCTCTTAGTGCTTTGGGCATGTTAGCAACTTGTTGCCCGTAAACTCTAGCGATTCTATCTACCTCGCTACCTGCGTTAGAAATAATATCGTTCCAAACAGGGGAGTCTGCGGGAGTGATACTACCTAGTCCACTAACCATTCCGCTTAACTGCGACTGTCTTTTATTAGCGATTTGGGCAATAATCAATGCTGCTTGATTAACTACGTCGTCTGCCTCAGCCATCAACATTCCTTCTGTTGTCTCTGGTCGGGAGAAAACATCTGTAGCCATAGTGGTAAACTCATTGACTAATTTTTGGACTGGGTCGAGAACAGTTGTTCCCATAGCGTCAGATAAACCAGCACTTTCGATTGTGCCTTTGATACGCTCGTTTACATCGGCTAAGATGTTATTTACTTTCCCCGTATCTACCGCCATTGTTATACCCCAAGTGTGCCTTCCTTATGAGATTATTTATTACTACTTGAATCCTTTATACAAAGCTCCTGGCACTTTAGCTATGCCAGCAGGCCCGAAATATATGGCCCCTAAACCTAAAGCTATTGCCGCAGTTGTGGCAACGCCTATGACTGTAACAGTCTGTCCGACGCTTAAGTCTGCATCCGATATTGACTCTGTGATCCCTACTACTGCATTACCTGTTGCTTTTCCTGCAGCCATCCCTGCATCAGCTACAAACTTTATCCAACCTGCTTCCCCTGAAGCGTCTGTTGCGACAGATTTCACGCTATCTCCAGCCGCCAGTATGTCGTCACCAAGATTGCCTAAAGGCATTATTGCACCAAGCGGAACCATTGCTTCGTCATTATAACCTCCAAGTGCACCAATAGGGGCGGCTAAGTCAGATGCACCCCACTTTTCAGTAACGTCTTCAACATAGAAGTTTGAACTGTTAGTGAACCCATCTATAGACTTGACTTGGTCGGGCTTCATCACTCGATCTCCATCCCAATTAAACAATCGTGCTTTAACGATATTATTCGTATAACGATACTTCTTGGGTGGTTTATCGTGTGGGTGGGTTTGCCCAGTTCGCTTCAAAAACTCTCTTTCTTTTTCATCTACTGCAACCGTTTCGGTTATATCTGATGGGTCAAAGTTTAATTGATTCATCGCTGGGCCTAAAGGATAACCTGCCTCAAGCATCTCTTTTTGCTCTGTGGTTTCGGTTACGATATCTAACTTAGTTTGTAGAACGTGTCCTGTTGGGGTAGCTTGGACAATATACATCATTTGGTCTGGCTTAGAGATAGCATAAGGTCTACCTTCAATTTCTTGGAGGCGTCCTTGCTCGTTATAATCTAAGTATGGGCCAACCCAGTATTGAGGAACCTTGAACCAAGCAATAGAGAATGGGAATGAGTATTCTTCACCCTTGTCTCCCTTTACAATGTAGTGCAATGGGTTATTTGGGTCAGTTCCTTCTAACTTGTCTCCACTTGCTGCCTTTTGTCTAAACCAATCTGCATTTAGGTCTAAGTTAAAGCAACGCTTCCATGTGTCTATTAGAACTTGCTCACCCGCAACTAACTTATCATCGGTTAAGTCATCTGCCGTAATATGGCCCATAAACTCTAAGAAATCTACATCTACAGTTCCCGCAGCGCTACCATCTACAACCTTTCTAGGTAAGTGATTGTTGGGTTTTATCACATTTTCATAGACCCAAATCGGTGTGTGACCCATCGGTGTTTTAGTTCCCAACTTAGCTAACTCTTCTGGTGACGGTGGGCCGCTAGGCCAACCTTTCATTGTAAGTATACAGTTACTACCTGTTACTGTTCCTAGAGCCTTACCCATTACTAATACTACACTACCTGGTTTTAGTTCTCCACCAATATATGTTGCATAGTCTACTTCAGGGTTTGCTAAGTAAGCAAACTTTGCAGGGTCGGCAACTCTAACTGTAAAAGAGTCGGATCTAATGTAGTCGGGCGTTTTCTCACTGTAAGTTCTACCGTGCTTAGGCGGTTTAATCATTAGTTCGTAATCCAAAAACATTTTTCCTGTAAAGGTTTGATTTCCGATTTTCTGGTTGAAAGATTTACGCATCTCTGTCTCAGAGTCTTTCATTTCCATTCGACCAAGCAAATTATACGCCTTCTCATACTTACCAGTATCATTATTGCGCTTAGGATAAGGATAACAATACTTAGTATTCGTCCAACTTTGATTCCCCATGCCGTTATCTATCCCATCTTGGATTGCCTTTCTATCCGACTCTGGATCAAGTTGTCTGGGGAATCTAAAGTAAAGAACCCACTTACCTTCTTTGTCTGTTTTTGGGGCATAAGGTGGGTGCTTAGAAGGTGAAGACCACTTTTTAGTCGAAGGATTATACCACTCAACTTTGACTGCGTAATCCTTCTTCTTGATTACTGTTGAGACTGTTTTACCCTTATGACTAGTTCTTTGCGTATACTCCTCTTGGATGTTCATATTTGGTCTTAGGCGGAATGGAATCGCACTTGTCTCTGCATAAGTTACCGCTAAACCGTCCTTATCACCACTAGGCATTGTTGCACCATTGATTACCATGCCTTGCGGAACGAAGAAGATATTACTTCGTGCAATAGTTACTTTGTCTGCGTAGTGCCAGCAAGTATTCATACCGAACGGTGCAGTCACTATAGAGACTAGGTTTGTGAGGCTTGGGTCTTCTACGAAGTTCTTACCTGCTTCATACGTGTCTATAGCTGCATCTCCAACGGTTTCTAGGGCTTTTACAGTGCCTTTGGCTACGGACTTTGCTGCCCCAGCAATCTTCTTGTTTGCTTTCTTACGAGCCTTCTTAGTATGATACCAACCTAAATCGCTGTAACCTTGTTGAGGGCCACCAGCCATTTGTGCTAGCCCAGGAGGGTCGTGAACGAAAAACTGCCCGACCATAGCAATTGGGACACCCGCTGGGAGAGCTGTGATTGGCTTTCTTAGGTTGCCGTTAGAGTCGTAGCGATTCTCCATAGCGTCGTAACCCAATTGGTTACCTTTAGGGTCATACCTCATTAGGTAAGTTGAACATCTATGTGCGTAGTATCCTGTTTCATCACAAGTATACAATGGGCCGTCTTCTGTTTTGATGCTCTTTCCGCCACGAGTCTTTGCCCCTCCTTCTTTTTTACCTGTATACCCGTGTTTGTGCCATCTATGGTCGTCTAACTTGCCATTCCAAAGATAAAACTTGTTTGACCCCGTCTTTAACTTATTACCGCTAGCTGCCTTTGCATAGGTTGGGTCAGAACTTTTGACCCCTGTATAGTTATCGGTAAAGCGTGATACGGCACCAAGCCCTGCAAAACCTAAAGGTTCTACGGTGGTGTATGCATCTTGCGTTTCGTTGATCAAAAGCATATTGTTGGTTAGTCCAACTAATTCTTTATCGGTTAGATGGTCTGTTCCCACTCTAGCATCCACTTTCTTTGCCACACCAAATCTAAAGTCTGGGAGTGCAGCAAAAGGGATTTTGACTTTGACTTTGAACTCTCCAGCCTTGACTCTTCTTGCGAATAAGTATTGCATTTTGCCTGCATTGTCTCTAAACGTAGCAAAAACAACGGCCTTTCCTAAGCCTTCTGTAAAAATAATAAATGTGCAGTCTTCGGCCTTTCTAGCATGGAAACCTTTCTGCAACCACTTTCCTTTATCGCCGTCCCATAGGTATGTGGGTTTCTTCCCGTCTTCGTATCTATAGGCAACTCCTGAGAGTTTAAGTGTGGGGATGTTTATCCCATCTGTAGTAGAAGCAACAGGTTCTATAGAACCGAACGAGCCGAAGTTAGAATTACTTCGGGTGCTTTTAATTCGTCTTGCTATGCTCATCTTCTCAACAACCGCTGCATGGAGTTTCTAGTCTTGCTAAACCCGCCTGCAATACCGGCTATTTCTGTGTTTTGAAGGCGAGGCTGTTTCATTGCTTTGCCGTGAGCATAACCGCCAGGAACAGGTTTTGAAGTGTTAATTTGTGCACCCACGCGTTTCTTAGCCATAGCCTTGTTTCTCAAGTTATGTGCGCGAGCGCGTGTTGAAGGATCAACTACCTGCTCTGCTCTGCGTCGTCTATTCGCTCTTCGGCGGTGTTGTTGCTTTTCACGGTGAATTAGCGCTGCATCTCTTCCGCCTAGTCCTGAAATGCCGTATCTTTTGTTCCAAGCCAACCATTCCTTTTCTTTACCGTCAGTTGGGCCATAATGGTATCTACCATACTTGATAGTGCCTGAGGCTTTTGGCTTAAAGCCATCTCGATATAACATCTTGCGCTTTTCTTCAACACTTACATAAGTTCCGTATCCAGTGGATGTTCTTTTATAGGTATACGGGTTATCCTTGACTGTTTTACGACGTGTTGTTGTGCTTCGAGAAGTTGTTGGACTTGTTTTGCCGTAAACGTGTATATTATTCCATGTTTCCCATGACTTTCTCAAAGAAGCGGATTTAGGGCCATAGTAATAACTTCTTACCTTTATTGGTCTAGCCCCACCGCTACGGGTTCTAACAAAGCCTGCGTATCTTATTTTATTTGCTACGCCAGCGTTAGTCCCATAGGACATACCGTGTGGGTTTTTATCGACAGTCGATCTAGCAGTAGAAGACTTGGACATGGAACTTTTAGTTGAAGAATCTTTGTCGCTTTTGAACCAAGAAGTTACCTTGTCTACTGTTGATTGTGCGGCAGACTTTGCGGCAGCTGCAGCGGTCTTAGCAGAAGTAATCGGCGGTTTGTAAGGTTTATATGTAGTATATTCTTTACCTAAGTGCATCTTACACCATGAGCGGAACTTACTGATAGTCTTCATATCTGACTTTACAGGGCCATAGTAAGCCATTTTATAACTGCCTCTATATGGAACTTTGTAGCTATAGAAGTATCCTCCAGCACTTTTCTTATCGGTATCTGAAAGGTATGTTCCATAACTTCTACCAATGTAAGAAGGAATATCCTTAATTGTGATCTTCTTTGTTCCTGTCTTTACTTTTGAAACGGTTGGTGTTCTAGCAGAAGTTCCTCTACTTACAGTAGTGCTACCTCTTGATGCGGTAGGGGATGTATACTTCTTTGCTGGTGCTCTAGGTGGAGATGGTTTAGGTGCAGGTCGGAAAGGTGTGCTAGCGGGTGCTCTTCTTTGACTCTTAAGATAGTTTAGATCATCGACTTCACTCTTGAGAAACATCTTACGATTTTCTCCCTCTGCTTTAGAGAACTTACCTGATCTAACGGCTTCGTCAATCTTATTCATTTGCATAACAAGTGCCGCTTGTCTACGTTGAATTAACTTCACTTCTTCTGCACTAACAGGAATCGCCACTGGTTTAATTGCCATCACTCGACCCTCCCAATAATTAGGCCGAGAGCGAGCAACCCTATAAGACCCGCTCCTGCGAAACTAAGATTCTCTTCCATACCACCAATACCATTGATGCTCGGAGAGATAACTTTAGTTGCCTTTGCGAATCTCTTAGTTATTTCACTAGCGGTTCTATCGAACTGAAACCCAGGAGACTTTCTGTAAGCCTCTTCCATTTCTTTGAACTTTGCTTTTTCATCGGCGTGCTTTTTTGCAGCCATCTTAGCATCTGCTTTTTGTTTTGAGAGTGCAACGGCTAGCGCACGGTTTCTAGCAACCGCATTTCTATAACGAGCGTTATAATCTACTCTAGGTCTATGATACTTCATCAATATACTAGGTCTTCTAGTAGTTCTATAATATCTAGAGGTAGGTCTTGTAATTCTAAATGGCTTTTGTGAAAAGATTGTGGGTCTTCTACTAACATTTGCTATTCGTGGTCTTGCGATAACTTTTGGCTTTTGTGCCACTAGAGAAACTTGCGGTTTTCTCTGGTTAAGAGTTGGTCTAAACATTTGCATCTTTTGAACAGGTCTAGAGGTTCTAGTGGCTCTAACGGGCGAAGGTCTTCTAATACTTCGTCTCGATCTGTGAATAGCGCGTCTAACATTTCTAAAGGGGGTTATTCGTCGCCGACTGCTACGGCTTCGTCTAACTATTCCTAGTTGCCCCATCTATACTCCCCCTCAATTGCGAGAGAGTAAGTAGAGTAATCCAGCTCCCGCAGCAAGCATGATCGCTTGTTGGCTTAGGACAAATCCTTCGCTCACTTCGATTTTGTTATCCATCATGCCTGTAACATCAGAGGAGTCACCGTTGTCCTTGTCGCCACCTGCCAAGTAGTGACCGTTAAGGTATGCGTCGAGTTTATCGTCCTCATCATCAGTAGCACCATAGAAACCGTTTACTGGCATATCATCTTGTGCCATTGAGTCGTTTCCATACCAACCAGTTCCAATGCCAAAGAAGCCTTCGTATCTTGTAGTTGGTCTTCTACCTGCATATCCTCTATGTGAATATCCAAAATATCCGTTTCTAACTCCACTGTCGAACTCTGCCGTTTTTGGCAGTTTTCCAATTCTTCTTTGCATTCCTATATTCATACTTGGCATTCTTTTCACCTTACTTGTAATAGCGGTTAAACAACATGAGCGCTACCATGCCGACTACGGCCCCACTAAAAAGGATACCGTATGTTTCTCCTGTTGTCCAACTAATATCCCCCATATTCTCATATTGCGGGGACTGTAATATTTTGTATGCATCTTCTGACTTAGGTATTGCACCTAGCCCTCCTGATGCTGCGGGATTTCCTAATACGCTAAATACGCCCATCAATTATCACCGTCGGAGTATCGCACCTAGTATTCTATAATAAGGGTGCGCTTTAATTAGCTTAGGCAAAAACCCTGCCTTATTTGCAGCGTTATGTGCTTCTTCGAAAGTCATACCACTATCCATGTAGGTCTTCATAACATCGATATGTGCTGGATCGGTTCCTGGTGGATGCTTGTCCATTATCTCTTGTCTAGTCATAGTTTTAACAGGTGGTCGCTTTTTGATTGGCATTGGGAAGTTTGGTGAAGGTAACCCACTACTACTTCCTATGCCTGCTATTCCTCTAATTGACTTCTTCATAATAGGCGCTCTAAGCGTCTTAGCATTAGCCATCAAAGGGTATACTTTCGAAACAGGAACAGACTCGCCTAGTTCGAATTGAGGATAAATTAATTCAATCGGTATCCAGTTTCTACCGAACTGTTTTGTTGGGCCGAATGTTTTCGTCACGAGCATTACATGGTTAAACACGCCATCGTTATTAGAATCTACAATTAGTGCGCCCACAGGATACCCTAGTGCGCCTAACAAAGCCCCACCGAGAATAACGAAATCATCACAGTCTCCCGCACTCTGTCCCTTCTCAATATCCTTAATCAATCTGCGAGCTGTATGAAACCATTCGACACCAAAGCCGTCTTTTCGATAAATCATATTGTTTTGAACCCACTTTGTAATGGCCTTTATTTCTCCTAGTTCGTCATGCCCTGCGACGTGTGCAGCATTTACTATCTCTACCGCTTTCTTTCTAACGAACTCGTCACGCATTCCGTCTTCGATTAAATCCGTGAGGATTCTAACCACTCCTTCAAACCTCTTTTGTGGTGGAACGCCTGGCTTGAACTTGACCCGCAAAACTCTACCTTCTTGGGTCTTCATTGAACGACCCCACTAGTGGGATAACTATAACGATGTTTATTGGGCAAGATTGATAATCCAATGATAACACGAGATATTGGATGAAGCGTAAAGTTGTGTTTACTATCCCTGGGGAACCTGTTGCACAGGGTAGACCTAGATTTTCTACTCACGGTGGATTTGCTAGAGCATACGACCCGAAGAAGAGTAAGGATGGCAAGTCTGTTGTTAAGTTATGTGCTAGAGATGCGATTCAGTCTGCGGGTTTTGATGAACCGTTGAGTGGCCCATTAGTTATGAAAGTTCAATTCGGTATACCTTTACCAAAGAGTGCCTATCGTAAACGAACGCCTGTCGAACGCGCGTGGCGCACGAAAAAACCAGACTTGGATAACTTGTTGAAGTTAGTAAAGGACGCTTGCTCAGGAATCATTTACCTTGACGATAACCAAATCGCTCGTATCGTAGCAGAGAAAATTACTTGCGGACAGGATGAAGCGCCTTACACAAAAGTGCTTTTCAGAGAGTTAGATGATTTGGATCCATCTTCTTAGGATCTGCGCGCCTTTTTGTTATTGGTAAGTTTGTATTTAGAAACTTGGCGTTTGGAGGCCACAGGTTTTTTCTTGCCTCGTCTATTCTTTTCCCAGGCGGCCATCGCTCGTCTAAAGGATCTACTGTTTTTCTTCACAATATCAACCTCTTCTAGGTGGAGTCAAGTCCAATCTTTTCTTACGCTTTGGGGGCGTTAGGGTCAATGTTGGTGTTGGTTCTTCAAAGACAAACTCTTCTTCATCGTCAAGCGTTTCTTCGTCATCCTCCCAGAACTCATCGTCTTCATCGGGGGTGAATGTATCGAATGTTGGTGCCTTGATTGTTTTAATTTCTGTAATATTGGACTTTGATTTTATGAAGCCCATTACTTCTTCTGCCGCATCTAGTAGTGCTTTCCAATCTATACCCTTTGCTTGCGTGATATACGCTTCAACATCGACGTCTCTCAAGTTATCCAAAACCGAGTTTAGTCCAGATTTGTTTTCCTTTAGTTTCTCGACTACATCTGCAATTGGTTCTAAGTCTAACTCGGTTAAATCGACTCCAATCTTTGTAAACATAGATTTGGCTTCTTCTAAGTCCCCTGTAAAGGAACTAACCATTGTGTTAGCATTTTCTAAAGTATCTTCAAACTTTTCCATTTCACCCATGATAGCATCTAGGTGATCTAGAGCCTCTTGACTATGTCCATCTAGTCTAATAGTTAGTATAGCGATAATAGAATTAATAGAACCGTTCATAACTGCTAGAGCGATAACTGCCGAGAAAACGAGATCAAAATCAGTTAGCTGAGTTAATGCCGTGAAACACAGTAGTGCTGGCATAGTAAAGACAACGATATAACCCCATGTCGGGAGAAGTGGCTTTGATTCCTCTTCCAACATTTCAATTAAATGCATTTCACTTTTAGTGAAAGCATCTTGGTGGTCTTCATCTAAACTAGTCATCTAATCCCTCATGCAGTTGGCATAGCAGGTAGTCCGTTCTGTTGAGCATTTAGTTGAACAGCTGCAAGCAAGTATCTACAGATCTCTGCTACTTCTGGCTTCAATAGGTAATCGAAGTCGTATTGGATGGTTCCTGTATTCTTGAACGGCTCAATTATTGCTAGCAACTCTTCGTAAGTATTCTCTGCGAATATCTTGTAAAACTCTGGCTTCTTTCTTAGTTCTTCGACAACTACTGCCATAACTAAGGCACTTGGCTCTTGGCCGATATCTGTTTTACTTCTCAAATCCTTAAGTCCTAGACCGATATCTCTCATGTTGAGGATTAGCAATAACTTCTCGGTCATTCTTAGCAACTTGTGATTAGGTAGAGTTCCTGGCATTTCAGTCAGAACTGTTTCGACGGAAACTTCGATTTGTTCCTTTAGTGCGTTGAGAGTTGCTGGGTCATTCATACTTGGGCCTAGCATCTGTCCCATTGCATCTAGTAGTGCGGCTTGGTATTCTTGCGATGTTGGTTCTCTAGGAATCTCTTGTTGTGGTTCATCGAAGAATACTCCGTCTAACTGTTGAGGCTCTGGAACTGTTTGGGGATTAACTGTTGGAATGTCCCCTACTCCTGGCTCTACATATTGTTGGGGTTGTGCTACTTCTGGTTGGGCATAGGGGTTGTAACCCGCTACATTGTAACCTGCGGGTGTTGAAGAGCGCTTACCGATTGCACCGCCTATTCCACCGACTGCGGCCTTTAGTGTATCGCTACCTAAAACATCCTTCACCATTCCTTTCCAGTCATCTCCACCACCGCCTCCTAGCATTTGGTCTACAACTTTTTCTTTCATAATGTTCTTCATTTCGGAGTCGAAGAATCCATCGTCTCCCGACTTCTTCATCATCTCGCGCATGAAGGCCATTTGTTGATTCATAAACTGCTGATCTCTAGCCATTGCTTCTCTTCGTTGGCCTTCTTCTCGATTCTGGTCTAACTTTCTCTGTTCCATGTTTTGCATCATCTGGAACTGTTGTTGTTGCATAGCCATTCTCTGTTGAGAGGTTAGGAAGTTCATCATAGCCCACATACCCATAGCATCAGAGTTAGCACTCGCATTTTGGGGCATTGGCATGAAATCGTTAGATGGATTCATCGATGTAGCCATAGGTGTTTGACCTCCAAAGGAGGAAACATTGTTAGGTTGCGCTGGTTCATCCTTAATCATGTAATCAGCCATATTGTTCTGCTGGGTTGATTGAGATTGTGTAACGCTCTTGTTGATTTGGTCTGCACTAAAACCCTGTTTGCTCAACCAAGCGGCATAATAGCGCTTGATTTCTCTAACGGGCGCACCGACTCTCTCTGCAATAACATCGAAAAGCGGATTTGCAGAACCGCCTTCAAAAACAGGGAGTGCCCCGTCTTCATACCAGTCATTGTTACTAAATACTGTTTTTAGCAGCGTCTTTCTTTCTCCAGGACTTAGACCTCTCCATTGGGGGTCTTCGTCACTATCTTCTTCGTCATATAGTCCGAACTCTTCTTCATCCATTTTTATCACTCCAATGCATTGCCATTAACATCGCAATCTATTTCTTCTCCTGTCTCTGGGTCAATATAGTAATAAGATCCATCTTCGGGGTCTCTGTAAACTTCGGTCTCCCCGCTTTCCTTTAGTGTGTCTTGAAATGCCTTCTTAGCCTTCAATCCCGCACCAAATAACTTGCCACCCATGATACCGCCTAACTCCATTAGTCCTTCTTTGATAACATCGTCAGCTGTTCTAATCTTACCTTCTGGGTCTACGGGTATACCGTGTTCGATCAGAGTAGCGATTGTGTTTACTAGGTTGGATCTGAAGTCATTTACTAGGTTAGGTGCTAGATATGGGTTAGCGATTAACTTAGCATAAAGTTGCATAAGTTCGTCTCTATTGACCTTTAGAGTTCTAATTAACTCTGGGTCAATAATTTCTGTTTCTCCTCGATACGAGTTATCCGCTTTTTCGAAGAACTCCTTTTCGTCTACCATTTAACCACCTCACTCGTATGGGTTGGCAGCCGTGTCTTTCGACTTCGCTTCCTCTTCGGTATCTTCATCGATTCCTAAGTCTTCTTCTAGTTCTTCTAGGATATCTGCAAAGTCCTCTAGTTGAGTTAGGATTACAAACTCCTTAACACTTTCAAGTAGAGACTTCTCGTTCCACTCAAGCAAAAGGACTTTTTCCCAGGGGAAAAGTTGTAACTTAACTTGCTTTAGATCCTTACCTTCGTTATCTTTACCAATAATATCAGTAAACTCGATGTATAATCCGAATGTTCCTTTGATAACATCTACATCTGTAAACTCCTTAGGTTGTGAGTTCTCATCTACTGCAATTACACGGTTCGCTTTAACCTGCATGAATCATCCTTTATTCATTGGGTAGTTAAAGGATACTGTGCAAAAAGTGGCTTTTTACAAAACTAATTGTTGTAGACAGACTTATTTCCTAAA
>CEPK01154631.1_pt1 | contig 12623 bp, 18 predicted proteins | sample 356231 | NCBI WGS metagenome assembly CEPK01 (sample SAMEA2620259, study PRJEB7988) | marine metagenome | biome: marine biome (ENVO:00000447); feature: deep chlorophyll maximum layer (ENVO:xxxxxxxx); material: "saline water (ENVO:00002010), including plankton (ENVO:xxxxxxxx)" | depth 80 m
ACATCAATGACAGGAGCCGATGTCATTTCATATACTGACATTGGAACTGACCACCAATAAGTCTTACCATTTTTGTTGACCCTTTGTTCAAGAGCCATACCATTATTGAATGCCTTTTTCCTAGCACCCGTAGTAATTTGAGATGTGTATTTATTACCATCAACATCCCAAGCATTATATCTGTTTCCAGATTTTTCTACTCTAACTACAATGTTATTCATATTATTTTCCTTTTCTTTTGTTAATTTTTTACCCATATCTTATACCTAAATATACTAATAAAATACTATATGTGTCAAGCTTTTTTTTCATTTTTTTTAATTTTTTTCTAACCACCAATGTAATTTACCATTAGAACCTTGGAATGCACCCCATCCACATTTCTTCCAAATACATTTCCATTCATACATAAACATGGACTCTTTATATACTTTCATATTCCAACCACAAGTCATACAAGGTGGTGTATGTCCATTCCAAAATTTATTATATAACCATTTCATTTTTTTATTTCTCCAAGAATTTCTCATTCATTGTTTTACTAATCTGAGTAACATTTTTTAGATTGATGAACTCAGCATCTGAACCATACATTCTTTTGAAATCTTCCATTGTTTCAGTTCTATCATAACTATCCCCAACAAAGTAAGAAAGAACTTTGATACCCATTCTACGAAACTCATCAACTTGTGATTTAGTGTGATTCAAAGCTTCTTGATGATAATAGTTAAAGTTCTGATTACTAAACATAGGCATCCCATCAGAAAGATTTAAAAAGTATGAATCACGATTCTGAGTAGTTGGAAGTATATCTTTCATAATCGCCTCAAAACATAATCCCTCTGGAGTAGTTCCACCAGGATAAATACTTGGAAACATTTTCTTCACTTTTGAAAAGTTATCAACTCTTGAATCATAAGCCACCAAAATAAGTGGTAGTGTTCCACTACTTCTTCTATATTCTGAATCATGAGTGCTTCTGAAACTAACCATAACATCAACATTAGAAATCATATCAATCGCCTTACAGATTGCAATTGTGGTAATCATCGTGTTTCTCCATTTCTCACCACTCATAGAACCACTCGCGTCAACTGAAATGTGTAAGAAAGCATCTGAGTAAGACTCAACAAAAGTAGTATTGAAAACTCTTTCATTACCAAAACCAAGTTCAGCGATTAATCTTTTATCAATCTTTCCACTATTAAGTCTTGTCCATTTCAAGTCACGAGACTCACCACGAACTTGAAGTTTTTTACCTAACTTGGTTCCAAGTGAAATACCTTGAGACATCACTTCAGAATCTCTATCAGAATCATAGTAGTAACTTCTATGTCCACGAAGAACACTTGGAAACATATTTTCATCAATCATTGTTTGAGTTAATTTCTTAACATAGATAACATCAGTTCCTTTACTCTTACGAGTCTCATACTCACCAGTATCATAATTATAATGGTCTCTTTCATTTAACCCTTGACCTGCGTTTACTTTTTCAACACCAGCCTCTTCCATAGTTTGAACAATTTTGGAATCTTTTTTAGTTAACTTACCAGTTTTAATTGGTTTACCATTATTAAAATCTTCTTGTTTTTTCTTCCAATTTTCTAATTGTTTTTTCTGTCTATCTGTCATCTCAACATCAGAAACAGGAGGTGTATGTCCACCATTAAAATCATCTACTAATAATGATTCTCCACCCATCTCTAAATCAATACCAACATCTTCAGGAGATAATGGTTCCATACCTTTTCTCTCTCTGTGATAGTTTTCAGTTTCTAAATCATTTAACATCTCTTGTAAATCTGCTTCGTTATCTGCAGTAACTTCAGGTAATGGAAGAACATTATTTAGAATAATTCTATAAACTTCAAGTGCCACATAAAAAGCTTCTTCAGTAGATTCTAATTTTTTAACTCTACCACCACCAAAGATTGTAGTGTAAATTTTATCAAGGTCAGGAAGAACATCTAATCTACGATTCTCATTAGTTAGATTTAAGATTCTGAAAATATATGAATCCCAATCTAAACTTGTATACTCATTAGATTGTAAACCTTTGTCAATAACTTTAGAATGAAAATACTTATCATACATTGAATTATAGTAACCTTTATACCCAGGTGATGATGTAAAGACATACCAATCAATTCTTCTATCTTCAACATAATTCAACATATTCTTTATGTGACCCATAATTTCATGTCTTGAATATCCAATTTTTTCTCCATCAAGAAAAAACTCTTCAGGTATGTTTGACTCAAGATTCTTTAAGAAATCAAAATCAGAAAGTTTAATGTGTGAACCTTCATGAAGTGCCAAACCAACAACAGGGTCAAAGTTCTTCTCATCAATCTTAGAACCAATCATAACAACCTTACCATCAGTATAAGAAGAATCATTACTTTGAAATCTAACAGGAATGTCAGAACGACCAGTAACAATATTTACGAAATTTGAAATTGCTCTCCTATAAGATGCTAACTGAACATGGTCAACACCTTTCTTCTTAGGAGCTTCATCCACATCATCAAGGATAGTAGTCCTACGATTAGACCATTGTTCATCAGCCCAAAATGATGAGAAAGGATTACTGGTTTTATTACCACCAATACTATATTTCTCACGAAGAGCCATAGGGTTAAAATGTTTAATTTTTGAATCCATTCTTTTTTCCTTAATTATCATATACTAAATATACACATAAAATACTATATGTGTCAAGCTTTTTTTTCAGATTTTTTAAATAAATTGGATTAGTAAATCCGACCATTAAAACAAAACCTAAATAAAGTAACTTAATCATATACCTAAAGCTACGAATAAAAATATGTAAAAGTCAAGCTTTTTTTTAAATTAATTTAAAATATTTTAAAATAGACTTTTGTTGTTTGTTTGAAAAATCTGATATTGTTGTTTTCTTTTTATTGAAGATATCATTATAATAATCATAACTTATATAATATGATTTCATAGGAAATAATTCACCATACACATAACTAAATTCTAATATCTTATTATCTAATATATCAAATTTTAAATTAGGTGTATTGAGTTCTTTCTTTATTCTTATTATCTCTCTTAATAATCCTTTATCAAAATCTTTTTCTTCTAATCCAATCGTATTTGGTTGTGGTCTTTTATACCATTCTGTTTGTAAGTAATCTATATTATGTGGAAAATTTGTTGGACTATCCCACTCTTTAAATTGTCTCAACTTACATCCATATATCTCATCTTCAGTTATTACAATTCTATGTTCAAATTCTACATCAATATAATCCATAACAAAACATGGAAAGAAGTTATCACCATTTGGTAAAGACTCACCAACTAATTGTTCTAATATTTCTTTTTGTAAAAATTGTTTATCATACAAATAAAATGTAGATTCTGCACCTGCACCTTTTGATGATTTAACTATTGAACCAACTTCTACATTTTCTAATAACTCATCAAAATTATTACACACTATAGCATAAGGTCTATATTTCTCATCAATCAATTCAAATTGTTTTACTTTGTTTTCAAAGTAATCATATGTTGTTTGGTTAGGCCAGATATTGTCACCATGATGTTCTTGTAACTTTGGATACACTTGTGAGTGTTGTTCAGTATCATCTTTATCTTGTGCAAACCTACCGATAAATATATCACCATAGCCTTCATACTCTACAAGTTCATATTCAATATTATGTTGTTGGCATAGTTCAACAAACTTAGGATGATACCACCCATGTAAGTCTTGAACTACTCTGTCTGCACTATTAGAAATTTCGTAATGTGTATCTTTATGAATTATAACCATTAATTTTTTTTAGTCACATACTAAAATGTTATTTGTAAAATAATATCCTGATTCAGTTTTTAATGTTACTACTTCTGTACCACTTGTGTGGTCGTCTTGTAGTTCTGCAACACATCCTCTAAGACCTTCAATAGTCTGTATTGATGCACCCTCTGGTATTTCATTAACTGATACCTCTGACCATTTTCCATCTACATTGATTGGAACTTTGTGAAATACCGTAAGAGAACATTTTTGTTCACCAGCTCGTATATACCAAACTTCCGATTCCTCAGCAACTCTAACATCTTTTTCTGTAACTAATGTAGTTTCGTGTTCATTTGTGTCAAAGTTAAATGATAAAATTCCCTCACCTACATCAACACTTTCTAATTCTACTAAGTCTTTATTAACATTGATTTTATTTTCTACAAACATATTTGAAGTTGTTAAACTCGTCATAATATTCTCCTATAATTTTACTCTATTATAAATATTAGTTCTTTGAAAAAACTTTGTATGTTGTTAAGTCTCTATAAGGTGGGTCTTCAATTAAATCAGGATTAATATCTTTTAATCTACTCATCAATTGTATTCCCCAATTTGCCTGTGTTGGTGTCATATACATATTCCATCCACAAAACTCTATATCATCATCATGATAACTTAACCCATCAGTTCTTCCCTCATACCTTGCCTTTCTAAACCATTCATAATCTTCTTTATTGTCACAAAGTATAGCACCACCTTTACCGATTGGTAAATGTTTTTTTACATGAAAAGATAATGTCATATAACTATCTTTGATATACATATCTCTCATCATTCTTTTTGCTGCATCCCAAATTGGATAAGGTTTGATTTGATATATACCACTCCATTCTCTATCTTCAAACTCAACCTCACCACCTGCATGTATAATAGACATTGGTATAGATAAGTAAGTTTGTTTAGGTAATATTGTTTTCTCAACACCCAATCGTTTACATATTAAAAACATTGCATTAGTGCAACTATCTACACAAACAACATAAGGTGCTCCTGTATACTCACTTAGTTTCTTTTCAAATTCTTTTACAACTATATATGGGTTCATATTATATTTACTCCATTGATAAATATATTATCTAAAACTGAAAAATAATTTTTTGTTTTATAATCAATATACTCTAACTTGATATCATCAAATAAACTTTCATCAATATAATTTTTTGCACTTGGGCCTGATACATAATGTGTTCCACCAAGTTCTTTTACCAACTGAACTAATCTTTCTGATGAATTACCTTTTAGATTAAAGTCTTCTGAATAATAAAACTCTGTATTGATGTTTAAGGTTTTAGATATCTTTTTCATAGTGTAACGATTTAACTCATATAGATATTTCCAATCTTGTAAATAGAAATCTAATAAATGTTTATATTGGTTAAAGTATTTTTCTTTACCATATTTCTGTACAATACTTTTATAATGTTTCTTCTTCCAATTAATCTCATTACATATTTTAATATCAATTATATTTGTGTGTAAACTTTCTCTATGAATTGGAACTGATAACCATTGATTAGGTATAATCTTATTTCGTGTTCTCCAATCTTGTTTAGTAAATTGAACATTGTCATAAAAGACAAACTTGTCTACTGAATTAATTAATTCAAATACACCAGTCCAAGGTAAGTAATTACTTTGTAGTATTGCTATCTTCATCCCAATTTTGTAAATTTCATTTTTTTATTATTCTATTTAAATAGTCTGCCCATAATTTATGTGACTCTTTCGTTGGGTGACCATCAAATCCCTTTGTCATTGATTCACCATTATTAATACAATAACTTCTGAAGTTTAACTCTTCATCAAATAAACTTGGAAAAGTTTCTTTATCAATAAGTCTAATATAATCAATATAATCTTTCCTATTGATGGTATCAAATGTTAAGAAAAAGAAAAACTTCTTTTGATTATATTTTAAATAATTCTGTAATGTTAAAACTTGGTTTATAAAATTTAAGTAAAACCAATCATCCTTAAACCATTGTAATTGATTACTAAGTGTCTTGTTCATACTTTTAAACTTTTCACCATCTGTTGGATTTTGTCCTATCCACTCATTATAATAATATTCGTATCTATAGATAGATGTCCAACCAATTATATAATAGTCGTATTCTAAGTCTCGGTCTAATGTTGTTCTTAAGATATTTTGATTACTTATACCACATTGTGCATCGTTGGTTACATCACCATTTAATAAATATGGAAAGGCCTCATTCTCTCTATCCTTTAGTTCATCGCCATATACAAAACTACAACCATTAGTATATATCTTCATTCCAACTATTATCCCATATCGGGTGACTTAGTTTTGCACCATAATCACCAGTCTCTATATAATCTAAATTAAAACTTCCTGTTTGTATAACATTACCATCTTTACTATACTCTACAAATGTTCCTGTGGATATATTTTCTTCTAACCAAATAGAACCATCAGTATAAAACTCTCGTTGTAATCCATAGTGTTTACCATCTTTCCAATTTCTAATAATCTTTTGTTTACCATTTGGCCACCATCCGTAGGATTTACCATCTGCTCTTTTACCATCTTTATAATTCCATTCATATCTTAAATTACCATTTGGCCACTTTACTTGAAATAAACCATCTTTAGGTATATCATATTTAACACCTACATGGAAATCAAACTCATTTGCAAATCTATCTTTGTTGATGTCAAATTTTGAAATTTCATACTTCTTGTCTTTATCACCAACAAATAATAGACATTCATATTCAGTTTCTAACCATATTGACCTTCCCTTTGGGCCTCTATAATTATTACTTTCAACATCTTCATCAGAATTTTTTTGTAGTATTTTTGCTACAACATCACCATTTTTATCTAAAATATGTACTTCATTTGCCAATACTTTACCATCTATGTGTATGGTTGGTTGTCCTGTCTCAATACGATTATTTAAATCGTGGAAATTTTCTATCCATATTTTCTTAAGCATTTTTTTCATTTCACTATTTATAAATATTTATTTTTCTATTTATCATTCCAATAATCCTCATGTAACCAATCATCCGATTGATGGAAGTAATCCCACATTCTACCATGAACTATATCTTGTGTAGTCCCAATCTTTTTTGATTCTTCATCAACAAATTTTTTTAACTCATCATCAGAACTATAATGTAAAAAGTTTGGTGCATCTTCAAGATTAGTAGTGATTGTATTTCTACCCATACAACCTAACTTCCAAGATGTAGTTGCACCTCTAAATGAATGTGGTTTTATATTTACAAAACTCTGATTAAAATATTTAATACATTCTTTTGGTTCAACCCACTCCTTTGGAAAACAAAACATATCTTCACCAAATAAGTTAATTAATTTTTCATACTGAAATATTTCTTCAAATTTTTTTCCCCACTCACCATTATTTTCCCTTAATGGTATATGTGAATAAATCTTATCACCCAATGGTGTTGGTTTATATTCATCAAAATCAAAGTATGGAATCTTTAATGAAGTATATTCTAATCCCATACGATATGAATTATAACTTTCCCACTCATCTACACATATGAGTTTATAGTTATTTATTTTTTCAAAAACATTTATCCTATACTCTACACCACCACACAATAATAATTTTAATCCATTGTGATTATTAAATGTATCAATGTCTATTGAAGTATCTTTTTCAGATTGTATTTCACTATCCCAATCAGGATACAAACCAAAAAACAAAGTAGGTTCATTTGGATTATCATACTCTCGTAAATCCCAACGAGATAAAAACTCTTTTTTAAAGTGAGAGATTTGTGGTGAGATGTAAACTTGTTCTATTCTCATATGTTCTCAATCAAAGACAACGCCTGTTCCAAGTAGAACCGACCAGCCTTTGGCCCTCCGTTCATAGTTCCATCCGACTCTCCGGGAACCTTTATCCAAAGGTAACCATCACAATTATCCGAAGATGTTCTTGTTGTCGGAAATACGCCAAGCCCGCGGTTAGGTGGATTACACCAATGGTCTTGACCTAACGAACCTTTACCATTTCGTGAAGTATCAATAACATAGGTGAGACCCACCAATTGGGATATCTTATCTCCCCACGAATGACATGTTTCTAAATCATAATAATTACTTGTATTAATACTAAAACCTTTTACCTTATCCAATTGAAAGAAATTTAAATACTTCTTTACTTGATGTGGTGTTAACCATTCTGGATGTCCTACATCCAAATATATCATTGCATTACTCTGAGATAATATTGACAGGCACTTTCTAATTAATTGTATTCTCTTTAACCCATCTTCAAACCTCATCTTAGGTATATGTGGTATTGCATCTGGTTCAAATATAACTATAGGATTATACTTTCCCAAGCCTTTGGTGAATTCATGAATGAATTCAATGTATTGTTTTTCATCTTTATGACCACCTCTACTATAATGACCCAAGTCACGATTAGGTATACTATATAATACTAAGACTGGATTAAATGGATGTGCTCTTTTTAATAAACGATTTACACGACTTCTTACTCTTTTGATTGGTCTTGATGGACTACTCCCAAACCAAAAACCTGTTGGTTGTGAAGTTATCACTCTTAACAATGGATGGTTGGCGGTATTATCTTTACGATAATCCCAATCAGGATAAAATAAATTTATACTCATACATAACCATTAATTTTTTACCAAGCTATTTTATTTACAATAATTCCTGAACCGGTAGTTGCTCCTGAAAGTCCTAATGTCCACTCTGTTATCTCTCCTGATGGTATAGTAGATTGACTTACAGCAACTACAGAATATAAATCAACTGAAGACCTATCATCATTAACCATATAAAATGCATCACTCGTAGTTACTTGTGCTGGTGTTTTATTTGACATTAACCAATTACCCTCACCATCATCTGAATAAGAATGTAAGGTTTCAGTACTTGAAGATAAAAACATCGTGTTTACATTATTAACTTTAATATGTAATACTTCATGATTTGCTGGATGATTAATAGTATTACTATATGAACTTACTGAACCACTTGCGATTGCAGGTGATGTAGAATGTGTAGAAGGCATAGAATTAATATTCCAATATGTATTATCACGATTTACAGAACTACTAATGTATGGAACATGTTCATATGTTGATACAGAAGCAGATTGCATTATCATTTGACCAGCTTCCATATATAAATGAACACTATCGCTTGCACTTGGTGCTATAATATTATAATCATATGCTACAAATTTCATAGTTATTTTCCTTTAAAGGTTATTTATTATAAATATAAGGAATTTACTTTTTCTCCGTCCAACTCATTCTTTTTCCAAATACTACTAAAGACATGGAACCCATATGAATTAGTTTCCTTTACCTTTTCAATAGCATCAACTGAGTTTTCAAATTCTGTATAACTTATAGGATAAAAATATTCAGAACCATAAACCATAAATGGTCGTTTTAAATCATCATATACTTTAGTTAAAAGTCTCGGCCCTAAATCACCATGTTTAAGTTTCTTTCCACTATTTACTATTTCTTTTATTTGTCTTGACCATTCTCTAAAGATAGTCTCATGTGGATACCTTGCATATATAACAGCAGTTCCAATACTTCTCCAATCAGGATGTATCTCTTCTGCAAGGAATACATTATCTGTTATATCTTCAAATGGAAATCTCTCTAAACATAATACATCTAAATCAATATATAGTCCACCATACTTTTCTAATAACTGACTACGAAAGAAATTACTAAATGCTACAGGACTATTCTTACCATGTCCTTCTGAATAACTAAACCACTTTTTACGACTCACTATCTTATCACCAAATCGTAATGTGATTCCTTTAGGTGGATTTTCTATTTTAGAATATGTCCACAAAATAAATTGATTGTTTGGATAATGTTTTCTCCAACTATCAATAACCTTAAGATTTAATTGTGATAATTTTTTACCACTCCAAAATGCATTTATAATCATTTTTCTAACTCCTTTGTTAACTCATTAATAAAAAACTTACTAACCCATTCATGATACAATGGGCCTGGATGATTATAATCACTATAACCATGTTTCTCATAATCAATCCATCTATCAAAACTTTCAACAATAAAAGGTATTCCCTTTTCTTCACATATACCATTAATCAACATAATATCTTTCATGGTTCTTTCATACATGTTAATGTCTGTATTAATAATATTTTTATACTCTCCATCATTAGGAACACCATGTGAACCTAAGTCCCAACCTTTACAAAACTCTTCAGACAACCACTCTTCCCAACTAACTTGTGGTGGTTTAAAAAAATGATGTCTACCTGGTGGTGGTATCAACATACATACAGCTTTAGGATTTAATTTCTGTAACCAATCAGTTGCTATCCAAGAAACAAAACCCTCACCTACTCCACCATAACCAAGATTCCAAACTTTCATATCAAAGTGTTTACCAACTATCCACGGCCATACTAATTGTTTATCACTAAGACCAATACCCATGGTTAAACTACAACCAACAAACATGATTGCATCTTCATCAGTATTAAAGGTATCACTCCTAAAAAACTCTTCATTGAAAGTCATTTTAGTTCCCCACACTTCATATTCAGTCCAAGGTTTTTTATCTTTTACTGGTAGATTAGTTTTATATTGACTCTCAAGATATTCATCTCTGTCCCATATGTTTTTTTCTACACCATGATGTCTCTTCACAATATCATTAATTTTACTGAAGTTCATCAAAAACTCCTAATTATTTTTATTTTTGTTATAATTTTTTTTCACTTTACTCCTACTTATTAAAGGTAGGTAGGTATCCTTGAGAGCGAAATTCTATATAGGAAAATCAATTCCTTTCGGGAGACTTATCAAACTCACTCAATACCTTAAATTTTAATATCCATTTCATATCAACATCTTCATCCCATTCTTCATATTCGGAAAGTATACAACTATCAGTTGACATTCTATCTAATACTTCTTGAACTTGATGTTCTTTTGTACAGATGATATAAATTAAATCACCTCTTACATCCATCCATAATGGAAAATCATTTTTCTCCATAACCCATTACATCCATTGCTTTGAGTATTCCCTCAATTACACCAGGAACTTTATCTGGCATTAATGATATACCCTTTTTAGTTGGTTTATATTCACCACTTGTTTTATCCATATAATAAATACGAACATCAATAAAACGATAACCCTCGTATTCCTTTTCTGATATACGATATACTTCAGATGAATTCTTTGGAACTTGTTCTATAATATTTTCTTTACTCATTTTATCTCCAAGGTAATATTGTCATCCCTACTAAATTAAGTAAGAACTCTACTATAATAAAAAATAATAAACCACCACCTATTTGATATAACCACCATTTCCAACCTGTTAAACTATCAACCCATTGACGAGTTGATGAGTTTCTAGCTTTATCATATAGACCACTTTTGTTACCAATCTTATCAGCCCAATAGTTTGGGTCTACTACATCTTTTAATTTTTTTAACAACTTAATCATTATCTACCTCACTTAATACTTGGTTTTTAAATTCTACAATACCACTCGCAAGATTTGCTTCCCAATCCTCATGTGCCTGTTCATCAGCACCATCAGTAATATACTTGAATGATACGAATGGTATATCTCTAAGATGACAAACCTTAGCAAGTGCATACGCTTCCATATCCACAACCTCACCATAATAGTTTGTCTTGTCCTCTACAAAATTATCACCACTACCACAAGTAGCTCTTCGTTTTATATTATTGTATTTAGTTACACCAAAGTCTAACATCAATGGAACATCATCTTCAAATGGTGTTTCACCTCTCATGAATCCAAGACCTGTAACATCCATATCTCTCTGAACGAACTTAGTGCAGTCCACTAATGTTTTCTTTTTAATCTTACGACTACCAGCAGTTCCATAATTAATTACTAAATCATATGGTATGTGTGAACCATACTTTCCAAAGTGTGATGTTAATTTATATGTTGCATTCACTTTACCTACACCAGTATACAATACATCGTAATCTTCTAACTGACCTTGTGTTTCTACTTCAAGAGCACAAACGATTAATATCTTCATAATGTTATTTTCTCCTTAATTACTACATAGGTTAACCATATACCAAATAACCATAATAATACTAATTCAATCATTTTATTTATCCCATTTAAATCCATTACCATAAGCACCCCATTCGGATGTCTTATAATAAATAGGTTTCTTTAAATCCAAGAAGTCAATTATTTCATTTGGATGTACAGGATATGCATCTGATATATCCCAATATGTTTCACCATCTGTTGCCGTAGATTGTAATGGTTCTTTCATACCAATCCCATAACTTAAATATACCCAAACTTCACTACAACCTTTTCTGATTAATTCTTTCTTAGCAATATGTCTTGCCATATACGCTGCACTTCTATCAACCTTACTTGGGTCTTTACCACTATATGCTCCACCACCGATTGGAACTCTTGGGCCGTAGTTATCAACCACTAACTTCCTACCAGTCAATCCTGCATCTGCATCGAATCCACCTTGATTCCAATCTCCTGCTGGATTAGCATGTGTAATCATTAATCCATAATCCTCAGTCTTTAACCATTCACTAACTTCAGCATGTAATGTAATTTTATCTACATTCTGAAATGATGTAACTACAAAAAGATTTCTATCATCTCTTGTGGTTACTTGTGTTTTACCATCGTATGGAAACTTATCATAAAGATGTCTACATAAACTTCTTGCTAATCTATATTCCTCTGGTACATACTCATCATT
>CEPK01181643.1_pt1 | contig 12618 bp, 8 predicted proteins | sample 356231 | NCBI WGS metagenome assembly CEPK01 (sample SAMEA2620259, study PRJEB7988) | marine metagenome | biome: marine biome (ENVO:00000447); feature: deep chlorophyll maximum layer (ENVO:xxxxxxxx); material: "saline water (ENVO:00002010), including plankton (ENVO:xxxxxxxx)" | depth 80 m
TCATCTTTTGGAACTTCAAAAACTAATTCATCATGAATCTGTAGGAGTAGTTTAGATTTCATTGATTTAGAGCTAATATGATTTGAAATTGCTATCATTGCTAATTTTATCATTTCAGCGCTAGTGCCTTGAATGGGCATATTTATAGCCATTCTTTTAGCTGCTTCTCGATGAAGATGGTTGCTGCTATCGATATCCCATACTGGGCGCCTGCGGCCTAGTAAAGTTTCAACATAGCGATTATTTTTAGCGACTTCCATAACTGATTCAACATAGTTTTTTATACCAGAATAAGTTGAAAAATATGTTTCAATTAACGCCTTAGCTTCTTTTTGCGTAATACCTAACTCCTGACTCATACGGAATGGTCCTGCACCGTATAATAAGCCAAAATTAACAATTTTAGCAGTTCTTCTCATAGAAGGTTGTACATCTTCTAAAGAAACATTAAAAACATCTGCCGCTGTTCTTGTATGAATATCTTCACCCTTATTAAAAGCGTCAACCAGTGCTTTATCTTGACTGAGGTGCGCCATTATTCTTAATTCGATCTGAGAATAATCAGCTGAAAAAATTAACCAGTCATCGTCTTTCGATCTAAAAGCTCTTCTAATCTCACGTCCTTCATCTGTTCGTATGGGAATATTTTGAAAATTTGGATTGGTAGAAGAAAGGCGTCCGGTTGCAGTTATAGTTTGGTTGAATGTTGAATGAATTCGACCGCTCAACGGATTCACTAATTCAGGAAGGGAATCAATATATGTATTTTTTAATTTATTTAATTTTCGATATTCTAATATCAATCCAGGTAAAACGTGCTTATTTTTTAATTTTTCAAGTACATCTTCAGCTGTCGATCTTTTTTTAACCTCAGGAAGGCCTTTAATTTCAAATAAAATCTTTGCTAATTGCTGTGTGGAATTAACATTGAATTCATATCCCGATTCAGAATAAATATTAGTCACTAATTTATTTATTTTTTTTCCAATTTTAGTGGACATTGATTTTAGTAAATCAGAGTCAATAAACATTCCATTAAATTCCATTTCAAGTAATACTGATAATAGAGGGATCTCAACCTCACTGAAAAAATTATACAAGCCCTCTTTCTTCAATTTCTTCTCGAAAATGTGCGTTAACTGCAAAGCGACATCAGCATCTTCAGCTGCATAAAAAGATACTTTTTCAATATCAACTTCTGCCATTGATATTTGATTTCTACCCGATCCAATCAAATCTTCAATTGGTACCATTGGGTAATTCAAGTATTCTAAACTAAGATTATCAAGCTTTAAACTTCTAAATTCAGGTTTTAACAAATGAGCTGCGATCATGGTATCAAACCGGATACCCTCTACCTTTAAACCATGCCGCAATAAAATTAAAGCATCAAATTTTATATTTTGTCCTGTCTTTGGAATAGAGCTGTTTTCCATAATCGGTCGCATCAACTCAATCACACTATTGGTATAATCATCAAAAAGGGAGTCTTCTCTTTCTGGGTAATGTATTGGTATATATACACCCGAGTGCTCTTTAAAAGAGAAAGAAAAACCAACAATATCGCAGGTCATTGGATTAACCGAAGTGGTTTCAATATCAAACGAAAGCCATTGCTTCTCCTTTATTGTTTTGAAAAACTGAACGATCTCTTCCTCCTTAAAAAGAGTTAAATAGTCTTTTTTTGGCTTATTAGCATCAACAGATATTTTTTTATCATTTCCAATAATCTGTTTGTGAAGTGTTTCAAATTCTAGTTCCTGAAAAATTTCAGCTAAAGATTCTTTATTTATTGTATTTGTATTTAGCGTTTTAAAATCGATATCAATATTCATATTGGTATCAATTGTAACAAGCTCTTTGCTCAATACAGCTTCACTTCTTGCATTTAAAAGCCCTTCCCTCGCCCTTTTATTTTTTACTTCATTTGCATTTTCAAGTGATTTTTCTAAAGATCCATATTCGTTAATTAACTTTACAGCAGTTTTTTCTCCAACCCCTGGCACTCCTGGTACATTATCTGAAGAGTCACCCATCAAACCTAAAAGGTCAATAATTTTTTCGGGTGGAACTCCCCATTTATCAATTACACCAGAGCGGTCATAAATTCTTATATCTGCCTGCCTGCCTGATGGTGCATAAAGGAAAATGTTTTCATTAATCAATTGCATAAAATCTTTATCGCCGCTAACAATAAACACCTCAAACTCATCACAGGGTGCCTTGGTAGCAAGAGTTCCAATAATATCATCGGCCTCAAAACCTGGTTCTTCGAGCGTTGGAATATCCATAGACTGCAATATTTTCCATAAATAGGGTAATTGACCAATCATTTCATCGGGCATTTTTTCTCTAGTGGCTTTGTATTCAGGGTATTTTTCATGGCGGAACGTTTTTTTAGATGAATCAAATGCTGCAATCATTAAATCAGGTTTTTCATTATTAATCAATTTCATAATTTGATTAATAAATCCGAATAGGGCCGATGTATGCATTCCTTTGCTATTGATTAATGGGTTCCTAATCATCGCGAAATGAGCACGATAAAGCATGGCATACCCATCAATCAGATATAAACGCTTCTTTTTAGTTTTATTTGGTGGCATCAGGTTATAAAGTTAATTGAAATTAGTGATTATAAATCCTTAATTATTTACAAATGAAAATAAAAATCATATCGATTGGAAAGTTTAAAAATAAAAATATTTCAAACCTTTGCGCTGATTACCAGCAAAGGATTATGCATTCAATAAAAATTGATGAAATAATTTTTAAAAATAGCACTAAAGAATTTGAAAATAAAAAAATTACTTCTCATTTAACAAAGAGTAATGATTATAAGATAGCTTTAAGTCAAGATGGGGAGAAAATGACCTCAGAAGATTTTGCAAAAATACTTTCTAGCTTGACTGGTAAGTCGTTGTGTTTTGTTATTGGAGGCTCTGATGGACTTAATAATCAAACAAAAACTAAATGTGATAAAATAATTTCTTTATCTTCTTTGACTTTTACTCACGAGATGGCAAAACTATTTTTGCTCGAACAGATTTATAGATCAATTACAATTATTCAAAACAAAAAATATCATAAATAATTAATTTCTAATAAATAACCTTATAAGCTATATGAAATATTAATAAACATATTTCTCGTAGCTCCAGGCCAGTAGAATGCATTATAGCCTTCATAATCGTACCCATAACCATAAGTTGAATACAGTTTATTTAAGGCATTATTTATTTGAAGCGAAATCTTTAGACTTTTCCAGGAATAATGTGCTCCTAAATCAATAATTCCATAACCATTTATGTATCCATCTTCAGAATTAATATTATCTATATACATTCCACCAATTCTCTTTAGGTGAGCAAATAAGAATATTCTTTCATTAAAATCATAGTTAACAGATAAATTGAATAAAGTGGAAGGGCTATTTGGTAATGATTTTCCATTATTGAAAACATTCATTTGCATTGCACCGTTTATAGCAATAGCGGTTTTAGTGTTCATTTGAAAATATGATTCATATTCAAATCCGCTATGAGTTGTTGAGTCTGCAGAATAATAACTATACTCCCCTTCTTGATCTAGATTGATGTTTTTTAATTGTTCATTCAAAAATAAAATTCTATAGCCATTAATCTTGGCGTATCCATTACTAAAAGAGAAATTCATTCCTAATTCTAAGTCAGAAATGACCTCATTTGCAGCCATGACCGGTTTACTAAACATATCATCGGCTGTGATTATTTGGTTGTCTGCGGGTTCTTTTTGAGCTTTGCCAATATTAACAAACCAGCTTAATGAATCTCCCAAATCCCAAAGTATTCCTACGCGTGGATTTAAAAAATTCCAATCTGCTGATAAATTATGTCCTGCGGCATGACCAATTATTTCTTGGTTTAAATCCCAATGAATATTCTGATTTTGAATATCAATTGAAACAGCAAAGGGCTGATTGACTGGAGACCAAAGTATTCTAGCAAACCCTGTAAAAATATTTTTCTTTCCAAGGTATTGATAATACCTGTACCAATTATTAGAATATTGAGCATTTAACTGAGGGTTTGAGAATTGGGTAACTTCTCCATAATGGTCGCCGCTGTAAATCCTAAATTCTCCCCCTAAATCAAAACGTACATCGTTATTGTTATAGGTCAACATAGGCACAATTCCATAATAATGATTATCAATCCATTTACGTCTTAAAAGATCTGTTTTCATTGAGAGCTCAGCTTGATCATCGTATGCATCATTAAAATCTAAATTATAAGAATAATAGTCTTGATCTAGCTTAAAGACTTCATAGTAACCTTTCCCTATTACTAAATAGCTAACATTTCTAAATGAAAGATTTTTATTTAACTTTGCAGTAGAATTCAATGAATATATTTGCTGTAAAAAGTCATCCGTATAGGCTTTATTCCCCGCTCTTCTTTTTTCAAGGTCATCAATATCAGCTTTTGCAATTCCATCCCATGTCAGCTTCGTATTTTCATATCCGATGATTGCCCTAAATTGGTTTTTAATCATCTTTCCTTGGTGCTCCAATCCAAAAAATAGACCTCTCTGCGATGATCCATGCTCCTTTCTGTAGCCATCTGAGTCAATCGTAGACATTCTAAGCGCTAGGCTAGTTTTTTCACCAAAATCTTTTCCAGAAAGATATTTGAATCGGTATTTCTTTGTATTCCAATTACCTAAGCCATGTGAAAAATTGATCTCTCTAGAGTTGCTACTGATTTGAGTTCTAACATTTATAGAACCACCAAAGGAGGAAGACCCGTAGAGGCTTGTACCAATTCCGCGCTGTATTTGTATGTCTTTAGTATCCGCTAATAAATCTCCATGATCAACCCAATAGACCTGATGACTCTCGTTGTCATTCATTGGAACCCCATCAAAAAGGACGGCAATCCTGCTTTGATCAAATCCTCTGATCGAGGCATACGAATAACCTGTTCCGTTTCCACTTTCACTGTACGCCCATACACCGGGTTCTGTTGATAAAACCATTGGAATATCTTGTACGGTATATTTAAGCTTAATTTCTTCAGCCGTTAAACTTGAGAATGATACTGGAGTCAATCCCGATATAGCTCTGTAAGCGCTGACATCTATTGAATTTCCGATTAATGAAGTTGGTTGCATCAAGATCAACATATTCGCTTTAATCTGCATTTTTATCGGTTTATAGCCTATATGTGCAAATGAAACACTGTCTCCATAATCAGCAACAAATTCAAACTTTCCATTTAGATTTGTAGATGTGCCGCTATTATTAAATATTACATTTACATTTGATAGAGGTGCTTGGGTTTGATCATTTAATACAGTCCCAACTACAGAAATGCTTTGCGCTGTTAAATGAGAAAGGTTAATAATTGCGAAGATGAGAGATAAAGTAAAAAATTTCATTATTTGATTCCTACGCTGGTATTATCCAGATCAGGTACTCGGGTTTAATCTCAGCCGCTATCACCTGTTTAAATAACAGCACCCCATACACTTAAAATTAAAAAGATATACAAATATTGTACAAAAAAAATAAAAACTAATTTCTATCCTTGTTTAATCGATATCTGTATCATATTTTTTTTAACATTTAATAGGGTAAATATGTCAAATAATCAAAATTCTGAAATCACGATTAAAGCTCTTTTTCTGGGAGTAATTCTTTCCATGGTTTTAGCTGGAGCAAATGCCTACCTGGGGCTTTTTGCTGGCATGACCGTATCGGCATCTATACCGGCAGCGGTCATTTCTATGGGGGTTTTATCTTTATTTAAAAATTCAAATATTCGTGAAAATAATATTGTTCAAACGGCGGCATCGGCTGGTGAGTCTTTGGCTGCTGGGGTGATTTTTACTATTCCTGCTCTAGTGCTATTAGGCTACTGGGATACATTTGATTATTTTGAGGTAGCTAAAATTGCGGCAATCGGTGGTGTGATTGGAGTGTTATTTACAGTTCCACTGAGACGTGCACTAATTATCAATGCCAAACTAAAATACCCTGAAGGTGTAGCCACGGCTGAGGTCCTTCAAGCTGGTGATGAAGCCAAAAAAGGTAAAAAAGACGATGGGTCGGGCGGTCTTAAAACAATAGGGCTAAGTAGCTTGTTTGGCGGTACGATGAAGCTATTCCAAGGAGGATTTGGCGCATGGAAATCAGAAATTGCAGGAGCAACTGCAATTAGTGCAGGTAAGGGTTCTATTTTTGGAATTGGAACAGATATATCCCCTGCTCTGATTTCTGTAGGTTACATTGTTGGTAGAAATATTGGGATTTTAGTTGTTGGGGGTGGTTTAATATCCTGGCTAGTGGCCATACCCATCTACTCTGCAATTAATGGATTTGAAGGAGATGCGCTTGATTCAGCTTGGGATATTTGGAATTCAAAAATACGATACCTTGGCGTAGGGGCAATGGTTGTTGGAGGTGTATGGTCTTTAATTAAATTATTTAAACCATTGATTGATGGTGTCAGAGCAAGCCTCAATGCCTTAAAAGATAATTCATCAGATAAAGAAGTTCCGCTTGAAGAAAAAGACATGCCAATCAACTATGTAGGAATAGCTCTTTTAGCATTTTTAGTACCAGTTTTTTTACTTTATGTTGATATAGTTAACTCATTGGCTGTTGCTGCTCTTTTGACTATTGTAATGATGGTTTTTGGATTTCTTTTTTCTGCGGTAGCCGCTTACATGGCTGGCGTGGTTGGCTCTTCAAATAATCCTATTTCTGGTGTTACAATCGCAACAATCTTATTTACCTCTATTCTTTTACTCGCGCTATTAGGTACAGGATCTGGAGTGGGTGCTGCAAGCGCGATTATGGTTGGCGCGGTTGTGTGTTGTGCTGCAGCTATTGGAGGAGATAACCTTCAAGATTTAAAAGCGGGGCAATTAGTTGGAGCGACTCCGTGGAAGCAGCAAGTAATGCAAATTATTGGCACTGTGTCTTCAGCTATAGTGCTAGGCCTAGTTCTAGACATACTTCATACTGCATATACAATTGGCTCTCCCACACTCTCAGCGCCCCAAGCAACACTTATGAAATCTGTTGCTGATGGTGTTTTTAATGGGAATCTACCATGGACGTTTGTTTACATTGGGGGATTAATTGCTGTATTATTGATATTGATTGACCTAAGACAAGAAAAGATTGGTTCTGATTTTCGTGTTCCAGTTTTAGCCGTAGCAGTGGGTATCTATCTTCCAATTACATTAACAGTGCCAATTTTTATTGGAGGAATGATCAATCATTTTGGTAAAGCAGCAGGAGGATCAGATGCATCTGAGAAAAAAGGATTATTAATGTCCTCTGGATTTATTACAGGAGAAGCCCTTATGGGTATTCTCGTAGCTGTGCCAATTTTTATTTCAGGGCAAAAAGATTGGTGGCCGCAGTTATCAGGAATGAATCTTTTGGGTCCAGTTTTATTCTTGGCAATGATTTTCTGGCTTTATAAAGCAGTATCGAAAAAATAAAATATAAAAATAAGGCTATCGTTTCATCTTTTTCTTAGCCTTGGCTAAAATTTTTCTTGTCATTTTTTTAATTGAGGGAAAAACGCTTCCAAGTAACATTAAGCCTGGAATTCCAAAAACCCAACCTTGAAAAATTGGTATCAATCCTCCAATTAGACCAATAATGATCAGTATGGTTCCTATGATAACTCTAATTGTTTTTGTGACAGGACTCAATTCTTTATCACCGCCAACTTTTTCATTATATTAATCTTATGTTTCTTGCTTATAATTAATACCAAATAAATACCACTTCCTACGTCTCTACCATTCATGTCTACCCCATTCCATGAAGCTTGATATCCATTAATCTCATTTGAATCGATCGTCTTGACTATTGTCCCATTTAAGGTCATAATTTGAATAGAGCTTTGCTCAGGAACTCCATTAATTATTAATGGATATATTGATGGTATCCTGAATGGACTTGGGAAAATATCAATTTGATCAACTTTATCAATTTCTGAAGCAAATGGTATTTTAAATTTACTCACACCTAACTTTGTAGCAATATAAGCTAATCCTAAATTTTCATCGAACTTTATATCATTAATTTCATTTGAAATTAAACTACTATTTGAACTATTTATCCCTTCAATATTTGGCCAATAATCACGATTAGTATCTAGAACAAAAATTCCATCTTTCTTTGATGTGATCCATATATTCCCACGAGGATCAAATCTGATAATTGAATTTTCATCAAATGGAATATTTGAAAAATATGGTGAAATATTTCCACCAGATGTAATTGGACCGGTCCTTGCAATTGGGTCAGAATCTGTAGCCCTTAATTCTTTGAAGATTAAACCTGCATCTGTCAAAATCCATAGCGTATTATTTTTTGATACACCCAAACTAAAAGGTCTTTGATTTGTTCCCTCAAATATTGACTCACTAACCCACTTCTCACTTTCTGGATCTAGAATATTTCCTGAATATTTATACATGAGCAACCCATTCAAAGAACACAACCACAACCTGTTATAATTATCTAAAACTAATGGGCTACCACTTCTTATCGTATTATTTTGCGCTGAGTTAACAGGAAAATGTCTAGATTGATTATTGGCAAAAACACTTAGTGGATAATTATAATCTCCAGAAGAAGAGGCCCAAAGATTATCTTGGCTATCAATAACCATGTCTTCAACAATATATTCAGCTGAATTACTATTTTGATTTTCATGAATGAAATATTTTTTTACTATATCCAATTCATTTCCTGCAATATCGAATGATAAAATTCCAGCAGAAGACGACCTAACTGTACTTAAGTATAGTATATTATTATTGAATATTGATTTAGAAATTTTTTCACCAAAGTCATAGTCTAATCTAGAAATATTAAAATCATCAGATATATCTGCGGGAATCGTTTGAGTAGAAAAATTGCTCCAACCAGCTAAAGAAATACCTTTACTACTTGCCAGAATTAATTGGCCCTGGTTAGATATCTCAAGAATATCTGAATTATTGATTAAAGCCTGATTAAATAGCAAATTTTCGTACGAACCGTTAGCATACTTTGCCAATCCATAATCTGTACCTAGCCATAATAATTCATTATCACTTTTAATATCATTAAAAACTAGACTGGTGTCTGTAAATAAGTGAGTTAATTTATTTATATTTATTTGGAAGATTGATGTATCAGATATTGCAAATACATTATTATTTGATGCAGATAAACGCTTGATTGAACTTAATAATATATTATTTTCAAAAAAAACTGAGGTTGAATTATCAGAATGTAATTGATGTATGGCGTTTTTTGTTAAAACAAAAAGGCTATTTTCGTTAGATGAAATGTCAATGACATCATCGTCTATATCAAAAAGCGGATTTCCCCAATATGTGATGTACTCCTTGAATGGATTTCCTGATAGGATTTTATTTGATGAAAGAATGTAAATACTATCATTGAATGCTATTATTTTTGATATATCATCTATATCGCCCCTACTATAAAAATCCCTATAATAAATCTTATCATCAATATAAATAAATTCAACCAATCCCCACTGCCCATCTAATTTTACAGATGCATAAATCAAATTATTAAAATTTATAAAACCCGTTAGTTTTTCTATTCCTATTTCAAATTCTGCCTTAAGTTTTTTATCTACCTTATTCCATACCATTATTCCTTTATTTGACCCTATCCAATAATTGCCTTTTGTATCAATATGAATTTCACTTAAATCATTAAGAGTAAGTCCCTGATCAACTGAGATAACATTGTTGGATTTTTCTTTGTAATCATATTCAATAAAGCCAGAATTAGAAACATATATTAAAAAATCTTTTGATAGTTCAATATCCTGAATATTTAAATAAGAAGAAAGTGACTGAAATTCACCAATCCTAACTTGGGATGACACTAAATTAAATAATAAAATGAAATATAAATTTCTTATCAAAACTTAAATGGGGCAGGTATAAAGCATAATATAAATATCAGAAAGCATAGATAGCCTATTATTTTATTATCATTTGATAAAGGGATATCAAAATCATCAATGGGTGGATGACTTGAAGATCTCATAAGAAAAATGATTAGCAGGCCCCAAACCAACCAATTTAAAGATAAGAAGCTAAGAGGAATAAGAGCGACTAATGCTATTTTTGCTATAAGACTCTGCCTATGGCCAAACATTGCGTATGTGATATGCCCTCCATCTAGCTGACCGATCGGAAGTAGGTTTAACATTGTTACTAATAAACCAATCCACCCAGCAAACGCAATAGGGTGCAATAAAACATCTTGATTCTGAGCTAAGTCAGGATGCGTAATCCAGATCAGTATTTTCATTAATAAAGAATCACCCAATATTAGAGCCCCTGAGCTAATAGTTTTTTCAAAAACACTTGAAAGCTTTAAGCCAATCAATAAAGCTGGAACAGCAACAACAAAGCCTGCTATTGGTCCCGCTGCACCAATTTGAAGCAATGCAGCTCGATATTTAATGACAGATTTAATTTTTATAAATGCTCCAAAAGTACCTATCAAAAAAATAAATGGTGGTGCTGGTATAAAATAAGGTAAAGATGCATCTACATTATGTTTTTGTGCATAATAGTAATGCCCAAACTCATGAGTACCTAGAATAAGCATTAAGGTTAAAGAAAAAGGAATTCCTTTAAAAATAGATGAAGGTTCTAAAAAAATATTGGCACCCTGCATCAATGCTCCTGCAAGAAGGGTAGTCAGAAATGTTGAAGCTAAAAGAATCCAGTGAATCCTAGAGATTTTTGGGATATTAATTACAATATCATCACTATTTGAGGATAGCCTTAAATATGTTTTTGAGCTCTGATGTTTAATAGAATAATCATAATTTTCTTTACTTAAAATTTTTTTTATTTTTTCTTCAGAAGATTGCTCGCAAATCCTTCCAACAATTAAGCATTCATTTTTATCGTATCCAATCTGATTTGGTATAAAATGCCGATCTAGTCTTTTTATCAGTTTTTGATAATCGCTTTTTTTCATTCAGTCAACAAAAAAACAGGTAATCTTATTTTTTAATTCTATTGTATTTATCTTGCTTGTGCTGGAGAATTTTTTGCATGCCTTCTTGCTCCATATCTAACGTTAATTTATTTATCCAAAATTTTGTTTGATCAATATATAAATCAACTACCTTTTTTGGTATTTGTTCAGCCTCCATATGGACAATAATTATTGCAGAAACTACAGGCACATATACCATCAATCTATCACTGTAAAATCGATCTAACTGCCTAATAGTTTCACGATTTGTAAGATAATCCAACCTGTCACTGTAAAGACTATCCGCAAATTCCTGCTTTTCAGTCCACGCTTTTAGGTAATAGTATAGCCTGCCATCTAATAAACCGCTTATATAGGCTGACTTTATCTGGAAGGTGGTTTTTTCTCCTCCAGTTACAGTTTTCTCAATATTATTCCAATCTGAGCCATCCCATAAAAGTTTATTTTGTTTTTCAATGATTTGGGAGAATAAAGTTGAATAAAGGAGTATAGTTAATATTGCTTTCATCGGTGGATTAATTTGAATTTTTTATTAAAGTACTTATATAAGTTATAAACAAAAATAAAATGTAACAACGTTACCAATTCTGCAGTAATAATATACCATGGCCAAGGACCCATGAAATCTAAAAGAGAGCTTACTGGTGGTTTTCCCATAACCCAGAAATAATTTGCATCAAGAATTATATTAAAAATAAATGCAATAATTAAAAATATATTAAGAGCTATAAAGGAATGCTTCATTCCATTCAAAGTTGGTTTCATACCATAAACAAAAACAGCGTAAACAACGGTAATAACTAAAAGGTGGTGACCTGCAAAATATCTAAAATAGTGAAAATGAGGAAAGTCATGATTGATATCCGGAGTAAAAATAGCCTGAAACATTGCAGATAGCCCCCAATAAAACAAAATCTGAAAAATAAATATATTTCTAAATATTATAGCAACAGGTAGCAATAGATTCGCAAATCTACATAAATGCAAAGGCAAGTGCAGTTTGCTATCGAACGAGCCAGCTATTAGCTCAAGAATCACCCAGATAGGATAATTTATGAATACTATTGAAACCAATAATGTTCCAAGTATTTTTTGGTGCTTATTTGAAAGATGATTTATTGCAAACCAGGGCAAGAAAAACAAAAGAAAGAAAAATAAAACAATTGAAACCCAGTGAGATAAGCCAAATAATTGGAAAGGTTCAAAATTATTTAGGTAATCACTAACAATTGATTGCATTCAATTTTACTTTTTTTTCTTTCCCTTGCTTGATTTACTACTTTCCTCGATTTTTTTAAGATGCACTACAGCTCCACCAATCATTATCATTCCTAAATAAAAATATTCATCAAAAGGTTCACCATAAAAAAAACTATAGATAAATGTACAGATACCAGCTAAAATTAATAAAACGCTAAACCCTAATCTTAATTTATTTTTTAATTGGTTGTTCATTTATTTCTTTGCAGCGGGTTTCTTTGCAGCAGTTTTCTTTGCAGCGGGTTTCTTTGCAGCGGGTTTCTTTGCAGCGGTTTTCTTTGCAGCGGTTTTCTTTGCAGCGGGTTTCT
>CEPK01013145.1_pt1 | contig 12588 bp, 10 predicted proteins | sample 356231 | NCBI WGS metagenome assembly CEPK01 (sample SAMEA2620259, study PRJEB7988) | marine metagenome | biome: marine biome (ENVO:00000447); feature: deep chlorophyll maximum layer (ENVO:xxxxxxxx); material: "saline water (ENVO:00002010), including plankton (ENVO:xxxxxxxx)" | depth 80 m
TTTCTCTTCCTTCAAAGATTTCAAGCGATCACAGCAAAGAAGATGCGAAGCAACTTGCTGCTAACCTTAACATTGATTTTAGATCAATTTCAATAGCGAGCATTGTTCGAGAATATGATGATACCTTAAAGAATGAGTTCATTGGAACAGAAAAAAATGTTGCTGAAGAGAATATACAAGCAAGAATAAGAGGTGATATATTAATGGCGCTAAGTAATAAATATGATTGGCTTGTATTATCTACAGGAAATAAAACAGAAATGGCTTTAGGATATTGTACTTTATATGGTGATATGTCAGGTGGGCTTTCCGTTATATCGGATTTATCAAAAAATGATGTTTATGCATTGGCAGATAAAATAAATTCTATAGCAGGTTACGATAGAATTCCAATAAATTGTATTAACAAACTTCCTTCAGCAGAATTATCTGAAGGGCAATTTGATCCTTTTGATTATAAAATTGTAAGTCCCTTGGTAGATAGAATAATCGAGAATTGTGAATCCCCAACAACATTAATTAATGATGGTTTTGATGCTCAACTAGTTTTTGATATATATAATAGAATTAAAATAAATGAATATAAGCGTAGACAAGCTGCGCCTGGTTTGAGAATAAGTTCTAAAGCTTTTGGTATAGGAAGAAGGTTTCCTATAGTAAATCATTTTAAATATCAGGAGGAATAGTTGAAATTATCCCCTTACTTTTTATTATTGTTTACATTATTGTATGGTCAATCTGAGGTGCCAGCAGATTATTGGACCAAACTTAGTCAAGGTGAAAAAGTTGCTTTTATTAATGGTGCTTATGGTGGAATGGCTAGAATGAAGTTGCATCATGAAAGAGAAGTTCAAAAACAATACATGAAAGACCCATATTGGGTGCAACCATATTATATTAATCGGTTCTATGATATAGTTGATGAACATATATCTCAAGGTGTGACATATGATTTAAATATTGTAGCAGGCCATTTAGATGCATTATATGCTAACTATGATAATAGAAATATACCTTTATTAGAGGCTATTCGTATTGTTTCTGTAGCTCAAGATGGAGAACCGCAAAAAGCAGATCTAATATTGTTAAGAGCTCAAAAAAAATATAGCCCTTAATTAAGTATTATAATTTCTTTGGTAAATAGGATAGAGTTTGGTAAAAGAATTTTTTTATCTTCAGACTCTATTGTTGTATAACGTAAATCAATTTTAATAACCTTTCCTTCGTGACCTACAACAATAATTCTATCATTTATCTTAAAAGGCCTATGCAATAAAATGATGGAACCAGCAATTAAATTTGAGACAACATCTTTTAGAGCAAATCCTAAAGCAAACCCAGTTAAACCTAAACCAGCGACTAATGCAGAGATATTAATTCCAAAGGTTCCAAGTGATGTTATTAATCCAAATATGATAAGACCAATTTTCGCTATTTTTCCAATAAGAAGTAAAAGTTGCTTATTTAACCCACGCTTGTTTGCAATTCTTATAATCAAAAATTGTGAAAAAATACCGCTGAGCCAAAAAAATAAGAATATTGAAATGCTAAATATCAAATTAGGAAGTAATTCACTAATATTATTATAGATGGTATTAAATATTAGTTCTATGTTCATTTATCAAATTACGTTTAAAGGTAATTTTAACCCATTGTTAATTGGATTTTTTCCCTATAAAAAATATAATTTAATAATGAGTTTCAATAGCCTATACACCTTTAGCTACTTAATTTCTTATTAATGAATAAAAGCAAGATAAGAAATTTTTGCATTATTGCTCATATTGATCATGGGAAGTCTACTTTGGCAGACCGGTTATTAGAGGATACAAAAACGCTATCTAAAAAGGATATGCAAAATCAAGTTCTAGATAGTATGGATTTAGAGAGAGAGCGCGGTATTACCATTAAAAGTCATCCTATACAAATACAATATAAACATACAGATAATGAATTATATGTTCTAAATCTAATTGATACTCCTGGACATGTTGATTTTTCCTATGAAGTATCTAGATCTCTTGCTGCATGTGAAGGCGCTTTACTTGTTATAGACGCTGCACAAGGAGTAGAAGCGCAAACAGTAAGTAATACTTATTTAGCGATTGAAAATAATCTACAGATTATTCCTATTATTAATAAAGTAGATCTGCCAAGTGCGCAAATAGAGAATGTTACACAGCAATTAATTGAATTAATTGGTTGTGATAAAGAGGAGATTATACATGCTAGCGCGAAAAATGGTGAAGGTGTTGATTTTATTTTTGATGCAATTGTTAATAAAATACCTCCCCCGATAGAAAAAATTGAATCTGCACCAAGAGCTTTAATTTTTGATTCAACATATGATAACTATCGTGGTGCAATACCGTATGTACGCGTTGTAGATGGAATTCTAAAAGCTGGGTCAACAGCAAAGTTCTTTGGTCATAATCATGAATATGAAATTACTGAAGTTGGACATTTTATAATGAAAATGGTCAAAGCAAATGAATTAAAATCAGGTGATGTTGGTTATGTGATTGCTAATATTCGAGATGTTTCTCATATATTGCCTGGTGATACTTTAACAACAAATCAAAATAAATCTAAAGAGCCGCTTCCAGGGTTTAAACATATAAAACCAATGGTGTTTTCTGGTTTATATCCATCAGACAGTGATGACTATAATCAATTAAGAAACTCATTAGATAAATTGAAATTGAATGATGCATCATTAATATATGAACCTGAGACTAGTGAAGCATTAGGCTTTGGTTTTCGTTGTGGGTTCCTTGGACTATTACATATGGAGATTATTCAAGAACGTTTAGAAAGAGAGTTTGAAGTAAACTTAGTAACAACTACTCCAAATGCTCGATATCTTGTGGTAACAAAAGATGGATCAGAGATTGAGGTGGATACACCTGCTAAAATGCCTGCAAGCTCCCATATTGATGATATTAAAGAGCCCTATATGTCATGTGAAATAGTTACACCAACAGAATATATAGGTAATATTATGAAATTATGTCAAGGGAAGCGTGGTATATATAAAAACACTAATTATTTAACAAAAGATAAAGCACAATTACATTATGACCTTCCTTTAGCAGAAATTATATTTGATTTTTATGATAAATTAAAATCCATAAGTCGAGGGTACGCATCTTTCGATTATACTCTATCTGATTATAGAGATGGAAAATTAATGAAGCTTGATATTCTTTTAAATGGTGATGTCGTTGATGCCTTATCAATTATAACACATGCTGATGATGCATATGATCGTGGTGTTGCATTATGTAGCAAATTAAAAGAACTAATACCAAGACAGTTATTTGATGTTCCTATTCAAGCATCATTAGGGACAAAAATAATTGCAAGATCAACAGTAAAGGCATTAAAGAAAAATGTAACTGCAAAATGTTACGGCGGGGATATTACACGTAAAAGGAAGCTATGGGAGAAACAAAAGCAAGGTAAAAAAAGAATGAAATCAATTGGGAAGATAGCAATTCCTCAGGAAGCTCTTTTAGCTGTTTTACAAATAGACAAATAATAGTAATCACATTTTATGAAAAGTTCAAATTACTGGTCTATAACAAATTCTCCTCTATATAGTTTTATTTTTACTATCCCTTTATTTCTTATTTATGAAATAGGTGTATTTACAATTTCAGTAAATGATATTGTTATATTAAGGAATGGTGCAGATGTATTAATGCGTCAAGTATTAGGATTATTTGGTATTTATGGAGTATATGGATTTAGTGCATCATTCTTGATTGGATTTATGGTGGCATTTTTACGGCAAAAAAAATCTCTTGAATCTACCGTCATAAAAGGAGAATATCTTATTTGGATGTTTTTTGAAAGTATAGTGTGGGGTTTTTTGCTTTTTATATTGATGGGGTTTAGTGCTCCTTTATTAATGGCTAATTCAACTGGTACAATGCTACAACAGGTAGTTTTATCAATTGGAGCAGGAATCTATGAAGAATTTGTATTTCGTGTTATCCTAATTGCAGGGTTTGGTTCCATATTAGGGTTTATTTTTCAGTGGAAAAAACTGGCTAGAATAACAAGTGGAATCATTCTTTCTGCTGCACTATTTTCATTGTTTCATTTTATGGGAGACTATGGTGAAGAGCCAAATTTTTCAGTGTTTATGATGAGATTTATTGCTGGAATTTTTTTAGGATTAATTTATGTTTTTAGAGGTTTTGGCCCTGCAGCATATGCTCATACAGTTTATGATTTAATTATTCTTACTCTTGTAACGACTCAATTATAAATTTTCATGTGTAAATAGTGTTTATATTTAGTTTTTGAGTAAATGTTTTAAATCAATGAAAAAATTTTTATTTATCATATTTATTATTTTGTATAGTCCTATTTTTGCGAAATCAAAGATCAGTGACCTTAATATCTATATATACCCAGAATACTATTACAAAGGTATTATGGTAGAAATAAATGGAAATGTTGATTATCCTGACAGTCTATATACATTGGAAATGATTGTTCCTACTATGACTGATTCTGTTTTTTTTGTATCTGGCTCTACTAAGGATGAGTCTGAAGTTAAAATTCTAAATATTCAGGATAAAAATTCAAATAAATGGGTGGAATTACAATTAGATAAATCAAGATTTAGAATATTTGTTTTTTATAATCCTTTTAATTCTTCAATTAAAAGAGAAATTCAATATCCATTGCAGTTTTCTATTCCTTTAAGTGAATTTCATGTATTTATTCAAGAGCCACTTACCTCAAATAATTTTAATATTGATTTAAAATCAGTTTCAAATAAGGATCAGCACAATATCATTTTTCACCAAATACATTTTAAAGAATTGAATCAGATGTCTAAACAAATCATTAATTTGACGTATGACAATCCTACTGGTAAGACTACTATGCAATTTTTACAGGAAAGATTATCTGAGAATTCCATAAATAATAAGGCGCCTGAATTAATTAGTAAGAAAGCACCAAGGCGTCATAGGCTTCCATTATGGGAACCATTTGCAGTATTAGGAGTTTTATCTGCTATTGTTGGAGGATTATTTTTAAAAAATAATTATAATAAGAATGATAAAACTAATAAAAATTTCTGTTCAAAATGTGGCAATAAAATAGAAAATAGTGATAATTATTGTTCAGATTGTGGGAGTAAAGTATAATGTGGCCTATTGTTTATGATTTTGGTTTAGTTCGAATATTTGGAATTGAATTCCATTTGGCAATCTATTCATATGGATTGATGCTAGTAGTTGCTTTCTATACTTGTTATGCATTGTTATATAAAGAAATGGAAAGGTTGAAATATGATCAAAATTTAGCTTCAGACATTGTTACTTCTGCAGCTATAGGAGGAATTGTAGGATCGAAAATATATTACTTAATAGAAAATATTGATCGTGTAATTGTTGACCCATATGGAATGATATTTAGTGGAGCAGGCCTTGTGTTTCTAGGGGGATTGATGGGTGGAACTATAGGTGTTACAATTGTGTTAAGAAAAAATAAGTTACCATGGTTAAAGTTTGCAGATATTATTGCTCCATTATTGATGATAGGATACTCTATTGGAAGAATCGGTTGTTTTTTAGTAGGGGATGATTATGGGTTGCCAACAAAATCATTTATAGGTATGTCATTTGAATCTGGTGCTCCACCAACTACATTTGAATCAATTACGTATAATTATCCATGGTTGGATCTTTCAGATTGGAATGCTGGTGATGTAATAACGGTTTATCCTACTCAAATTATAGAAACAATTATTGGGTTTGGTATCTTTGCATTTTTATGGAGAAATAGAGTAAATATTGTAAATCAAGGGAGCTTATTCTTTACTTACTTGATTGTTGCAGGCATGGAAAGATTTTTTATTGAATTCATCCGTTTGAATCCAAAATATATTTGGATAGTGAATGATGTTATTGGATTTTCAGGAGCGCAAGTTATTTCAATAATTATGATGAGTATTGGAATTTACCTGTTGAAGAACCCTCCACAAAATTCTGAAACAAAACAAGCAACTTAGTCATATAAAGCCTATGATTGGGGCTATTTTAATTTTAATTATTTTTAGTAGTTTATCTGCTCAAAACTTTGATATTTATGAATTTCCTATTGAATTAAACAATCAAGATTATTCTATAAATAAAATAATAAAAGGGCACAGTGGATGGACTTTTTATTTAGATCTTAATTCAAATGTAGTTTCAAGCCAGTCATCTAAGAACAATTTTTATTTTGCCGGTGGATTTGGGAATAATTATGACTCATTTATTGATCCAATAGGTTTAAGCGTTTCTAATTTAGATTTGTATTTATTTGATAGAGGTCAAAACAAAGTATTCCGGTTTGATTATTCTTTAAATCTAATAAACAGTTTAGATCTGAGTGCTTATTTTAACGGTTCTAATATAGTTATTGATGACTTTGCATTAGATAATTGGGGATATTTTTATCTTTTATCCAAAAATAATAATGCAATTTACCGAGGTAATATCTCAGGATTAGATAATCTTATGTTTATTGATTTAGATCAGCAGATGATCGATAAAAATTGTTGTGATAAAATTAATGTTAACTCTGATGGTGATATTGCGCTATTGTATCCATGCTCAAAACAATTAGCAGTATTTAATCGATTAGGAAGATTGCAATATAAACTAAATGTCTCAATTAATAATCCTACAATGATAACAAATGCTAAGGATTTATGGATTGTGATCAATGATTATGGTGAAATAGAGGTAATTAATAAGTCAATATCCAAACTATTGTTGGTTTCATTAATCGATAATGAATATTTAGTTGATTTTACAGAAAATAACTTCAAAATATTATGTTTGACAAATCAAAGGATTATAGAATTTCATCTTGATTAATCGAATTATTCTGATTGGCTTGTTTGTTCCTATTTTAGAAGGACAAACTAATTCAATATTAGATACAATTAATATTCCTCCTTATAAATCAGAAATTAGGCTTCAGCATAATTTGATACTTGATACAACTTTTTCAATCTTAGGAAATGCGGATTCTGTTGAATATTCTATAGATCCAATTAATGGATTTCTTTATATAGATAATCAAAATAATATTTACAAATCAATTGTAGTAAAATATGATCATTATACAATACCATTTCCAATTAATATTGGCTTAAAAAGGGAAGATCTTCCCTTAATTGATTCTTTGATATTAGCAGATAATAAAGGTAATAATTTGAAGTTAATATCTCCTCTTTCTATAAAAGAAAAAGAATCAATCTATTCCTCAGGAACCTTTTATAGAAATTTGAATATTGGCTCAAAAGGTGGTTCAGAGTTTAGTGGTGGATTTCAGATGCAAATTCAAGGTTCCTTAAATAATGATATAGCAGTAAGTGGAGTCTTATCTGATCAAAACTTTCCTATTCAACCTGATGGTAATACAAGTAATTTAGATGAAATTGATAAAATATTTTTTCAGATCAATCACAAGGATTTTGAAGTTGTTGCTGGAGATATTGACGTGAATATTGAGTCGGGAAAATATTTCAATATTAAAAGAAAGACCGTTGGTGTTAATAATCAATTTAGATATAAAGGATTATCTGCATCTGGCTCAATTGCAGGTTCAAAAGGAAAAACTCATCAAATAGAACTTAAAGGTGTGGATGGAAAACAAGGACCATACTCTCTGACGGCAAAAAATGGTAATAAAGATATCGTGATTATAGCTGGTTCTGAAAGAGTGTGGTTAAATGGATTGCGTTTATTTCGTGGAGAAGATTATGATTATACAATTGATTATAGTCTTGGAGAAATATCATTTATGCCAAAAAATTTGATTTTTTTTGATACTGACTTATATATAGAATACGAATATGCTGATGAGCAATATACTCGAAATCTTTTTACTTCATCGTTGAATAAAAAAATAAATAATAAAGGGAATCTGCAATTAAGTTGGATTCGAGAATTTGACCAAAATCTATATTCAAATAATGAAATTGATAGTGAATTATTATCAATTTTTAAAAATTCCGGAGATAGAGAAATATATATTAGCGGAGCTCTAGAAGACTCCATTGGTAAATATGTAATGATAGATAGTATCTATATCTTTGATTCCACAAATACCATCATTAGTACACATTACCAAGTTTCATTTACATATGATAGTCAAAATGGAGAATATGTTAGAAGAATATCTAATAATGGGGTTCTTTTTTATGAATGGGTGGATCGACAAAACTTTGAACTATCAAATAAATCTATAGATTACTATAGTCCAATAAGGCAATTGGTTGCACCTGAAAGTCATCAGTTAATCCAGGCATTAAGTAATTATCATGTAAATAATTGGCTAGATTTTTCTTTTGAATTAGCATTATCTGATTATGATCAAAATAGAATATCAAATATTGATGATAGCAATAATCAGGGATTTGGACATCAAATAGTTATATCAGGCGATCAGATAGTGCTATACAATAATATAATTTTTGGATATGAAATCTCTCAATGGGGTAGAAATAAAAGATTTCATGTATTACAAAGAGATCGATCGATAAATTTTAATCAAGATTGGAATATTATTCCTGAATCCGGTCAAAATGAAATAATGAAAAATATAAACTCTACAGTTTCTATTGATTCAACTCTACTAGTAAATACAAACTTCTCCAGTTACAGAGTTGGGTCTATTAGTAAACAAAGGAGCCAATTGGATTTCAATGGTAAATACAATTTCCTTAATAATATATCAGGAAAAATAAATCAAGTTCGATCAAATAATGAAAATTTTGAAACATTAGACTTTGATGTAAAATTATTTTCTGGATCTATTCATCCAGTAATGAATTATAAATATGAATTTTCCGATAAGTTGTATCATTTTAATCATCTTACATCTGGAATACAATTAAATGGAAAACGATTACAAAGTGTCCTAGGATTTTCTCAAAGAGAAGATTATATATATGAGGATAATAAAGAAACTTTGTTTTCAAAGGGATATTTTGGAGAATTTGATATAAAATATAAATCTCGATCTGAATGGAATCACTCTGTAGTATATAGAAAAAGAATCAAGACAGAGTATAAAAATAATCAAAACATTAATTATGATTTATTGCAAGCAAGGAGTTTTTTTAGAAAATCAAGGAGTCCTTTACGTTTTGATGCAAAATTTAAAATTGAAGAGGTCCTCACAGAAGAAAGAATAACCCTTTATGATTCAGTTGGGGTTGGTTTCGGAACACATCGTTATGATATGCAATTTGAGGAATATATCCCTGATCCTAATGGACCTTATATATCTTATACCGTATTATCTGGTAGCCGAAGACCAACAACAGAATTTGAGGGAATACAGCGATTAGAATATGATTTTAGTAAAAAGAATAAAACATTTTTAAAAAATATTAAATATAGGATGGATTGGAAATGGGATTTTAATGGCAATGATTTTGTTATCAGTCAATATAGAAAAAATAATTTAAATAGTGTATCTATAGTTCGTTCTAATTCAAAAATATTAAATGAGATTAGCTATTTTAATCAAGATGGCAATCAAATAAAGGTATGGAATATTAATGAGAGAGATTTAAACAACATGGATCCAAGAGGACCAGATTTACGAAAAAATATTGAAAATGGATTTGATTACTTAAAACCTATTTTAAATGATATGCATTTTGGTTTAAAAATAGATCATCATCAAATAAATATTAATTCTAGTTTCTCTTTATTAAGAGATCGTAGTGTGACAGGCTATTGGTCTGAAATAGGATTAAAAAAACGATATTCATCTTTATTCAATTTAGAAGCTTATTTACTACTTGCATATGACAAAGGCACTCATCAGCTAAATAAATATTCATCAACCCTTAGAGGAATTCAGTTTAATTTTTTACAATTTTTAAATTCTAAAGTAAGAATTCAAAGCAAGTTTGAATGGTCAAATGTGACTTTATTTGGTGGATTGCGTTATTTGCCACCTGAAGCGTTAAAGGGCAATAGTATTGGTGAAAATAAAAGAGTTAATATAAGCGGCAATATCTTCCTTAAAGAAAATTTTTCTATAAATATTAATATTAATTATATATCTGATATACGTTATAACAACTTTATCAATTTAAATGGAGAACTACGTGCATATTTTTAAATTTTTCTTACTTATTGCATCCATTTTATATAGCCAGCAAGTTCATCTAAAACTTGGTCAAAATGAAAATATAGTATTGTCAGAAGATAGTAATGTAGAGGGATATTTAGACTCTTTAATTAAAACCAATAAGGATATACATCATAGCTATAAACTTGTTTCTGTTAATGGAATGAATCCTATTAAGGTGCAATATATTGAAAATCATGAATTGATATATATTGATACAATATTTATAAAAGATAGTAAAGAAGTTAATAACCAAACTTATCAATCGCTACTAAGGTCACTATTGAATATCTCATCTGAAAAAGATCTTCTTCAACAAATTAAGTGGTTAGAATCGTCACACAAATTTTTGCAAAATAGTATTCATTTTGCATATGGTAAAACAAATAGCGGTGGATTTGCTTTATTGTTAGATATAATTCCTAAATTTGAAAATAATGTTTCTGGATTAATCGGTGCAAATAGAGTAAATAATGGGGATTGGATTACTAACGGAGAGATTGAATTAAATTTAGAAAATATATGGTCTACAGCAAGCAACTCATTATTTCATTGGAAAAGACTTAATGAAAAATCAGAAATAATATCATTTCTTCACTATGAGCCAACCTTATGGAACTTGCCTTTTGGATTGCAGATTAAGCTTGATAAAGAATTAAGAGATAAAGAATATATTTCACAATATAGAGACTTAAGAATATTCTCAAATTTACTTCGTTATGGAAAATGGTTTTTTGGCAGTAAAAATTTAACAATAATACCTTCAGATATTGGTTATGCATCTGGACTTATTAAACATAGATCTTCTTCAATTTTATTAGGATTAATAAATGACACAAGAAATCATAGGTGGATTCCGACTAATGGATATTATTGGAATATGTCATTATCGCTGGGAAAGCAAACGGAAGATAATATCGCAAATTTAAAGACGGATTTATCATTAAATAGTGGAATTATCAGAGAAATAAATTCCTTATTATCCTATCATATTAACTTTTATATCAAAGGGGTTTGGGTAGAAAATGGAAATATTCATAAAGGACAAAAATTTAGATATGGGGGTGTAAATAATCTTAGAGGTTATAGAGATGATCAATTTATATCTTCCAGAATTTTTATTCCATCAATAGAGATTTTATCAAATATCAGAAACGATCTTCAATTATTTGGATTTATGGATAGTGCTATTCAAAAAGAATATACTCCATATCCATTAGGATTCGGTATAGGGATTAAGCAAGTGTCTAGAAGCTCAATTATAAATGCAACAATTGGATTTGGTAGAGGCGAGCCGATATCAGAGGCTAAACTTCATATTAAGTTTTCAAGCCGAATATAAAAGCAATTAAGTTGTTTTTGATTAATTTTGTACTAATTTTAATATTATGAACAAATATTTATCGCACTGGAAATTTATCATATTAGTGTATTTAGTGATATCTCACTATAGTTGTGGGGTTAAAAGAGAAGCACTCGGTTCAGATGATGAGATAATTGTTGTTTCTGCAATGGAAGATGAGTCTGATTTGAATTCTATACTTAGTACAATATTTAATGATACCTTATTTGCTCCTGAACCAGAACCGTACTATAAATTAAAATTTGTTTCACCTCAAGATTATAATAGAATAAAGAATAGTACACAAATTGTTGTTGGTGCGATAGGAAAGGATCCATCAAACCCAGCTGTCGATTTAATTAAAAATTTATTATCAAGAAATCAGTATCATAATTCTTTATCTGGAGAGAAACCAATTATTATTTCAAAGGATCCCTATGCTAGAAATCAATTATTGATGGTGATCAATACTCCAAATATTGATAAAGCTATGGAATATGCGATGAAAAATAATGATATAATAAAGAATCAATATTCTTCATTATTTAAAAATCGTCAAGAAAAATATTTATTTAACAATGCCCGTCAAAAGGAGTTGGAAAATCATTTGCTTAATGATTATGGTTGGACTTTAAAGATACCCTGGGGTTATGAAGTGATTATCGATAGTTCAGAACAACAATTGTTTTGGATTGGTCGTGAAATGCCTTTTCGATGGCTAGCAGTACATTGGCGAGATGGAGCAGTAGTGGAAAATTATGATTCAGCAAAAGAATTTATAATGGGTTTTCCTTTAGAATATTTTAAAAATATTCAATATAGTGCTGAATATTTTAAATTATTTACTACGAACAAATTTAACCAAAGGCTTGCTTGGAAGGTAAACGGACTATGGGAATCTATCGATGATACACAAGGTGGACCATTTTTAGCTTACTTATTTTATGATGGGATTACTGATAAGACTTATTATATACATGCAATGGTCTTTCATCCTGGAAGCAATAAAGTAATTCATCTACAACAATTGGATCTGATTGCTAGATCATTTACAGTTGATAATTAATTAATGTTATGAAAAA
>CEPK01032652.1_pt1 | contig 12528 bp, 12 predicted proteins | sample 356231 | NCBI WGS metagenome assembly CEPK01 (sample SAMEA2620259, study PRJEB7988) | marine metagenome | biome: marine biome (ENVO:00000447); feature: deep chlorophyll maximum layer (ENVO:xxxxxxxx); material: "saline water (ENVO:00002010), including plankton (ENVO:xxxxxxxx)" | depth 80 m
CAGGAAAGATAGATGCGAGCGCAGGACGAGAAAATTAAAGGTTTTAATCTCCTTGAATTGATTGTTGTCATTGTAATTATTGGAGTGCTATCTGCAGTTGGTTATCCAAATTTCAATGAATGGCGAAAAGATAGGGAAACAAGAAGCGCAGTCATTCAAATCAAATCTCTAATACAAGGAATATATTCACAAACTCAAAGAGGGCAATACGCTTTTGTTCAAGTGGACATAGAAGAAGGAACATTAGCAAATGGTACAGATGAAGGTTTGATTATAACTTCAAAAGGAATGGATGCGGATACACTTGCTACCAAACTTAATAGAGGCACAGACGCTTGGTGGACTGATATAAACAATAGATGCAACATTGTAGATGAGGATTATTGGACTGATGATCCTGATCCTGATAGAAACAGAATTATTGATCTAGATGCAATTGAAGTAAGACAAATAATTTTAGAAGATGTTGCCACAACTTGGACAAGTGGAATTGGGGCAGTTTGTTTTGGCAAAAATGATCAATGGTTTAGTGGCAATGGCGAACTTGTTTCTGCATTAGGTAGTGAGATGATTGTTGATAATTTTTTATTTATTTGTAATCGATCTAATACCAGAACAGCGTGTGATGTGGATCCTGCAACGGGTCAACCAACAACTGATCACGATCATTTATATGCAATTGAATGGTCAAGATTTGGTAATATTACGCTTGAGAAATGGAACAAAAGAGATTTAGAATGGGTTGCTCAATAATATGAAAAAAAAAAGATCCAATAATTCTGGTGTATCAATTTTAGAGGCATTGGTATCTACTGCTATAGTTGGTATTGGTTTCATAGCAATATTGCAGATGACGAACTTTTCAGTTCAGTCGATTGATAATTCAGGAGAACGAACTAAAGCAAATTATTTAACAGGCATGATTGCCGAAGATGTTATTGGTAGTAAAAATAGTTTGTTTGGCATCAATTCCAATAGTGAGGATATTATATATAATCCGGATGGATCTATATCATTAGCCAGCGGAGCTGATGCAAGTGGAGTTGTTAAATTCTCTGAGCACATAGAAAATAATGCTTGGCAAGCTAATTTAAATTGTGGTGGGTCTACTCTTAATGCAAATGCAACAGATACAAACAATGTAGCAACTAGTTCCTCAAAACAGGAAAATATTTATGAAACACAAAACATTGATGCACCTAGAAATAAACAGGCAAAATGGGATCTGATATTTAATGAAAATAGATTTTTAAAATGTAAGAGCAATAATGAGAGAAAAAGCTTAGAAATATTTTCAGTATGTAGATGGGATAGCTGCACTCATAACCAAGATTTTGTATTTGATGAACCCATTTATATAGGCCGAGTTGAGATGTTTTTAAATGATGGAAGAAAAAGAAAATTTCTCTATTTCCAGTCTGATTATAAAATTAAAACAGAATGATCCAAGTGGTTAAATGAAAAAGAAATATATTAAAAACATTTTGGGACTTACTTTAGTTGAAATTTTGATTGGAATTGTTGTCTCCTCTTTAATGATGGCAGCAATGTATACCACTTACTCTATTGTAAATACCACTTACAACCAAGTTGTTGATAAAGCAAAAATTAGTAGATCATCAAGAGATTTAGTGGAACTGCTAATAAGAGATGTCAGAATGTCAGGATTTAAATATTATTTAGGAACTAACACATTGGATTATCCCGAACAAAGTTATTTACAATTTATTGGTGGTGCAACATCTATAGCAGAAAGTCATGACCCTGTAGTTATTATACCAAATTCTCTAGGTCATAATCTTATTGATACTGTTCCATCACCAGTGGTTAAACATAACGCAGCTGATCTATGTTGTGATAAAATTCATATTGTCTATGATGATTTTAATCAACTTGACCCACTCCAGCCTTACAAGAGATATAAAGTAACTTATTACGCAATACCAGTTACCGATAGTGATGGGAGCAATCCTCGATATGCAATCTATAAATCAAAGATTAGTTGGCGGCAAGCACGAACTAGTAATACAGCAAGTTGGCCAGAAGAGGGAGATTGGGTCGGGCCAAATGATTGTTCGGAATGTTATCATGCTCAGTTAGTCAGAGATTATGTTGAGGATATGGAATTTATAGCACTCGATCAAGAGGGAAGACTACTTACGCCTTATCCGAACCCATCATCTCAAGCAGGAAGAGAAAACTTATACAAAGTAAGATCAGTAGACATTAGGATCTCATTTAGATCTGAGAAAGAATTTTTTAGATTTGATGCACGAGCTGGTAAAGAAAGAGAATTAAGTGGATTTTCAAGAACGATCAGAAAATTTTCTGATAGATATCTTAGAGATAGCGTTGTAGTGACTGTTCATACAAGAAATATTGTTGATGATAGGATTTTTTAATGAATAAAAATAGAAAAAGTCAAAAAGGTTTTACACTTATTTTATCCCTTGTGCTTTTATTAGTGATGTCTTTAATGGGTGGGGCCTTGATTGTTATTTCTTCAACTGACCATCAAAGTAATAACACTAGTGACGAGTATCAACAAACTTTTTACGTTGCAGAGCATGCTTTAATTGAAGCTGAAAAATATTTGATCAATGAAATGATCGGTCCATGGGTTGATCCAGTAAGAGATCAAGCTACTCTTCCCGCTCCAGGTGCTGGTGCTAGTCAAGAAGAATTGGAAGCTCACACTAATTACATGGATGAGTTAAGAGCAAAAGCGGTAGCTAATGGAGGATTTGCAAGGCATACTGATGCAAGCGCACCTTGGCCTATTGGAAGAGGCATACCGATAAATATCGAAACTTTACGAGGTACTCCATGCTCTAACAGTTTTAGAAATTTAGTGAGAGATAATAGTGGAAATGTTCTTGTTGCAGTACAACAGGAAAATTGGAATTTTGGTGAACTAATAGAACCAATCCTTGTATCTGAAAGTGCATCCAACGCTGAAATTGAACACATGCAAAGATATAGATGGGAGTATTTTGCAATCAATGTTGGAAGTTCAACTTTTAAAGGAGCAGGCACTAGTTTAAAAAAAACATCAACCAATGTTCAACGTCAAGGCACTGCTTATAAATTATATGGATGTGGGTATTTGATGCCAAAAGGAACTGATCTTGATGATTTTGATGATCCTGAAATCTTGATTCCATTAGAATCCTTAGTTATATTATCTAGCTAATACCCAAAATGGATAGTTTGGACAATTTTAAATATTTTTATAATTTAATGAAAAAGTTATAATTTTTTAATACATGAAATTTATTATAAAAATTAATTTTGTAATTGCTTTAATCTTCAGTTTAACATCTATCTCTAATGCCTGTAATTTTGTAAAAGAAAATATGGGCACATCTATTACTTCATTAGGAGACAAGTATGATCTATTTACTCTAGCTGCAGAAGATGATTATGGAAGCGATACTGTGCTTGTTGAATTTGATACACCTAATTTATGTGATGATCCTCTTTTAGATGAAACTTTTTTAAAAGTTTATGTTAGAGAAAAAAAACTAATTGGGATTCAAGTAGAAGCTTTGGAAGCTAAAAATACAAATAAAATTTATCAGTTTGCTCAAAATAATTTTGGGCTAGATGATGAAAAAGCTAAAGAAGAGGATTGGGTGGGAGCAATAGATATAAGTTTTGGTGATAATATTATTATATATGGTAAAATAGATGAGCCTGATGGGATATACGAAACATTAGAACTTACTAATGCTGATTACCAAGATTTTTTAATTCAAAGTGATATTTTACAGATAACAAATTGATGAGAGTTTTTAAATATTTTTTAGTTTTAGTTTTTTTTCTGAATTTAAATCAGATAGCAAACTCTAAGCCGGTCCCTCCAGGATCAGGAGAGGGTGATGTGCCAGCTAATATACTAATACTCTTAGATAGCTCTGCAAGTATGAATAATAAAATTGGTGGAGGTAATCCGAGAATTTCCTCAATGACAATAGATGGCAATGGAAATAAAGTCTTGTCATCAGTAGACAAAAAAAGGGGAGGACTATATTTATTTGATTCAGATGGAGTAAGAATAAATTTTACAGGCATAAAACAAACTACCAACACAAGTTATACAAGAGATGTGTGGTTTACGGGGGGTCAAACCACAGCTACATGTGACTGGCGAATTGGAGCAAACACAAATATATCTCAAAATTTTAATATTGGTGCATATAAACGATTTCATGAGGTGCAATATGTTTCTAACGTAACTGTTGGTGGAACAAACATTAGTGGGGAAAACTTATTATTTGTTGGATTCCACAACGAAGATAGAGCTCCATATATTTTTGCTTTAGATGAAGATTATAAATGTCGATTAGCTATTACTGGAAATAGTATTAGGAATTTTAGAGGTTTCGACATAGCCTTCAATTCACAAGCTGGTGGTCCAGCTATTTATGCTTATGGAATGGGTGGAGGTGGTAATAAAAATGCGTTTATGCTTACTTGTAATTTTACTGCTGGAACTTGTGCACAAATACAAGGACGAGGTAAAGGAAGAGGTGATCTTTATGGAAGACTTTGGGATGGAGGTCGAATTAGAGTTACAGATAATGCATCAGAAGTATATGTATCAAAAAGTGGCTGGGTATTTGGATACACTAACGGTGCAGGCGTAAATGCACTTCCAGCAAATACCAATAATCCATTTAGACAATGTTTTGCCAATATGGACGTTTTTGATATTGATGAGAATGATGATGATATTTTTTATGGTGGTAGATGGAATGATACTAGAATAGATAAACATGAATGGTCAAGCACAAGAGATTGTCCTGTCAGAGTTAGTGCTGGTACAAGTGGTTCTTTAAAAAATTCTGGAACAGCGGGTGGCTTGAATGCTGATAGTATAAGAATTAGCAGAGGTGTACATGGTGTAAGGGTAGTGGGTAATCGACTACTTTACTCTAATGAATCACATGTAGATGAATTAAATTCAACATTATTCACGTCTGCAAATAGAGATACCATGTGGCAAAATCAAGTTGGTGGAGGAGATGTTACTAGATGGACTGGTGCCAAAGAAGCAATTTCAAGCATACTAACTGATAGTACTTTGACTTCTGGTGCAGATTTTGGTTTTGGTCATTGGAATGCGGGAATGGGTAATTTAGGCAGAAAAGCTCGTCCAGGAGGAGGCGCATGGTGTCATAGCAATGGTTCAATGTGTACATATTATTCTGGTTGGATAGGAGATCACACTACTGGAAAAAGTAATCAGTGTACTAAAAATTCATGTATAAATGTTGGAATAAGTTCCGAGGGTGCAGCTAGAACTTTGCCTATTTTAGCCAGTCTTGGTGTAGAATGGGGAACAGATGCAAATTCGTTTTCAGAAATGGCTCATGACTATTACTTTTCAGGGGACAACGAAGCTTTTGATCCAAACTCAGATTGTCAATTAAATTATATAATTGTAATTGGTGATGGAATGATGACCAATACAGGCACACAGGGTCAAGCAGGGTTTGCAGCTCAAAGAATTGAGCAATTAAGAACTACATTAGGAGTAAAAACTTTATTTGTAGCTTATGGCGGCGGTATTAGAGCAAGGGGAATGCAATTATTCGACAATTTAGCACGTATTGGATCTTGTGATGATGCAAATAGTACCGATTGTGAGCCAACTATAGTTGCAGATACTCCAGAGCAACTCAAAACTCAATTACAATCAAAAATAAGACAGATTCTTGCTGAAAGACTTTCATTTACCGCACCTTCAATTACTGCAACCATTCAAGAGGGTGGTTCTTTGTATCAAGCTCAATTTGCTTACGAGCAATTTGGTGAATGGCAAGGAACTATTTTGAAGAAGGGATTAAACCCTGATGGAACAGTAGAACATGATGCAGATTTCCCAGGAAATTGGGATGCAGCTGAAAAAATAAAAGAACAATCAACTGCTGCAGGTTCTAGTGATAGCAGAAATATTTGGACGGCTATGCCGGAAGTCAGCTATATCGGTAATTGGGATAATTTTAATACAGATACTGAAAATTTAAATGGAATTAATAATCTGTTTTTAAGACTTGGTTTTCAACTAGATGATTACCATAACGCCTCGTCACACTGTACAGGAGTTGGATCTAATGGGACTACAGATGAATTAGAAGGTTTAGTTAATTTTATGAAAGGAACAGATTATTTTGATTACGATGGTGATTGTAATATTACTGAAGTAAGAGATCATGTGTTAGGTGATATTTATCATTCTCAGTTAATTGAAATTGGATCACCGGATGGTAGCACACAATTTACAGATAATAATCAAGAAGCTTACTTTAGAACTATAAATAATTACCAAAGCTTCATGGCAACACACAACACAAGAAGAAATGTTCTTTATGCAGGTTCTAATAGTGGAATGTTGCACGCTATTAACGCAGAAACAGGAAGAGAGGAGTGGGCATTTGTTCCACCATTTATAGCAGGTAAATTACCTATTCTAATTAATGACGAACTTGACGGTAGAGTTGATGGTACTAAAGGAGGAACTAATGCAATTTTTGGTGTTGATGGATCACCAGTTGTTCATGATGTTTTCATGAAAGGTTTAACTATAGATGGCCAAATAGAAGATGGAAAGAGTTGGCACACACTTCTTTTCATTCCATATGGTCGAGGGGGAGCAGGTTTTTCAGTTCTAGATGTCACAAACCCTATTGTTAAAGCTGGTAAAGGACCATTACACATGTTCTCTGTGTTTAACGATTATGTAAACAGTGTTGTCTACATTGCAGATGATGAAGGAAGTATCACTGAATATGAATACTTTTCAAGCTCAGCAAGTATTGAAAAATCTCTAGAGGCTCAAAAAGCAGATGCTAACTTAAGTCAAGCTATAGATGATGATGGGTATGATCTATTTGCTGATCCACCAGTAACTACGACAACTGTTCAAGATGGTATTGCGCCTTGTCAGAGTAATGCTGATGCTACAAGTGGAACTTTTTTTGTAGATGGAACAAATTCTTGCTATCAAGGTACCACTTTTACATTTGATGATATTAGTTTCCCAGTAGCTGATGGAACAACAATTGCTGCTGATCAACTGACTGTATCAGAATTAATTGATGGAGAGTTCGTGCCAGTCCCATTTAGTTCAGCTAGAATGATTAATGGTCGTTTTGAAATAACTTTTGCTGATGCTAAGACATATAACCCTGGTGGAGGAAGCACAGTTGAACCAGCAAATACAAATAATTTCTTTATACAATCATCATGTACAGTAGCTTCTGGATTACCACCGACTTTAGATTACAGTACTTTAGGTGAAACATGGTCTACTCCAAGAATAGTGAGATTGCCATCTGATGTTCCAGGTGAAGAAAGTCAAAGAGCAAATGACAAATACGTTGCAATAATGGGCGCAGGTTTAGCAAATAATAATTTATGCGCTGGCTCTTCTGTATTTGCAATTGAACTAGATGATATGTCTCATCCTGCAAGAATTTATGGTGGTGAAATAAATTCAGGACCAATGACAATTATTGATACAGATCCAAGTGGTGTAACAATAGGAAATAATGTTATTCCAACGGCAAATGGAAGTAATATTAATAATGCTATTCCAACAACCCCTATCGTAATTACGCCTGATACTGCGTTTGGTATACCTTGGCGGGGTGCAATGGTTTACGTTAATGATAGAGAAGGTAAGATAACAAAAATTAATTTGACTGACTCTAAGAAAAATAATGCACAAATGTTTGATCAGACTACCCTATTTAGATTGAATGCATCGGAACAAAATAAACGTTATACATTCTTTGGTATGGACGCAGGAGTTGGCGTAGATACAAAAGATTTTTGGTTGTTTGGTGGAACAGGTGACTTTGGTAAGTTAGGGGATAGAAGTGCATTGATGGACAACATTTTGTATGGAATAAGAGATAGAGATTATCCATACTTTAAACACTTAAACAATGTAACCATTCCAAAAGAGACGGATTCTAATTTTAGAGAACTTGCACATACAGGTGCAAATGCTGCAAAATCAATTGATGATTTAAGTGTTTGTTCCGATGTAACAGGTGATGCTAGTGGAGATGATTGTCCATCTAGTGAAGATGGTTGGGTAATATATTTAAATGGAACTTCAATAAATTCGGATGGCACAGTAGGACAAGGAGGAGAAGCAAGTTATAGGAAAGTTTCAGCTCCACCAACTTTATTTAAAGGTCAGGTGTATTTTCCTGTTTATGAACCACCACCAGGAGCAAATAGATGTAATATAGGAAATGCCTTTATTTGCGCCTCAGATGATGAATGTGGTACTAACAATTCACATGAGTTAGTCAAAGGTAGTGCTGCCAATGCTGGAGCATGTACATTTGTAAGAGAAGGTGTCTTATCAGAATTGGTAATTTTCGGTGACAAGCTATATGCTAACGTTGCTGGACCTAGTGAAAATCCTGATACATTATATTCAATACTAGCTATTGCTGGTGAAGTCTTAAGTAATAAGGGTGGCTGGAGAGATACAGGCTTCTAATATTAAGTAATGAGTTCTTTAATTTCTTTCAAAGGACCAAAAATTTCATAATAAAAATAAATTATCCACATAAACATATTTAACATAGTTATAAATATGATAGCCAAACCCACAAGAGTATCTTGATTAACTTTCTTACGCCATTTGATTGGAAAAAATTTTAAAGAGTAAGCATAAGCTAGAATAAATATATTTAAGGCTGTAATAATAATATTAATGAATAAAAAAGTTTCCACTAATTTATTAACTTTTTAAGTTTATTTTTCAGTTTATCTTTTACCTTATCTTCTAAATCCTCTGTATTGAAATTTTGAATTTTATCTAAAAAATTATTATTAATTATTTTTTCTTTGATTGTATCAACAGTTTCATTAAAAACTTTTTTTAAAGTATCTTTATAATCATTACTCTTTTTAGTATTACCAATGTTATTAAAGCTCATGTCTTTAAGTGAAAAGGTTTTATCAATATTAAAATCTGGAGACAATATCGATAAAGAAATATTTTTTACATCAAGATTTTGAATATTAAAGTATTTATTAGATTCAGAACTTGAAGTTCTATATGTTAGATCATCTTGAAGAGATCTTACGTTATCTATAATTTTTTGTTCAGCATAATCAAAATAATAATTTACACTAATATCTTTTAACAACACATCATTTATTATAATGTTGTTAGAAAAAATTGAGAATGCATCTAAATTTACTTTAACTGACTCTATATTAACTAAATAACCTTCAAACTTTTTATTTAACAACTTAATCCCTTTAGCGTCTGCTTCTCCACTTAAATAATCTATATTTAATTTTTCAATTGATACTTCTCTGTTTAATGAACTTGATATATTATTTTGTAATATATTTTTAATAAATCTATCTCCAATGAATTCAATAAATAAATAAAAACAAATTGGTAAGATTATAATTATAGACAAAAATTTTTTCATATTTACTTTATAATATCATTTAAAATAAAATTCTAACAATTTGCTGATCAATGTGGGTAAAATTTTAATTTAAGAATAATTTAATTTGATCAAACAAAAAAAGAAAAATTAAATTACCAATAATAATGAAAGGCCCGAAAGGTATTTGCGATGAAAGTTTTTTTTTATTTCTTATTAAATCAGGAATTACACTCATTAAAGCAACAACTGATGAAAAAAATATTACAAACGGAATAGATATCCAGCCAAACCAAAAACCAATTACCGAAAGTAATTTTGCATCACCTAAACCCATTCCTTCTTTGTTTCTTAATTTTTTATAAATAAAAATTATTAACCAAATTATTACGTAACCAAAAATTCCACCTATTAATGAATTGATAAAATTTGGAAACAAATGATAATTAAGATTAGGATCAAATGATTTTAGAAAACCAATAAGCATTAAAGGATATGTAAGTTCGTTTGGGATTATAAAATGTTTTAGATCTATAAAAAAAATAATTAGAAAACATATACTTAAAATAAAAAACAGAAGCGTTGTTAATGAGATACCGAATAAATAGAATATCAAAACAAAATTTAGACCAGAAATAAACTCAACTAAAAAATATTTTGTATTAATTTTGGCTGAACATTCTTGGCACCGAGCTTTTAAGATTATAAAAGATAGCAGAGGAATGTTATTGTACCATTTAATTTGTTTGTTGCATGAAGGACAGAATGATCTTCCCTTTACAACACTCATATCTTTAGGGATTCTATGTATACAGACATTACTAAAACTTCCCCATATACTTCCGAAGATAAATACTATAATATAGATCACAATTTATAGTTTAATTTGAGAGGATAGATCTATGAGCCCATTAATACAGTATTGCACAAACATAATTGCATCTGTTAGGTGTAAATAGAAATTAGGCGCATGAATAATGATTTCCATCAATTACAAAAATATCAAAAATATAACGAATATCAATTTATAAATAACATGTTTTTTGGCGCAAAAAAAAAGGAAACAAATAAAGTTGAAGATACGAGTGGTAAAGATTTAGAATTAATTACAATAATGAATCAAGAGTTTGCAAAATCTCTTGATCTAAAAGAAACATTAAATAATTCATTAGAACTAATTATTAAAAGAATTAATGCTCAAGCTGCTAATATTTTTTTAATAGATGACAAGACTCAAACATTTCAGTGTATAGCTTCTAAACATCAAGCCTATCTAGAAGATTTTGAAATTCCTATAACACAAGGAGTTATGGGTAAAGCAGCAGTAATGAAAAAATGTATTAGAGTTGGCGACGTAAGAAAAGATGTTAGAGAAATTGCTGAATTTTATTTTGATTTAGATAACAAAACAAATTTTACTACTTATTCAGTTTTATGTTCACCTTTAATTGTATCAGATGAATGTATTGGAGTTATTCATTGCTTAAATAAAAAAACAAGCAATAAACTTTTTGAAGAGAACGATAGAAAACTTTTAGAAACTTTATCTGGTCCTGCAGCTTTAGCAATTAGAAATGCAAAGATGGCAAAAGATTTAATTGATAAAAATAGATTACAAAAAGAAATAGAAATAGTTGGTGAAATACAAAAAACATTATTATCGCAAAACAAAAAAGAAAATTTTCCAATTGCAGGAATTAATATCCCAGCAAAAGTTGTTTCAGGAGATTTTTATAATTTTGCAAAACTATCTGAAGGTATTTACGGATTTGGTGTTGCAGATGTTTCTGGTAAAGGAATTAAATCATCTTTGTTGATGTCTAAAGCATCAAGTCTTTATAGATGCTTAAGTAAAACAAATTATTCAGCAGCAGAACTTTTAAATATTTTAAATACAGAAATATGTGAAACAACATCAAGAGGAATGTTTGTGACAATGTTAATAGGAATTTACGATAGCAATAAAAAAGAATTAACTTTATCTAATGCAGGGCATGAACCTCCATTAATTTATTCTAAAGACGGAAACTTTTCTAATTTTGAAGAAGCAGGACCACCTTTAGGTATTGCACCTAAATTTAAATTTAAAGAAACTAAAATTAATTTTTCAAATAGTTCAATGTATATTTTTACAGATGGTATAACTGAAATTAAAGATACTAAAGGAGACATGCTAGAGTCAGATGGATTTAAAGATTATATAAAAAAATATCATCACATTCCTAATCACGACAGATTAAATAAAATTATCGAAGATATAATTAAATCTGGTCGAATACAAAAAGATGATTTAACAATTGTAGTTGTAGACGGAATTTAATTTACTTTTTATGTTTGGAATAAGTAAAGTAATGATTTTTATTGCAATAATTATTTCTTCTCTTTTATATTGGGCCACTTCAAATGTTTGTAGATATAACTTTACAATTGAAAAAAAAACAAATCAGTTAAATATTGTTGCAGAAGATATAACTCCAGCTCTACCATTGGCAGAAGTATATTATTTTAAAGAATTAAATTGCAATGATGTTGATCTCACTTGGGATTTTGAAAGAATTGTAAAAAATTTAAACACTATTTCAGTTTTAATTTATCAGGAATTAACAACTGACATAAAAGGTAATCCAAATTAGTATTAAAAAGTATTAAAAAGGTAATCTTAAGAAAATTATAAGAAGATTTTTTTTATTTTTTACTAAAATTAAAAATTTTTATAAAAATACACTCTTAAATTGAAAAAAAATAAAAATTTATAAAAAAATCTTTCAATTTTTAGTAGAAATTAGAAATTTTGATAAAATTTTCTCTTAAATCGTCGTTCAAGGAACAATTTTAAAAAAAAATTAATAAAAATATTTATCTCTAACACAAAAAAATTATACTCTAACACAAAATCACTAATTTTTATCAAAAATTCAATTATTGTTGATTTTATTAGCTTTTTTATTTTTTCATTTTGAATAAAAACTCTAACACAAATTAATTTTACTCTAACACAATAAAATTTTTTCATTTGTGTTAGAGTAATTATGAATAACTAGAAAATTTAAAAATTTGATTGAGATTTTTTTTAAGTGAAAAAGTGTTGATTTTACTT
>CEPK01022074.1_pt1 | contig 12513 bp, 15 predicted proteins | sample 356231 | NCBI WGS metagenome assembly CEPK01 (sample SAMEA2620259, study PRJEB7988) | marine metagenome | biome: marine biome (ENVO:00000447); feature: deep chlorophyll maximum layer (ENVO:xxxxxxxx); material: "saline water (ENVO:00002010), including plankton (ENVO:xxxxxxxx)" | depth 80 m
GTTGGACTGATTTTCATCGCCAAAGCATCCATTTCATCGGAAGTATTAGATCCAAGTAAGTTAAAGAAAACAGCAGAAACTTTGTCAAGAGTCTTACCAGATCTTTCTAATTCAACAATAGTATTCTCAAAAGTAGGTATTTCAGAGTTAGAAGCTATAGCTTCAATTTCTGCTAAATGTTGTTTCATTCCTTCTTCAAAAGCTGGTTCATAATGTGAGAACTGAATTTTTTCAAAAGGAGGGATTTGATAAGGTGTACTATACTCTGTTAAGAAAGGGTTCATTTGATCTCCATTGTTTTGACATCCTAGACCTAGGAAAATAATTAAAAATAAATAAAATGGTTTTTTCATATACATCACATTACTCTAGGGATAGTTAGTCTATAACATTTACAAATTTTATGACCAATAACTTTACAAAAATAAGAAAACTCTCAGGATGGGTTTTGATTATAGTGTCGGTTATTCTTTCTATTATAGGTATAGTTGTTGCAGCAATGGGTGAGTTATTGAAAGGTGGAGGAATATATGTTGCAAGTCAAGCTACCTGGTATCCAGGTCTTGCTTTATTAGGACCAGAAATTGTTCAAAAAAGTAAGGACATATGGAATAATCTTAAATTAAAAATTAGAGAGTTTTTTAAATGATATACACAAAAGAAGAAATACTTAGCAATCATGATTTCGTGCAACCCAATGAAATGGCTGGTTATTTATTACATGGCGGATTAAATGAAGATGGTGAGTATATTTCTCCTAGAACTCTAATTAGGTGGAAAGCTGTTAACCAGTGGACTCAAATTTTAAATGATAGAGGCCATGAGCTTCTAGACTGTTCAGTAGAAATTTTGAAACATGATAATTTTCCAAGTCTAAATCAAGCTAAATTACTTCTTAATCAAGGCGAAGGACAATTTCTTTGGAATAGCCTAACGATTACAGGAATTATTGAAGCGAGGGGAAGAGCTTTAGCAGAAATCGAAGCACCAGACTTTCAAGATATTATAGTGGAAGATATCTCTGATACTTGCCTTGCTCACATGAATAAAGGCTTATTTATCGCACATGGATTTGATGAAGGTGGAGACCCTGATAGCGACCAAGGGGCACATGATCAGATGTGGTTTGCAGCAAGAGATTTATTATTAGGAAAGGATGCTTATCCTATTCCAGAAGTACCAGAATCAATAGGAAGGCCTGCTCAAGAAAGAGAACTACCCGATTTGCCTATAGAGCATGAAGGAATGCTTAACTTATTGCTAGATGTTTTGATGATTGAGATAAGAGCTGAAAGTTTTTTTTCATATTGCATGAATCTTGCTAAATCAGATGACGTGTTTACTGACAGAAGAGAAGATGCATTGTTGGCCGGTGAAATGGTCTCAAGAATAAGACAAGATGAAGCTATCCATGTTGCTTATCTTAATTTACTAATTTCAGAACTAAGGTCTTTTACTTTTAAAACAGTTGAAGGGCTAGAAAAGAAGGGTTCTGAAATTATAGACCCTTTATGGAAAAAAATGGTCCAATGGCATGGTGAAGAAGTACACAAAGAAAGTGTAGCAATTAGGTCTGAAGAGTTCGTTAAATTGTTTGATAAAATTGATAACTCAAATCTTAGAGATGAATTTAATTCCCTTTCAACAAATCGAGAACTTTATTCAATTTAAGAAACCTTGATAGAAAGAATTGATCATCTAATTGTAGCTGTTGCAGATTTAGATACCGCAGAAAGCAATTACACAAAAATTTTTGGTAATAAACCTGTATGGAGAGGAGAACACAAATCCCTAGGTACTAAAAACTCAATTTTTAATTTTAATAACCTTTATCTTGAGTTATTAGCTGCTAATGGTAATGGCGCAGGAGCATCTTTGGTCAACTCAACTTTAGAAGAAAATGGCGAAGGTTTAGCGGGAATAGTCTTTGGTTCGGATAATTTAAAAGAAACAAAAAAACAACTTTCTCTAAAAGGTTATGAATTGTCAGATCTCATAGAAGGAGAAGGATTTGATGAAGATGCAGGAAAGAAAAGAACTTGGGAGAATTTATTTCTTCCTAATAAAATTACTAGAGGGTTATTTTCTTTTGCGATAGAACATAAAACAGGAAATCTAGAAATTGTGAATGCCATTAAATCTGACTCCGTAAATAAATTAGATCATGTGGTTATTAATACCAATGACGCTGAAGGTTTTATACAAATTTATGAGAAAGACCTAGGAATTAGACTAGCTTTAGATCAAACAGTAGAGAAATGGGGTGGTCGAATGCTATTTTTTAGATTAAACAAGACTACGATAGAAGTAATAGCTAGATCTGATGCAGAAGAACCTAAAGATACCCTATGGGGCTTGGCTTGGGATGTTGAAGATTTAGAAGCTACGCATAAAAGATTAAGTCAAAAAGGAATAGAAGCTACTCCGGTTAAAGAGGGAAGAAAACCCAATACCTTAGTTTCTACAATTAAATCTCATACTTGTAATATTCCTACTTTATTTATCCAGCATCTCCCTTCTTAAACTTGTCATATATCCAATAAGGAGAATAAATTAATAAGAATAAAAGAGCTCCTATGATAATAAGTAAAGGAATATGTAGTGGCGGATCAGGAAAGAAATCCATGATACTCTGACCTTCTGTTGGCTTTGCACCTAAATACCAATAATTTGCTGGTGGTCCTAAAAGAAGATTAATTAGATAAATAACTGGGAGTATAGCCATAGAAAAAAGAATCCCATTTTTCACTGATTCAAAAGTAGGGCGGTTATTTAATGCAATACAAGCGTAACCAATATTTACCAAAAGCAGACCATGCCCTAGAAAAAATAGGATGTATTTTGGGTCTGGAAAAGTAAGGGTAACGTCAGGCGTTATAAGTGCATTAATTCCCCCACCTATACCCCAAAAGAAAGCAACTTCAAAAAATAATCTTCTTTTTGTTAAAAGAAAGACGCCGATAAAAAACCCTGAAAGACTACACATGTGTATTGGTAATAATCTTATCCAAGGATAGTCCATGTAGTTCCATATAAATGGTTTAATTAATTCAAGCAAGATAATAGAAATACCTAATACTTTCGCTACATTTTCTTTTTGGTAAACAGGTTTATCTTTATAAGCTCTGGGAAAAAAAATTGCTAAACATAAAATAATTATCAATGTAACGAGGTGCGAAGTCCCTAAAATAACAAACGGTTGTGGCTCCATAAAGTTATTGTAAATTTAGAAACTATTTTTTCAACTTACTAGCTATAATGAGCAATAATTAAATAACGAAATGAATACTATTTCAGAACGTTTTTTTCCTTCTATAAAAAAAGAAGAGTACTTACCTCTTCTAAAGGCTTTTGGTTTTTTCTTTTTTGTTCTAGCATCTTGGTATGCCTTACGCCCTATAAGAAATGAACTAGCCGTAGAATTTGGATATGAAGATTTAATAATACTTGGGTTCTCGATTAACCCCATTTCTCTTCTTCTTACAGTTGGTGCTCTAGTTATGCTCTGTATAAATCCTATATATTCATACGTAATTTCAAAGATAGATGGGAGTAAGGTAGTTATATATTGTTATTCTTTTTTTATAGTTAATTTTGTCTTATTCCTTCTTGGCTGGACCTTATTAGAAGATCAGGGAAGAATTTGGACTGCCTATATTTTTTATGTCTGGTTAAATGTTTATTCTTTGTTAGTAGTTTCTATCTTTTGGGCTACTTTAATTAATTATTTTAATAGTAATGATGGAAGAAGACTTTTTGGAATTATCAGCGCTGGAGGTTCTCTAGGAGCTTTTTTTGGAACGAGCGTAACTCAGTATTTTGCTTTAGAGGTTTGTGGGAGTGATATTTCAGATACTGGACCAACTTTTTTAATTATTTTTTCAATTATCTGTCTTGGTATATCTATCTTTCTTGCTAAAGATCTTCATGTTGAAGACAGCAATAATTTCTCACAAAAGAAAGAAATAGGTGGGAGTGCTAGTGATGCAATTAAAAGTTTAATTTCGGTTCCAGAAGTAAGGAATATTGCACTTTACGTACTTCTTTTTACAACATTAGCTACCATTGCGTGGATGATGTCACTAGACATTATCAGAGAATGGTCTTCTGATCCTTGTGAAAGGACCTCTTACTTCTCTTTTGTTGAACAAGTGGTAATACCGCTTACTTTGATCATGCAGGTTTTATTTTCTTCTTTCCTCATGAGACGTTTTGGAACGTTGATCATTTTGGTAATTTACGGTCTATTATTTGCTGTTGCTTTTTCTATCTATTACTTATTTCCTGTGATTGCTGCAGTATTTACAATAACCATCCTACAAAGACTTTTCGAATATGGTCTCAATAAGCCCACTAGAGAGACATATTATGCTGATATGAAAAAGACTGATAGATATAAATCTACAGTATTGGTGGATACCTTTATTTCTAGAACAGGAGATTTAACTGGTGGTTGGATAGTAGGCTTCGGTTTGATAACTTTATCAATCTCTTGGGCAGCTTTACCAATTGCTTTGCTTTTATCATTAACAGGCTACGTAGCAGCTAAATCTATAAGATAATTAGATGTCTGATACTAATTTCTCAGTAGTTGCTGATACCACGGATATAGAGGTAGGACATTCACAATCAGTTCAATTTAATGGTGTCGATATTTTAATTTGTCATACAGAAGAGGGATTTTTTGCTGTTGAAGATCTTTGCACTCATTCGATGATTCCTCTTTGTGGAGGTCAAATACAAGGTAAATACATAACGTGCCCCTTACATGGTGCAGTCTTTGATTTAACAGATGGATCAGTTCAGTCGCCGCCTGCATTTGAAGATCTAAGAACATTTGAATTAAAGGTTGAAGGAACTATGATAAGTGTTAAAAACTTTAAACAAGAGTAAAGTAATATCAAAAAGATAATGAAACTTAAATTTATAGAAATAGAAAAGATCTCGAACCAGATTAGGAAGGTTCATTTAAACAGACCTGAAAAAAGAAATGCTTTATGCAATCCTTTAAGACAGGAGCTCTTTAATTGTCTTGAAGATCTTGATAATGACCCAAAGGTTAAAGTAATTATTATTGCCGGAAAGGGATCTTGTTTTTGCGCTGGATATGATCTTTCTTATAACAACGCAGAAGATTTACCTTTTCACACGAGTAAGACCGATGGTTTTTGGCCAAGACATGTAACAGATGGCGCTTTTAAGATTTGGGATTTATCTACACCTGTTATTGCCGAGGTCCATGGTTATTGTCTAGCAGGCGGTACTGAATTGGCAGCTTCTTGTGATTTAGTATACGTAGCTGATGATGCAGAAATAGGTTATCCCGTTGTAAGGTCAATGAGCCCTCCAGATAACCAGTTCTTTCCTTGGTTAATGGGTTTAAGAAATGCTATGGAAATGATGCTTACTGGTGAATCTATATCTGGTGAAGAGGCTGTTTCTCAAGGTTTTGCTAATAAGTGCTTCAGTAACGAATCTCTATCAGATGAAGTAATAAAAATAGCAGAGAAAGTAGCTAAAGTACCTTCAGATATTCAAGCAATTAATAAACGTGCGGTACATAGACAAATGGAAGCTATGGGAATGCGAAATGGAATAAGAGCGGGAACAGAGATGCAAGCCTTAGCTATGCATACAAAATCTACTCAAGAACATTTAAAAGAATTAGCTTCAGGCCTTAAAGAGGCTTTAACGAAAAGAGATAAAGAATTTGGTGATTACCGAACTAAAGAAAAAGACTAAATATTTAATATTTCTTCTATTAGTAATCCAAATTTCCTGTACACCTTCGGACGAAAATCAAGGAGTAACTTGGGTTGGTTCTGCAGATTTTATGTACGTTACTAAAAATAAAATGGAGATGACTTACTCCGTAGACGTTATTGGGCAGAAGATGTATATAGATGGATTTTATGAAGTTATAAAAAAAGGAACAGAAATAGTTATATTTAAAATTAAAGTTACTGATCTTGAGTTTGGTATAAGAGAAGATGGCATGTCCTTTTGTAGAATTTGGGGGACTGTTGATGATTCAGGTATCGAGAGTTACTTACTAGCTCAGAATTGCTCAGTAGCTCAAAGCAAAAACTAGGTTAATCTCTATATTCTGATTTATATAATCAAGTGATGCCCGCCATCCATTAGCATAGTCTCTCCTGTTACCACTTTTGAGACATCTATAAAATTATAAATACCGTCCGCAACTTGTTCTGGGGTAACTGTTAATCCGAGAGGTGTGTTTTTAGTTAGGTTCTCATGAGCAGCCTTATACATTTCATCGCCCATACCTTTTCTTAGCCATTCGCCTTGTATAAAGCCAGGACAAATAGCGTTAACTCTAATAGGTCCAAGGTTTCTTGCCATTGATTTAGTCATGGTATTTAAAGCACCTTTAGAGGAAGCATAAGCTAAGCAGCTTCCTATACCTTTGATACCTGCTATAGAAGAAATATTAACGACACTAGGATTGTCGCTCTTTAAAAGCAATTCTTTACATGCCCTTACCATCTGAAAAGGTCCAACAACATTAACCTTGTATATATGTAAGAAGTCTTCTGCATCCAAACCTTCTAAGTCTCCATGATTAAATACGAATTTAGTTGTCCCAGCATTATTGACCAGCGCATCTATTCGACCCCATTTTTTAACAGTTTCTTCTGATGTCTTTTTACATGAGTTATCATCAGAAACATCTGCAGACAAAGCTATAGCTTCAACACCTAATGCTTCGCACTCCTTCACCACTTCATCTGCATCTTCGATAGAACTTGTACAAGTAATTGTTACGTTCCATCCTTTCGATGCCAGTAATCTAGCTGTAGCAGCACCTACGCCTCTACTTCCACCAGTTATTATTGCTACTGGATTTGATGATTTTTCATTCATGATTAATTCCTTTTTTATTATCTGTTTACAAATTCTTTTGTGCTCTCTTCTCTTTGAATAAAGCCTGGTTCATTTTTAAACGTTTGCTTAACCCATTCTAACGCTTCTTGTTCATTTAGTTCAGGGTCCCAAGGTATACCTTGGGGTTGGTCAACATCCCAAGGTGTATCAACAAATATCTCTACACCATTTTGTTCCGGATCACTAAAGTAAAAGGATAGGGCATTACCATGACACAAAGGCATATAATCGTAATTTATAGAATCAAATTTTTCTTTAACTTCTTTTAACTCATCGTAGGTTTCAACCCTGAACGAAATATGATTTAAAGATGTTTGAGCTCCCACTTCCTCTCTACCTAATACAAAAGCTAGTTGATGATGTTCATCAGGATTTTGGCTTATAAAAATTATTTCAGGACCATTTTCTACTATTGGACCTCTGTCGCTAATTTTAAATCCTAAAGTATTAATATAAAAATTAAGAATTTTCTCTCTATCTTTAATATTTAGAACTGTATGTGACCAATCTAATCTCATAACTTTAATCTCTTATAATAGAGTCATTATGACTTAATAACACTAGAATGGTCTGATATTCTTTTGCACTTATTCTCTAGAACTCCAATTCCTTCAATACTTGTTCTCAAAACATCTCCTTCCTTTAAGAATTTACCTTCCATAACTCCAACTCCTCCTGGCGTACCTGTAAAAATAACATCCCCAGTGTTAAGCGTTAGAATTTCAGATAAATAAGAAATTATTGAAGGTATGTTGAAAATAAGATCATTAGTATTATCCTTTTGTCTTATCTCTTCATTAACTTTACATTCAATTTGCAGACTATCTTTGTCTTCTAGCAAATCCGGTGAAATTAAATAAGGGCCCATGGGTCCAAAAGTATCGAATGATTTACCAAGGTTAAATTGAGGAGGTTTAGACGAAAACTGAACTGTTCTATCTGATATATCTTGTCCAACGCATAATCCTGCTACATGATCCCAAGCTTTATCTTTTTGAATATCTTTACCAGTGCTTCCTATTACAACAACTAATTCTGCTTCATAATCAACATGATCACTTCTCATTTCAATAGTGGCATTTGGACCAACCAAGCAAGTTGTATGTTTAGTAAAAATCATTGGTACTGCAGGTATATCCATTCCTGCCTCTTCGGCATGGTTCTTATAATTTAATCCCACAGCGAAGCAATTTTTTGGTGCTGATATAGGGGCGTCAATTCTGACATTTCTTAATAAGCCTGTAGGCTCTGATATAGATAGATCTTTACTTAACTCACTAAGTCCATTTAAGTTATTTAAGGCATTTGATGTGTCTTTATCAAATTTACCACTGGATAAGGTTTCTAGATCATAGTAATTTTCACCTTCAACTAAAGCAGCCCTACCTTCAATATTGGCAAGTTTATAACTCATTTTTTTCTTTTTTTTCTAAAGCGATTATATTCAATTCTTGAGATTTTATAAGCTGAATATGAGAGCATATCTAATAATTCTATGGAAAGAAAAATATTTACGAACAATAAAGGGGAGCATTTTTCCTATCTAAGTAGCGAAAGACAAGAGAATGCAGTTAATTTTGTTTTCTTTCATGCTACTGGTTTTAATGCCCAAACTTATAAAATCTTACTTGAAGCATTAAGAAATAAAAGTGACTCTAAGATAAACTTATTTGCTCTTGATCAAAGAGGTCATGGATTTAGCCAAGCTAGAGCAGTCCCTTCAGAGCTAGATTCCTGGTCTGATTTTTTAGATGATGGACTGGAGTTTATTGATTCCTTATCAGGAAAGATTGTCTGTTCTGGTCATTCTATGGGGTCGGTAATTGCTGCAAAGATTGCATCTATTAGAAAGGACAAAATAGAAAGGTTATTTATGATTGAACCCGTTTTATACAGTTATTGGGAATCTCTTAAGTTCTCTTTAATGTCTAAAATGAAAATAAATAGAAAGTTAGATATAGCTGCTGGTGCTGCTAAAAGAAGGAGAGAATTTGAAAGTCTTGAACATGCCCTTAATTCCTATAAAGGTAGAGGTGCATTTACTACTTGGAGTGATGAGTGGATTTCAAGTTATTTGGTTGGAGGAACTGAAGAAACTAAAGATGGAAATATTCAATTAACCTGTGCACCAGAATGGGAAAGTGCTACTTTTAGGGCGTCATCAATGGACACTTGGAAGTATCTCAAAAAAATTAAAATACCTTCTCAAGTGGTTTATGCTGAAGTTAGTCATACATATTCTCCAAAAGCTAGACAAGAAATAGCAAGATTAGGAGAAAACTGGAATTCTAAATGTTACAAGGATGCGACGCATTTTTTACCGATGGAAAAAGCTGATTCAGTAACTGAAGATATTTTTAGGTTTATCAAAGACCTTTTATAAAGTCCCTTAAGGCTGACCCGATTTCATCCGCAGAATCTTCTTGAATAAAGTGGTTTCCTTTAACCGTAATTTCCTTTTGGTTCTTCCAGCTTCTAACAAACTCACGTTGTTCTCCAGTAAGAATACTTCCAGGGTCTGCATTGATAAACAATTTGGGAATTTCAGAATCTTTATGAAATTCAGCATTTCTTGCAATTTCTTCTACGACTTCTTTTGGTTCTCCATCTAGAGGAATTTGCCTTGGCCAAGTAAGAGTAGGGCGTCTATCTTCACCAGAATTTTTAAAAGGTTTCATGTATTCTTCTTTTTCTTCATCTGAGTATCCAGAAACAGAGTCAGCTAATAGAATTCTTTCTACAAAGAAATTTTTTTCTAGTATGAGCTCTTCACCTGCCTCTGATCTAAAAAGACCAAATATTTTAGTAGCAGCATCTGGCCATTGCTCCCAGGTTAGCGGCATAACTATAGCTTCCATGTAAGTAATGGATTTAACTCTATCAGGATTTTCTCTAGCGAATTGGAATCCCATAGCAGAACCCCAATCATGAATTACTAGATGGATTGAATTACCAAGATCTAAGTTTTCTATTAGTCCTTTTAAATAACTATATTGTCCATGATATTTATAGCTCGGATTATTTTCACCCTCTAACTTTTCCGAATCCCCCATACCTATTAGATCAGGTATGACTATTCTATTAGTGTCTTCTACATGCGGCGCAATATTCCTCCATAGGAATGAAGAGGTAGGGTTTCCATGAAGGAAGAGTACGGTATCTCCCGAACCTTCATCAACATAGGCCATGTTCTTACCTTCTACTTCCGTAAATTTCTTTATATATTTCATAGCAAATTAAGCGTAGTTTGGAGGAGCAACAAAACCACCTATTTCATGTGCAATTAATCTAGTAAATTCTATTGTTTTGTAGTCCTGATAAGCATCACTTACTGCTTGTAAACCAATTGGCAAGCCATCATTAGAAGGACCTGTTGGAAATACGGTACTTGGCAGATAAGCATTCACAATCATACCTGCCCAAAAAATTTGTTGAAAATAAGATTGTTCTTGGTTATTAACCATTATTGTTCGTTCATTATAAGGTCTTTGGTCGTGTTCGAAGGCAGCTGTAGCCATTTGAGGACAAATTAAGATGTCCCATTCATTAAAAAACTCCTTCCAAGCTATCTTTTGTTTCTCTCTTTGAAAATTTGTAGAGATCCAATCAGCATGAGAAATTACTGCTCCTCTTGCGTTCATAGCATCTGACGAAGTATCTGAGGGATCTAATTCATCAACTAATTTTTGAATTTTTTTTCTTTGATCGGCAGGCATGGCAGCTGACATGACTGATTGTAATAAAAGTTGATAGTTACCAAAGCTAGCTTCTGGATTTAGATTAGGCCTTGCATCAAAGGATACAGTAGCACCTAGTTTAGCCAATGTTTCACCTACTTGATTAGCTCTTTCTTCTATCTCATGTTCAACTGGAGCCATTTCATCTGTAGCCCAAACTGCTATTTTTAAATCTTTAAGATTTTTGAAATTAGGTTCAGGCAGGTTAAGTTTCCAGCCAGTCGCTTCTCTTTCAGCAGGTCCTGCCATTATATCTAAAGCCTGTCTTAAATCTTCTGCACTTCTAGCTAAAGGTCCGCAAACCGCTAAATCAGCATCAGGAACATTGCTTACTAATTCATGTCCTGTCATTGGAACAATTCCATAAGTTGGTTTGTGCCCATAAACACCACAATAATGGGCAGGATTTCTGATTGAACCACCTATATCTGATCCCGCTTCTAAGCTTGTAAAGCCAGCTGCTAGTGCAGCAGCACTTCCACCGGAAGATCCGCCAGGCCCTCTTTCAAGATTCCAAGGGTTTCCGGTAGTACCGTATATGGCATTGAAACTTTGAAAGTCAGCTAGATCTAAAGGGACATTAGTTTTTCCCATGAAATGAGCTCCAGCATTTCTAAATCTTTGAACTGCTAAACCATCTGCCGCAGCTACATTGTCTCTAAATGCTTCATTTCCCCAAGTTGTTTTATGACCTTCAATGGCGTAAGACTCTTTTATGGTCATCGGAATTCCATGTAATGGACCCAAGTCACCACCCTTTGATAAAGTTGCATCTGCTTTATCCGCATCTTCTAATGCTCTATCAAACATCCTTACTATGACAGCATTGATGTCCCCATCCATTTTTTCTATTCTATCTATGAATATCTGAGTTAGCTCTTTAGAACTAACTTCTTTGGATTTAATTTTGGTTGCTAATTCCGTTGCTGATAAATGATAAAGTTCCATAATTACTCCTCTCCAGGTACCCAGTCTTCATATCTTTCTTGCAATCTTTGCATGCCACTAATCCATCTATCCCTATCATTCCCTTTTCTAGATACGTACTCTAGTACTTCGGTATGAGGTGTCACTAAGAAGCGATCTTTTTCTATCGCATCAAGCACATCTGCTGCTGCTACTTCAGGTTCGATCATTCCATCAACACCTGCCACACCTGCACCTTGTGCTGTCATTGCTGTTCTTACAGCTTGCGGACATAAGCAAGAAGCACCAATTCCTTTACTTCCATAAGTAATCTTAATCCACTCTGCAAAGCTAACAGCTGCAGCTTTCGTTACAGAATAGCCAGCCGAACCAATTTGAGTTAAAAGACCAGCAGCAGAGGCTGTGCTCATTAAATAACCTTCACCTCTTTCTAGCATTTGTGGCAATACATGTTTAGCTGCAAATATATGTGATAGAACATTTACTTCCCATATGTTTTGCCAGTCAGAAGTTTCCACATCTAAAAAACCAGGCACTCCTCCAATACCTGCATTTGAGCAGAAAATATCTATTCCTCCTGATAAGGAATTAGCCTCTTTAATAACTTTAATAATATCTCGCTCAACACCTACATTTGCTTGTACCGCTAGACCTCCAATAGAGTCAGCAGTCTCATTAGCTCCTTCTATATTTAGATCTACGCAAACAACTGATTTAACATCTGCTTTATGAAATGCTTCGCATAAAGCCTTTCCAATACCGCTAGCAGCACCTGTTACTACAACTCTTTTGCCTTTAACTTCCATTAATCTAACCCCAATTCTTTTATCGCTTCCTCTCTCATTTGTTTTTTGGCTGTCTTACCAGAAGCAATTCTTGGTAATTCATCTTCTTGAAACCACATGCGTTCAGGAATTTTAAACTTAGCTATTTTTCCATCCAA
>CEPK01026711.1_pt1 | contig 12496 bp, 13 predicted proteins | sample 356231 | NCBI WGS metagenome assembly CEPK01 (sample SAMEA2620259, study PRJEB7988) | marine metagenome | biome: marine biome (ENVO:00000447); feature: deep chlorophyll maximum layer (ENVO:xxxxxxxx); material: "saline water (ENVO:00002010), including plankton (ENVO:xxxxxxxx)" | depth 80 m
TCAGTGACAAGAGACGACATTCCAGAAGAATTTAGAGAGGATGCCAAAATTAACTCATTTCTACTACAAAATACACCAAAAGATAGAGAAAAACGTGAGAAACTGATTGAACAACTTAGAACCAAACTATTCTCATCATTGACAGAAGGAAGTCTGAAAGATACAATGGACATTTACACTGCGTTTGTTTCAAATAATACACTTGATCAATTCTATGAAAGAATCATGACACCAGTCATGGCAGAAATTGGATATTTGTGGTCAGAAGGTAAGCTATCCATTGCCACAGAACATGTTGCAAGCAACATTGCACACAGCCTGGTCAAAGTAATTTCAGATGAAAACAAAAAATCTAAAAAAGATAAAGGAAAAATTGTGTTAACTACTCCTGTTGGAGAAGATCATAATTTAGGTTGCAATGTGCTTGATTCATTTTTAGTCTCAAAAGGATTTACAACATTTAATTTATCTCCATCAACACCTGCCGAATCATTAATCGAATTCATAAAAACTGCCAAACCAGATGCATTAATCGTATCAATAACATTGGAGGATAATGTTAGATCAGGTCAGAGAATGGTTAAAAAAATCCATGATACGTACAAGAAACTTCCAATCTTTATCGGGGGCCTTGCATTTTCAGAAAAGACAAATTTCAAATTTGATGGAAAACTAATCACCGATGCACATGCCTTAGAACAGATTCCTCGAATCATAAAAAAGAAATAATTACCACTATATTCTCTAGTTTCCACTAGGTTAAATATTCTATTTGCTTATCAAAAATATGGGTTTAACAAACGACAGTTTGATTGATACAGTCTTTGAAAAGCATCCAGAGAAAAAGGAAATTGCAGAACAAGGTGACGAAATTTTTGTCAATTGGAATTTCCAGGACTTTCAAGACGGCGGATATCTAAACTTCAAAGCAGACCGTTCAGATCTTTTTGCACTAAGCATAATGATTGAAAACTATGCATCAAAACACACATCCCCATTACTTGCATCATTTGAAACAGACAAAAGATACGAGTTCGTCAAGGACAGATACTTGAAACTCATGAAAAAACTTCCAAGAACATGGGTTATTGGAAATTTCAATAATCCGCACTTGGCTCAAGAGATGCCAGATAGTTGCGTGGTAATTAGCTGTGTAGGAACACCACTTGCAACAGTATGGGCAGTTGTGACAAAGGGTCCAGATGGGCCAATTGGTCTAATCGCAGAAGAGTACGGAATTGGGAAATTCAGAGGATTCTTCTCAACACAACCAGATGTAATTCAAACAGCAGTTGATGCAATGGGCGAAATACTAGTGACACAGTTCGATTTTAACAAAAAAGAATATGAGTTTGTAAAAGGCGGATACTAGTGTGGAATGACTGAAAAATCTTCTTCTTTTTTTCCGAAAAATGTCTTTGGGGCATTTGGCATATTGTTTTTCATTAGCGGTGCGATAATCCCATTACAAAATTTAATAATTTGGGGACCCGAATTTGTTGCAAGATATTTCACATCTTCAGATATAACTGCAGAAAAACTATCACTGGTAGTAATTGGTATCGGATTTTTTATGATAATCTACGGTAAGAAAAAACAAAACCAAATTTAAGAAGAAGCACGATCCCTAGGATCCAACTCAAGAGACTTGTTATAACAGTCAGATGCCTCATCGTATCTTCCTAAGCTTCTTAATGCAACGCCTTTGTTATTCCACAAATCAGGATCATCAGGCTTTAGAAGTAATGCCTGTTCAAAAAAGCTTAGCGCATCTTCAAAATTTCCATCTTGAAGATTTTTGATACCGTTTTGAGTTAAAGTTTCTAGTTCGTTCACAAATATCTATAGGGTTACTCTGAAATAATCCCATCGTTCAGGGTCGAATTTTTTAACAAAAACAACGTTCTTGTCATTTTCTTTTCTTTCGTCTATTACATCACGCATTGCAAAACTGGTCATAAACTTGTAACCTTTTGATTGCACCTGCATCATGAATAATTGCCTTAGTTCTCTTCCTCCATGAAAACCCCAATATCCATTTTTAATTGCGACCGGTTCAAGAAAGACAGTATTATTTTTACCACGATTTCGGTCTTCAAAATCTAAATCAAAATTGTATTTTTCTAATGGTCCACCTTTAGCAAATCCAATAATCCTACCATTTGAATCTCCAATTCGAAGCATGTTGAGAATTGTTTCAGGATCACTTATGGACTCAATAAAATCATCACGAGTAAATTGTAATGGTTTTGGTAATTCTCGATAAATTGCTAAAAGTTCATCCAAAATATCATCTGATAGTGTACTTTTCTGTATACAAGGAACTAATGGTAGACCGTCATAAACAAATTGATTGTAGATTTGAATTTCTTCTTGACGGAGTTTCATAAAACCAACAATGTTATCTAAGAAGTTTTTTCTCATATGCTTTGGAAGTCCGTTTAAGACTCGTTGGCACATGTCAGGTTCATTGTTTAGCATATCTTCAAAGAATACAACTGAACGTCGTACAATGAAAGCAGGATGCCAACTTGACGAATGTGCATTCATTTTTGCCATCTCCATTGCTTTTTGGAAATCACCAAGAGAATAACCTCCAATTCGGTCAGAAATTGATAGGAAATGTCCTAAATCTCTAAAGTGTTTTTGTCTTTCTTTATTGTCTTTTATTTCAGATTTTGAGAAATAATCTTGAATTAATTTTTCAGTGTTAGTAACTATATCTCCAATCCATGGATAGACAGTTCTAGAGATTATAGCACAAATTAGATTTTGATCAAGATTAGCATTAGCAAGAAGTTTTTGGATGTTTTGATCTTTTGAGATGAAACGTATGACATTTTTTTCATGAGGTTTGTCCATTGATTTGTCAGGATCAAAATCATGTAACAATGCAGATGCAAATAGATAGTTTAGATCAGATTTAGAGAGATAATTTTCTTCAAGAGAATGTATTCCAGAAAGTAAAGTGACGTAAGTTACTTCAAGTTCATGATCAACGTTATGATATCCATAATAATCGCTGAACAATCCGTTGTTTTTGAATAACTGAATTGTGTAATCTAATAATTTTACATTTTCATCAGTGGCAAGTTTTACAGAAGAAAGTAGGTCAAATATTGCATTTCTCAATGAAGGCGGATTTGCAAATTCTTGCATGTGTTAGACGACAAAATTGGGTTTTTAAGTTATTTGGCAAATGTACCAAAAATCTCAGATCTATTATAAAGTAAATAATGATAATTTGAGTATGGGCTTGAAACGATATCTGGTCACAAGGGGATTGACCATGTTCGGAGTTTTAATGATTACATTATTACTTACAATTTCACTTGTCGGTTCGAATATGGATACAATTCTAAAGCAGGGGGTTATCTACCAAGTGAGAGCAGAAATTACAGAAAATACAACCATAGCTCAAGGATTTAACAATCCAGAAGAATTTGAAAAATTTGTTCAACAGAAGATTGACGAAAGAATTGAAACGCTGGGGCTTGATACGCCGTGGTATTCTCCACAAAGACTTGGATATACAATGTATAAAATTTTAATTTTGGATTTTGGCAATGCCACATTTTTGACAAGTGACTCAGGATCATCAAATGTAGGAGAAATTATTTTTGAAAAGATGCCAAAAACAATTTTGTTGTTTACTACAGCCACAATAATCATATCAATCATAGGAATTGTTTTGGGTGCTGCATCAAGTAACAAAATTGGTTCTAAAACAGATAGAATTACATCGACATTTGCAGTAATTAGCAGTAGTTTTCCAGTTTGGTGGATTGGTATGCTAATGATATTTGTATTTGCGTTCGTATACCAAATTTTCCCTGCAAGGGCAACTCCAAGTATTGAGCCAGATGATCCAGGTTACTTTTTGGCTTTATTGTACCATATGGCATTACCTGTGATAACAATTGTTTTGATTGGATTTGGTGCATGGGCATATCTTGTTAGAAATTTTATGGTTGGCATAATGCAAGAAGATTTCATATCTGCAAAGAAAACAATTGGAATTAGTAGAAAAAAAATAGTTTACAGCCATGCATTGAGAAATGCAGCTCCACCAATTGTGACAATACTTGCACTAAGCTTATCGGGCTCATTAGGTGGCGCGATAATTACAGAAGCTGTATTTGATTGGCCGGGAATGGGAAGATTGTATTTTGAAGCCATTAGTGTAATGGATTTGCCGGTAATCATTGGTTCAACATACATTTTGACAGTATTGTTTTTGGTGAGCATATTTATCGCAGATTTACTGTACGGTTATTTTGATCCAAGAGTGAGGACAGCAAGTTGAGTAGTGTATCAACACAAGAAATTAAGTCAGAATTTCTGAAAAGCAAGTTAGGACTAACAGGAATTTTTATTCTTTCAGGATTAATTCTAGTTTCAATAATAACAATATCTGCAATTCCAGCATCAACATTTCAAGAATGGAATAATCCTGAAAAATGGATTTCATATCCAAAGACGTCAGTGCCAAGTTGGGTGAATTTCTTATCTTCAGAAAAAATTCCAGAGCATAAAATCCTAGAGCCAGAAATTTTTCAGTCACAAGAAAATGGAATTTTTCTTACTTCACAGCAATTTGGAGTCTTTTTTGAATATGATGACTTTCCAAGTGATTTCATTATAGAGATGAAGACAAAATATTCAGATTCACATCTTGTTCAGATCAAAGTCATTCGTCCAGATGGGATTACCTTAGAATTATTATCCACGTCACTGCCACATTCAGATTCAGATACGATTCATAATCAAAGATATTTTTCAACAGATAGCATGATTAAAAAAAATCTTAACATGTACAAAGATGATTTTCAGTTTGACTTTTTGTCGGGTACTACAGAAATAATATTTTCAAAATTACAAGAAAATGAAATACAAAAAGGAAATTATATTTTCATTGTAGATACTTATGGAACGGAAAAACCTGTGGAAGTTTTAGAATCAAAGTTGGTGTTAGGAGGCAAGGCATATGGATTGATGGGAACAGATGAACTTCGTAGAGATTTAGCAATAGGATTACTTTGGGGCACACCTCTAGCATTATTCATTGGCATTTCAGTATCAATAGGTTCAGTTGTAGTAGGATTAGTTTATGGAGTTTATTCTGGATACAGAGGTAAAAAAACAGATGAAGTTATGATGAGATTTAATGATGTTATTTATGCACTGCCAGCACTGCCATTTTTAATTATTCTAGCCGTTACCATTAGTAACAGTATTTTCTTGATGATAGGTTTCCTTATGATTTTTAGTTGGGTAGGTATTGCAAAGGTTTCACGTAGCATGTCACTACAAATCAAAACAAGACAATATATCGAAGCAGCAAAGATAATGGGTCAAAAAGATTCAAAAATAATTTTCAGACATATTCTTCCTCAATTGTTGCCATATGCATTTGCAAGCATAGCAATTTCAGTACCGGCAGCAATAACTACAGAAGCAGGATTGAGTTTTCTTGGATTGGGAGATCCTTCATTTCCTACATGGGGACAAATTCTACATGATGCAAATACGTATGGTGCAGCTGCACAAGGATTTTGGTGGTGGATTGTTCCTCCAGGAATTTTGATAGCAATTACAGGATTAGCATTTGTTTTTATTGGAAATGCATTGGATGCGATAGTTAATCCAAAGTTGAAACGTTAAGTTATTCAGAAAGACTAAACTTTCGAATCAGATCAATTGATGAATCGTTTAATTTGATTGTGTAAGTTGCGGCATTTGGATTTGTATCTTTTTCTTCAGCTAACAATTCGGTAAATTTTGTTTTTTCTTCTTCAACTGCACCGGCTTCATGAGCACATAAGTTGAACGCTTTGAGTTGCAAATTGTTCTTTAACAGATATGAAATGAATTTTTTGTAACTTTCAGTGTTGTTCCATTCAATATTCTTTTCCTCACAAGCAGAAATCCAGACGTCGACAGAATTGTGGAAAAAAACTTTTTTTCTAATAACATCTAACGCAAGTTCTGTTTGAGACATTTTGAAATCCTAAAACATTGCACGTTTCATAGTAGAGCCACAACGTGGACATTCTCTTGCATTGTAAACTTTGTGACATACTAGACATTCGTATTTTATACCCGGCTTGTCGCTGTTTTGACCAAACAAACCTCCGCCAAAACCGCCAGATGAACCTGAACCGCCACCGCCAAAACCGCCACGCATTCGACTCATCATTCGTCTACGCAACAATAATGGAAATGCGATGAACAAAGCTAATGCTGCACCCAAGCCATATGGGAATGGAAGAATCATTTGCAGTCCAATGCTTACAGCTAGAGAAGCGAATAAGAAAATCAAATATGACTTGTAGTTAATCATGATAAGAAAATTATCCCATTCTTGAAATATAAGGCTTATTGAGTAATTAGCAATTAATTATTCATCAAGTATAGGAATTGAATTTCCAGAACTATCCCATGCAAAGATATCTTCGTCCTCATATGGAGATTTTACTATTACTGAAACTAATCCAAAAAAATTATGTAAATCCTCAGATGAAGGTTCTGCAGTTCCCACAGGATGTGAATGAACCATTCCGATATAATCAGTATCAAATGGAAGTTGATTTGCAGGAAATCCTGCAAAGGTAGGGCCAGTTTCATGAAAAGGTGGAACTACTAAACCTTCAACAAACATTTTACCTTTTTTTGAGTGACCTTTTAGAATCAAGATCATTTCATCAGGATGATTAATCTTACAATAGGAAATAATTCCATCACGAGTTTCATTTAGAAACACAAGACTACGTTCAAGTTTTTTTGTTTTAAAAATCATTGATCATCTAATGAAATTGTATAGGATGTGGAGGTAACATCTTTGAGATTTGTTTCAATTTCATGCAATATCGTAGGCAGTGAATGAGTAAGATCAAGATTTTCATCTTCAAAAACTTTCAATTTTGATGAAATGTCAGAAATATTAGATTCTTCTCGTTTTAGATTGTTTTCAGCAGTTTGAAGAGATTTGGAGTCAAAAGCTTCAAGTTTAGAAGATAATTCATGTTTTTTTGTTTCAAATTTTTCTTTTGTTGAAATTAATGTAGGAATTGTGTTTTTAATTTCAAGTATACTATCTTTAGATTTTGAAACATCTTTTACAGATACAGACCCAGAATCAATACCAGTTACAATAGAATCGAGAATATTTTTAATTCCAGGTAAATTTGTGTTGTCCAATACATCATAAGGCGAAGATGCCAAAGTGGCAGTAAGATCCTTCAACTCTTTATCATGAGAAGAGATATGAACAAATTTTCCTAGAGGTCTTGAAATTTTAGTAAACTCATCATTAACATGATGACGTATGTTTACTTCTTCAGAATCACAATCAGATAATTTAGATTTCACATCCATGTATTCTTTGTAATCAGAAGAGTTTTTGATGTCATCAATTTCATTTTCAAATTTTTTGATCGTTTCTTTTTTCTCATTTAGAGAAGATTTTAGTTCATCCATACGAGAGGTTTGTTTAGATAACTTTCCTAGTGTTTTTTCCCTAGAGACCAACAATTCGTTAATGGTTTGGACAGAATTTTCAGTGACATTGAAATTATCAATTAATTCATCTACTTCCTTTAGATCATCAGAGAGTTCTTTTAGATCATTTGTGAGTTTTTTAGAATATTTTGGAGCAAAATGATGTATTACTTTGGAATGTTTTCCAAGCATATCACCTACTTTGTTTATTCCTGCAGTGGATGTTTTTTTGAATCGCATAACATCATCGGTGGAATCAATATCAGGAAATGGTTTCCCAAATTCATTTTTTATTGCGGAGATAACTTCTTTTTTTCCACGATTAACCATTATCTGGAAATGTGGATCAAGCTTGTCAGGATCTAATTCGTCTTCAGACAATTCATTTGCAATTTTTAGTATAACTTCTCTTTGAGGGTCAATTCTATTTCTATGAGATTTTATTTCAGCTGCCAAAGTGCCTTTTCTAAGTATAACAATATCATTCAAAATTTTTGGAATTTCATCTAAGGTGATGTTTTGAGGAGATGAGCTCAGAGTTTCTACTGGCTCTTCATACTCGACTTTCTTTTTTTTACCCCAACCAAAAACCATAATCAAAAGATCAATAATTGAATTATATAAATTTGAGAAGTATTGTATGACAATATGAATTCAGGTTCAGTCAAAAAATCTGTAATTATTGAGACAGATTTAGAAAAAGCATGGACCAAAATTAGTAAAATTACAAAATTAGATTGGCTAGATGGTCAAAAATCAACAAAATTTTTAGGAGAAAAAAAGACAGGAGTGGGGGCCAAACGTTTGATCAGTTTTGAAGATGGTTCAGATGTTGAAGAACATGTAGTAGGATGGAAACCAAGAGAATATTTTTCATATATTGCAGTTTCAGGATTGCCGTTAGAAGCATATCATGCAACAATATCTCTTGAGAAAAAAGGTTCAAAATCAGTCAAGATTACATGGGAGTCATATTTTGCAGCAAAATCAGCAAAAGGCGAATTTGATCAATTTGTTATATTTTTATCCAATTTCTATGCTCAATCTTTAAAGAATTTGAAGAAAGAGTTTTAGAATTTTTGTGTTAATCTTGTTTTAGTAGAGAATCCAATAACTGCAGCAATTGATACTACAAGTATCAAGGATACAATCACACCAAACTCAGGAACTACTTGAAAAGTAGATGTTGTGCCAATAGGACCATAAACTCCCAATATGGATTCTTCAGTTAATGAACCTACAAAGTGCCCAATTCCTTGAAATGTTACATCAATATCAACAGGATGTGTTTTTGGATCAAATTTTAATTCCTCAGTGGTGTGGACAGGGTACTTGAATAAATGACGATGTGCACCATTGTCAGATAGTATTAATTCACCATTTTGAGATACGGATATGTCATAGTTTACATGGTTGATGACAAATCCATCGGATTCCATAAATTCAACTTCAATTGTTAAAGGAGAACCTTTTGCTGCATCGCTTGTAACAATGTTTGCAAATACTTCATTCACAGCACCTGGATCCTTTTTAGATATTTCAGGCGTAGTGTCACCATAAATCATTGATTCAGTTTGATCAACTGAGGTACCATAATTAGAAATGTTGTCATCTGTCATTTCAGAATCAGATGGTAAAATTATCAATTGACCAGCCATCCACGGATGAACCATACAGAAATAATCAAAAGTTCCAGAAGTGGTTGCCATAAATACAAAATCTACACCTGGTTGTTGTAGTCCACTATCCCATATACCATCAGGTCCACTTGTAGGGTTTCCACTAGTTGAAGTGTGAGGAGCATCATCTCCGTTCAAAAATATTATTTTATCACCAACATTTGCGGTTGCAATTGCAGGTACAAAACAAAGATTTGTTACCTCACATCCAGGTTCGGAAGAACCACGACCATTTTCAATCTTAACTTCGTCAGCAAATGCATTATCAAAACCAATACCAGTCATTGCGAGCGATATCGAAAGTGCAAGTAATCCAATTGCTAATTTTTTCATATTCTTATGCCCACAACAGAATATAAAACTAATGCTAATTTGATAAACTGGTGCTAATAATTACTCATTTTTTCCAAAAATTACGGAAGGGGAAATTTGATCCTCATTATGAATTTCAGTTTTCATGTAAACTGTAGATTCGTCATAAGTAATTTCCAAAGTTACAGGAGTTGTCTTCCAACCATATTTTGGAATATTATCAATAGGAACCAGTCTTGTAAATTTAGAATCTGAGATTTCAAATTCTTCATGAAATGTTTCCTCCATACCTAAGATTTCCAATATTGCAAAAGAAGATTTTTGATTTACATCATTAAAAGTAATCAATACAGACTTGCTATCTTTCAAATATACAGCATCAAATGTAAAATTACTAAAATCTTCATTGTCATAATTAGAGTTTAAGAGAATTACAACACTAACAGAAATAGTAGCAATTAGAATGACTAGAAAATTTCTTGGAGCAATCAATTATGAAAATTCCTCTTTTATGGAATTTAGGAATTTTGATGAAACACGAACCCGTTCCATGGTTTGTTCCAATGTCATTTCAGTTCCACGTAAAGGATTTGCTTTGAAGAATTTACGAATTTCTTTTTCTTGTTTTGCATCAACAACTTGACCAATACTTGCTACCACTCTATTTAATAATGGATTTCCAATTCCGGCTTTTTTGACAATTTTTTTCCAGTTCTTTTTTAGCCATGTCCATAAGAATTCTTTACCATGTAGATTTGCTGCGATGCGCATAATCGGCATTTGGATGTTTTGCGAACGAACGTCCGGACCTAAAGTAAACTCTAATGTTTTTAGTAAGAGATTTTTTTGTTGGAAATTGCACATTGCGGCTAAGAATCGGAGTTTTTCCTCTTGGGATTTTGCCTTTTTGTATAGTGATGTGAACTTTTTGTATGTAGATTCATTTCCGTTCCATGCAACTAAAACAAAAACTGTTTCTTGAAGATCTGCAGATAAGCTATTTTGGTTTTTCAAGAATTTATCAAATCTTCTTTTTGATTCTTTTAGTATTTCCTCATCACCGAGTTTTCCCAATCCTGAAATTGCAAAGCTTCTCAAAAGTGCATTGGTATGAGGTTCATTCTTTTTTGCATCCCAGCCTAAACGGTCAAAAATGGTTCTAAGGAAATTAAATGAGTATTGTTTTATCTCATCTGAAAATTTTTCCTTATGAGTGAGCGAATATAATGAATAGAGATGTTGAGCCAAATTTAGAGAAGAGATGTAGTTATCCTCATCAAAGTATGCATTCGTGAAATCAAGATAATCCTGTAATTTCTTTTTTCCAGTTACACATTGTGAATAATAGTCATTTTGAATACTCCATCTATCCACATAATTGAGTATTTTTTCATCAATTAGAAGTGACAAATTATCCAGAGTTTCAGAGTCATAATCCATTCTATAAAATCCAGTTCGACCAGAATTAATTATGAAATTTCGTTCTTTATTTTTGAGTTTAATTGACTGAGATTTTTTATCCATGATGTGTGAAGTGGAGATATTTCCTTCATCAACAATTAAAGGTATTTTCCAAATTCCTTTTTTGCTTGTTTTTGTTTCTTCTAGAAGATAACGAGATTGTTTCAAGGAAAGTTGTGAGCCTTTTCTGTTTACAGATACAATAGGAAAACCAACCTGATCAATCCAAGTATTCATCATTTTGTCAATTGGTTTTTTTGCTACCTCACCTATAGATTTCCATAAATCACGACCTTCTGCATTTGAGTATGCATACTTTTTAAGATATTTTTGAAGGCCTTTTTGAAAATTCTTATCAGTTACAAAATGTTCTAGCATTCGCAACACACATCCACCTTTGTCATAAGATATAGAATCAAAAATTTCTCTAATTTCCGAAGGATGATTTACTTTAACATCAATAGGATGAGAGGTCTTTAGTGCATCAAGTGACATTGCAGTATTCATTGCATCTTCTAAGAATTGGTCCCACAAATCCCACTCAGGATAGAATTTATCCACAATTTTTGTTGCCATGAAAGTTGCAAAACTCTCATTTAGCCACAAATCATTCCACCATTTCATAGTAACTAGATTACCAAACCACTGATGTGCCAATTCATGAGATATGACTTCTGCAATGAATTGCTTGGTTCTAGTAGAAGATGTTTTTGGATCATAAAGTAAAATAGTTTCACGGAAGGTAATTGCACCCCAGTTCTCCATCGCACCAGCAGCAAAATCAGGTATTGCAAGCATGTCAAGTTTAGGCAAAGGATATTTTATTCCAAAATATTTTTCATATTCCCCAAGGAATTTTTTTGTTAATTCTAAAGATAGTTTTGCCTTGTTCTTGTTACCTTTTGTAGTTAGAACACGAATTTGGATATTTCTTAATTTAGTCTCTACATATTCAAATTCCCCAACTCCAAGATAGAGAAGATAAGTAGACATTATCGGAGTACGTTCGAATTCATAAATAATTTTTGAACCGAAACTTTGTTTTTTTCTTATAGGCATGTTTGAAATTGCCATGTAGTTTTTCTCTACTAAAAGAGAAACATCAAAAGTGGCTTTTGTAGCAGGTTCATCCCAACATGGAAATGCTCTTCTTGCATCAGCGGCTTCAAATTGAGTGGTAGCCAGATATTTGGTTTTTCCAGAAGGATCAGTGTATTTACTTCTGTAAAATCCTAATAGACGATCGTTTAAGATTCCAGTATATTCAATACAAAGTTTAATTTTTCCTGAAACTTTACTTTTTGAAACAAGAGAAAGTAATTCTTTTTTTGCATCTAGTTTAAAATCAACATCGATTGTTTTATTTTTTGAAAGGATGTAGCATTTTTGTATTTTTATTTCGGCGCAATTTAATACAAATTTGTTTGAAGGAGTGGTCTTAAACGATAAGATTTCCATTCCTTTGAATGTGAAGTTAGAGAAAAGAGGTTCAAATTGTATATCATAATTTATTTCAGATATTCCCATTGTATACACTCAAAAAA
>CEPK01056869.1_pt1 | contig 12485 bp, 21 predicted proteins | sample 356231 | NCBI WGS metagenome assembly CEPK01 (sample SAMEA2620259, study PRJEB7988) | marine metagenome | biome: marine biome (ENVO:00000447); feature: deep chlorophyll maximum layer (ENVO:xxxxxxxx); material: "saline water (ENVO:00002010), including plankton (ENVO:xxxxxxxx)" | depth 80 m
GGACCCTCTTATAAAATCGTCAATACTAAGGAGTTACAGGAGAAAGGCTATCTAGCAACACTCAACATCAAAGTTCTATTACTCAAGCATGATCCAAAAAGATTTGATACCTATCAAGATGAAATAGAATATATTATAGGTCATGAGAAAAGAAATAAATTTATTAGAAACCTAGTACTGGACTTGAAGGGTAACACTTTAGTTCTCTATAGTAGGGTTGCCACCCATGGAGAGGTGCTATTCGACCTAATAAATAAAGATGATAGAAAAGTCTTCTTCATACACGGTGGTGTAGATGTCGAAGAAAGGGAATCTGTCAGGAGTATAGCAGAGGTTGAATCCAATGCTATAATTATTGCATCCTTTGGAACTTTCTCCACTGGTATCAATATCAAGAACCTCCATAACATTGTCTTTTCTTCTCCTTCTAAGTCCAGAATTAGAACTTTACAATCTATCGGTAGGGTCTTACGTAAAAGTAATTCCAAGTTGAGTGCCACATTATATGATATAGCGGATGATACTAAGAAAGGATCAGTCCAGAACTATACTTTGAATCACTTGATTGAACGAATCAAATACTACAACGAGGAAAAATTCAACTATGACATCATCCAAATCAAAATTTGAAGAACCGTATGAGGACTTTCTTGCGGCTATCAAACTTGTAAGTGGTGAAGAGATACTGTCAAAGGTTGTTGTGTGTAGTGATGATGACGATAGAATTATCCTAGAGAATCCAGTTGTATGTCAGGAGGTTCGCACCCCTGGTGCGAATATCCCGTTGGGATATAAATTTGAACCTTGGATGAAATTGACTGATGAAGAAGTTTTCATAGTTGATATGAATAGAATTATTACAATGTCTGAGATAAAAGATAAGGAAGTAAACAAAACATATTCCACGATCATCAAGCAAGGGTTCACTCGCTCACACCCTGATATAACTAAAGAAATGGGATATATAAACTCTGTAGATAAGGCACGTCAACAGTTTGAACAACTGTACAAGAAAGACTCTAAGGATACAAAAGAAACTTAATACCTGTCCTTTCAACCCCCACAGGGTTATTGTACACACTTTTGACAACCATGTCAAGTATGCTATAATTAAGTACAGAAACACGCACAGTAATGCCACGTAAAAGATCAGAGCACTACGTCAATAACAAGGAGTTTCTTGCTGCAATTATTGATTATAAAGACCAGATTATCATTGCCGAGAAAAGAGGTTTACCTAAACCTGTAATTCCCAGATACATTGGCGAATGCTTTCTAAAGATAGCAACTCACCTATCATTCAAACCAAACTTTGTAAACTATATGTTCAAGGATGATATGGTATGTGATGGCATAGAGAACTGTGTTCAATACATTGATAACTTCAATCCAGATAAGTCTAAGAATCCTTTTGCATACTTCACACAGATAATACACTATGCATTTCTAAGAAGAATACAGAAAGAGAAACGTCAGTTAGATATAAAACAAAAGATAATAGAAAAGTCTGGGTATGACGAAGTCTTCGTCGCAGACGAAGCGGATAAGTCCTCTGAGTACAACTCTATCAAAGATGCTGTACAATACAGAACTAACAGATGACTTACGATCTCACAGAGGAAGAGTGGGAGTGTGTTCGTGTCTGTGTATCTAATGCACCGATACCCTACGATATCACTAAGAAAAAAATACCTGCTGATATCCTAGAAAAAATAGGAAAACCCATCGAACATCGAGAAGAGGGTCTATCCAATCCAAAATACGATCTCACACAATACGGAATCTATGAGAGTTGACAGACACAGAGACATCGCTGATGACCTTGAAGCAGAGTTATTATCTGAACTAGAGGGCATCACCACACAATTACGTGGCACTATGAAAAGAATGACTAGAGTAAACTCCATGGGGAGATCAGCAAAAGTCATTGAAATTGAGTATGATGTAAACGAATGAAAGTTGCTATTATCACAGACCAACACTTTGGATTCAAGAAAGGTTCTAAACTATGGTTAGATTACTTTCAGAAATTTTATGATGACATATTCTTTCCTACATTAGAGAAGCATGGTATAGATACTATACTTGATCTAGGAGATACCTTTGATAACAGGAAGGGTGTGGATCTATGCTCTCTCAATTGGGCAAAGTCCAATTACTTTGATCCTATTCGAGATAAAGGAATGTCAATGATCAGTATCGTTGGCAACCATACTGCTTTCTATAAGAATACTAATGACATCAACACTATAGATCTGATGCTCAGAGAGTATGATAATATACGTATCGTTGAAGAGTGTGAAGAGATAACTGTAGGTGGGTTACCAATACTGTTTATACCTTGGATCAACCCAGAGAATGAGGCAACAACATATAAAATGGTGAAGGATAGTAAGTGTAAGGTTGCTATGGGTCATCTAGAACTAAATGGGTTCGTTGCCACACACGGGCACGTAATGGACGTAGGAGCAGACTTTGAGTGTTATGACCACTTTACCCATGTATTCTCAGGACACTATCACACAAGGTCAAATAACGGTAGGATATATTACCTAGGCAATCCATATCAGATGTTCTGGAATGATTGTGATGATCCAAGAGGATTCCACATATACGACACAGAGAAACTAACACTCAAGACAATCAATAATCCATATCAGATGTTTAAGATTATCAATTATGCTGATACACCTAGACAACTGACTAAGTTTGAGGAGTATAGGAATAAGATAGTCAAGGTTGTAGTTAGACAAAAGACTGATGATAAAGAGTATGAAAGATTCATGCAATCATTAGCAAAAGTACATCCATATGATATCAAGGTGGTAGAGAGATCTGTAAATATGCTTGCACCTGAGGAGAACGTAGCACAGACAGAAGATACGATGACTCTACTCAACACATATGTCGATGATCTAAGCACAGATCTAAATAAATCTAAGATCAAAGACATTTTGAGAGTCACTTATCAAGAGGCATGTGAGGTCATCTGATGCATATTATTACACCAAAGCATAGTCAAGACGAGGGAGCATATGCAGTCGTCAACGAATATGGTGAGAAGGTTGTATTCTTTTTTGTAGAGAAAGATGATGCCGATAGATATGCTATGATGTTAGAAGGTTCGGGTGAACCTATTATGAAAGTAATACATGTTGCTGACCGTGTAGCAATTGCAGCTTGCGAAAAAACAGGAACAAGGTATACTATAATAGGTAAAGATGATTTTGTTATTCCAGTTGATCCTAAGTGATTCGATTCAAAGAAATTCGTTATAAAAACTTTTTGTCCTCAGGGAATCAATTCACATCTATAAAGTTAGATGCGAATAAAGATACTCTGATTGTTGGTGCAAATGGTTCGGGTAAGAGTACGGTTCTAGATGCTCTTACATTTTCTTTGTTCGGTAAACCGTTCCGAAAAGTTACGAAGGGTCAGTTAGTCAACAGCACAAACGAAAGAGATGCTGTTGTGGATATAAGATTTGATATTGGAGATGTACCTTATAGGGTTGTAAGAGGTATCAAACCAAATATTTTTGAGATCTATAAAAATGGAAAAAAATTCAATGAGGACTGCTCTGCTAACGATCAACAAAAGTCTTTGGAAGGACAAATACTCAAACTCAACTACAAATCTTTCACTCAAATTGTTATACTTGGCAGTGCTTCTTTCGTTCCCTTTATGCAACTATCTGCTCCACATCGCAGGGAAGTTATAGAAGACTTACTTGACATCAAAGTTTTTTCTATGATGTCAGATATCTTGAAGACTCAGATCAAACAGTCAAAAGATAACTTGAGAGTCATGGAACTGAAGAAAGAATCAGTTGCAGATAAAATAATAATGCAGAAAAGATTTATCAAACAAATAGAGGAAGAAGGTTATGACAGCATCAACACCAAACAACAAGAGATCGAGAATTGTGATACCGAAACAGAAGAGTATCAAAGGAGTGTTGAAGATCTCATCTCCAAAGTCAATAAAAAGGAGAAGGATATACAACAATATACTAAATCAAGTAGTACTATAAAAAAGTTAGAAAAGTTAAAATCAAAAATACAAACTAAAGAATCAAACTCTAGTCATGAACTAGATTTCTTTGAAGCACATTCGGTTTGTCCTACATGTACACAGAATATAGAAGAGTCATTCAGAGTAAATAGAATTGAACACCTCCAAGGAGTTCTTGCCAAACATCAAAGTAGTTTGGATGAAATCACCACTGCTATAGAAGCAGAGGAAGAACGAGAACAACAGTTTCTCAAACTCCAGAAGGAGATTACTACACTATCTAATGAAGTTTCTCAATTCAATATTAGAATTGCTAACAACAACAAACGAAGAGGAAATCTTGAAACAGAAATTCAAAACATTACCGATAGACTTGAGAATAAAAATTCTGAGGATGAGAAACTAACAGAGTATAAGGATAAACTAAAAGACATACTAAACAATTTACAAACAACTCAAGAGGAGTTCGATTATCTAGAACAGGGTAACGAACTACTCAAAGATGATGGTGTAAAGAAAAGTATTATAAGAAAGTATCTACCTCTGATCAACCAACAGGTCAATGAGTATCTACAGAGGATGGATTTCTATGTCAACTTTATGTTAGATGAAGACTTCAATGAAACTGTGCAGACACCTGTGCATGAGAAGTTCTCTTATGCATCCTTCTCTGAAGGAGAGAAGATGAGGATTGACCTTGCACTTCTGTTTACATGGAGAGAGATAGCAAGGATGAAGAACAGTGTCGTCACAAATTTGCTAATCATGGACGAGGTTTTTGACTCATCACTAGATGAGTTTGGTACAGACTACTTCCTCAAAATTGTACGGTATATCATCAAGGATGCTAACGTGTTTATAATCTCGCACAAACAGGATCTATACGATAAATTCAATCACTGTCTGGAGTTTACTAAGGACAAGGGGTTCTCCAAACTAAAAGTTTGACAAGTGCCAACTTTGTGGTATCATATATAATCATACAAAGGAATCGAAAGATCGTACCCCTGCGTAGATAAAAAAGACACCCATGTCGGGGTCGTCTAACATCCGCAGGATTTTTTTATGTCTTGCGAGATACTTTAAAACAATAATGAACATTAAATCAATCTTAGCAGTCGCTGCTGTAACTGCTTTCTCTTCTCCTGTATTAGCAGGACCTTACGTTGGTGTAGACACCAAGTCAAAATTCACTGGTAACAACTACAGTGCAACAGAATTCACTGGTAAGATCGGTTATGCTGGTGCTTTAGGCGAAGGTGGTACTAAGTACTTCGTAGAAGGTGGTCCTATTATAACTGTTGCTGACGGTGGTACAGAAACAACTGAATTAAGAATCAACTCTGGTTTAGCATTTGCTCTAACAGACTCAGTTGGTGCTAAAATCGGTGGTAAGTTCACATCTAACGATGGTGGAGACAACAAGTACGAATTCCTAACTGGAATCAAGTACAGTTTCTAAGAAACAACTTACATAATACAAGGGGTGCTTGACACCCCTTTTTTTATGCTATATAATAGATGAACCTAGGTTAGATTATGGATCAAGAAGAGGCGATGTTTGGTGCCGAACCCAAACCTAAGAAGAAACCATCTAATGATGGTAAGTATAAGTGGATATCAATTGGTGTGGTAGGCAGTCTATTCGCTGTGTCACATCTTGGTATGATAGGACATATTGTAAGTAGAAAAGATACACCGAAGTTACCTAACTTGAATATACCTGTAGGACCATACACTTCATATAAGGCAAGTGTATCAGAGGATGGTTACGCTATAACATATAAAGCAAACGATCCTAAGACAATGCACATCACTACAAGTATAAAAGAGAAAGCAGGTTTCTTAGGGTTAGCAAACAACACCAAAGAAGTTACTGAAGAGTATGTCATGGATGGCATAACCAATCAGGGAGGACCTGTATCTAATCATAGATCATGGCAAGATCCTGCAACTCTAGGGAGTCAAACGAACACACAGGGAGATGCGGTTGCTAGATCAGAAGCATGTATCAAAGCAATCGGAAGTGCAGAAGGAACAGGAAGACTCGTGGGTACCTCGGTTGGTGCTTCTGCTGCTCCTGCTCTGTCTAACATCCCCTTTATTGGTTGGGTCGCTGCTGGTTGGGTGGCAATGTTTAGTGGCAATCAGGGTGCTGACATAGGTGGCAGCATGGCAGAAGGTCTAAACGAAAACTGCTAATGTGGGAAGGTATACTTATTATTGCAGTCGGGTCTGTTGTCTTCATTCTTGTTGACATATGGATCAGGGAGAAATTCGGAAAGAAATAGCATAAATAGTAACAGTTCTTTACAATTGAATGTCAGAAGTTCAGCACATGTTGATCAAGGTGATAATGTTGATATTTGTCACCACTGTTCCTACAGCGTTAGTGCTGTCAATCTTTTTGCGGGTTTGGGGTAGAAATATAAGCAAGGATGATGCGTGACATAAGTGTGTCTTATGTAAAGTTTCTTGACAAAATTTTATTTTTTATATATAATTATGTAACAAAAGTTCACAATTACTAATGACTGTAACTACTGAATCAGGCGGACGTCAAAATGCGTTTCCAACTGAAACAAAACCCTACGTTGATGAAAGCGTAGTATATGAAGGGTATCCTCAAAATGCTGAGAAAGTAAATGGTCGTTGGGCAATGGTTGGTTTCATTGCACTGATTGGTGCTTATGTTACAACAGGACAAATCATTCCTGGTATCTTCTAATGGATTTCTCACATTCCTACTGGAGATATGCTGAGAAAGTCAATGGACGTCTCGCCATGCTCGGTCTAGTGATCGGCACTATCAACTATGGTCTATTCGGATGGATAGCACCAGGTTTATTCTAAGCAAACAATTACAAGGTACAAACAAATGACACCAGAAGCAGAAAAGTTTAACGGTTGGATGGCAATGATTGGATTCGTTGCAGCAGTTGGAGCATACGCAACAACAGGTAACATCATTCCAGGTATATTCTAATGAAAGACAATATCGAACCACAAAAGAAAATTGCAGAAAGATGGAACGGTAGACTTGCTATGTTAGGTTTGATTGCAGCAGCAACTTCAGACTTATTGACAGGTCACATGTTCTTCGGTCAGTTCTAAATGACAGATCTCTCTGTAGTAAATGATATATCACCCTTTCAAGCAATACTATGGTGCTTCTATCCCATAGGAGCACTTGTATTTCTTGAACTATTCATCCGTGCCATCAATGATGACGACGATGATGATTTTGATGGTGGTAAAGCAGTCCCAGTTTATCAAGGAGCAACCTAATGCAACACTTACTATTCACAACATTAGTAACAGCATACATCATATCAGGTGTAGGCAACATCGCTTTCGCATGAAGAAAGTATTTTACAATCCATACTATCCATTGATAGAATTCGGATTCTTTGTTATTGTAGGCACAGTAGCAGGATTCGCAGGAGTAGTATGAAAGGTTACACACCACTAAAACAAGTTCCCAGAATATTTTGTTGGGCAGTCGTCTTTGCAATATTGTTTGGTATAACTACCACAGCATATGCAGACGTACCAGTATTATATGTTCAAGTTCCTCAGTGGACTGACGATTGGGCGGTGTGTGCAGTAGACATACCTGACGCAAAATGTCATTGGTATGTACAACAGGCAGACAACACATTTGGTGAAGGTTTCGATTGGGAAACTGCTCCATGGTTTGATGCCAACGGTTTATACGATGTCCCCGCAATGCAAGCATCGACAGCAGTGGAGAAGTTGCAAGATAGATAGTATGCTATCATGGCAACATGGAAAAGATAGAGATCGGTAATAACTTCCACAACTTCTTAGAGGTTGTAGAAAAAAGATTTATAAAAAATGAAAGATGGGATAGGTCGTATGATTATCATGCGGATCCCATCTTTTTTACTAGCATCACATTCTTAAAAATGTTGCTAGAAAATAATCAAAGACTTGACTTGCCAAGTAAGTATCTGGTATTCAATGATCAGGAGGATGTGACACCAAGAAAGAAGTTTGATCACGACCTACTGAAAAGAAAATTTCCTAAGTGTATTGACACACCTGTTGTAGGATACTATCCTCCTACAGGATTTGTAGGTTGGCATACTAACTACAAGGTGCCAGGTCATATAATATTGTTCAACTGGTCAGAAGATGGAGAAGGGTTCTTCAGATTTGCCAAAGGAAATAAAATGGATACTATAAAGGATGGTAAGGGTTGGAGTTGTAAGGTGGGATACTTCGGAGAGAATGTAGAAGATCAACTCTGGCACTGTGCTAGGACAGAGTGTCGTAGGTTTTCTTTTTCGTATCGGTTTGCAAACAAACAAGATTGGCAGGATGCAGTTGACTTGATACTGGGTTAGTGTTATTGTATAGATGTTAGACATTTATCATGAAACTCAGGGAACCTATGAGACTATCTGAAAAGACAACTAAAATTCTTCAGAACTTCACGTCTATCAATCAGTCATTGCATTTCAAAGAAGGAAATACATTGAGAACTATGTCAGTCATGAAAAATGTTCTGGCAGAGGCAGAGATTGAAGAGTACATACCACGTGAATTTGCAATCTATGATTTGCCACAGTTCTTGAACACATTGTCATTGACTGCTACACCATCTATTGATGTGTCTAGTAACCAGTCACATGCAACAATCAAAGGAACAACAAATCATCAGACAAAATTCTTCTTCTGCGATCCTAGTGTCATTGTGGCACCACCAGAAAAGAAGATGGAACTTCCTAGTATAGATGTGGAGTTCAATTTGTCAGAGCAAGACCTAAAGAGTTTGCTCAAAGCATCATCTATCATGCAACTACCAGACCTATCTGTTGTAGGTAATGGTAATAGTGTAGAAGTGATAGTATCTGATCGTAAGAATGATACATCAAATGTTTATAGTCTTACTGTAGGAAAAACTGAACACACATTCTCATTCAACTTCAAGATAGAGAATATCAAAACACTTATTGGTGGATATACTGTTCAGATTTCTAAGAAGAATCTTGCTAAGTTCTACAGTAGTTCATATAAACTTACATACTTTATTGCATTAGAACCTGATTCTAAATTCGATGAATAATTACGGACTAGAGATAGCGTTCTGGGTTATACTAGGACTCTATCTCGTATATCTCTGGGAGGAGAAAAAGTGAATAGTGAAGGTAACGAAGACAAGGGTACACCTAGAGTAAACAAAGACGCTGTCAAAAAGTTAGTCAAACAATACAAGAAAATCAAGAAGTACCACAAGTCAAACATCTTTCAAATCAGACAACTAGATGACTAATGAATTTCTATGGGTCGAGAAGTATCGTCCCAAGACAATCGAAGAGTGTATTTTACCAGACTCAACAAAGAAAACCTTTGCTGAGTTTGTACAGTCTGGTGAATTACCTAACTTATTACTTGCAGGTCCACCAGGTGTAGGTAAAACTACAGTTGCAAAGGCATTATGTAATGAGTTAGGTGTTGATTATTATGTAATCAATGGTTCTGACGAAGGAAGATTTCTAGATACTGTAAGAAACCAAGCAAAGAGTTTTGCTTCTACTGTCTCGTTGACGAGCAGTGGCAACCATAAAGTAATCATAATAGATGAAGCAGACAACACGACCCACGATGTACAACTCCTCCTTAGGGCAAATATTGAAGCGTTTTATAACAACTGTCGTTTCATCTTCACCTGTAATTACAAGAACAAAATTATTGAACCTCTCCACAGCAGATGCTCGGTGGTCGAGTTCGGAATTAGAGGGAAAGAAAGACAAGAACTAGCAGCAAAATTCTTCAAAAGATTACAGACAATACTGGCAGAAGAAAAAGTAAAGGCAGAACCTAAAGTTTTAGTAGGACTCATCAACAAACATTTTCCTGACTGGAGAAGAGTTCTAAACGAATGCCAGAGATATTCTACAAGTGGTGAGATTGGTAGTGAAGTTCTTACCGCACTATCTCCAACGAATACAAGTGAGTTGATAGGTTTTCTATCTAAGAAAGAGTTTCAAAATGTAAGGAAATGGGTAGTACAAAATCTTGACAATGATCCCAACTCTATACTAAGATCAGTATACGATTCAATATACGAAAACTTGAAACCGTCCTCTATTCCAGAAGCGGTTCTCATCATTGCAAAGTATCAATACCAATCAGCATTTGCTGCTGATCAGGAAATCAACATGCTTGCAGCAATGACTGAACTCATGGTGCAATGTGAGTTCAAATAATGTATAATTAGTATGTACGAAGTTTTATTATGGACGTGACTCCCCAACAACCAGTCGGAATTATCCAAGAGATACCTGTTTGTCTCCCAGAACCACCACCAGAAGGTAGAACAATGATTCAGCATGTTGGAGTTGCTGGCATTGTTATCTTCCTAGTATCAGCAATCGTTGCATCATTCTGGTTGATTGGTAAAGGATTGACTAAAGAACAACTAGCAGATCTAAAGAAAAAAGAAGAGGCACCAAAGCGAAAAACTAGAAAGAGAACAAGTGCCAAAAGTAAAAATACTAAGTCAGAGTAGTATGAAGTGTTTAGTTACAGGCGGTGCGGGATTCATAGGATCTCACATCGTCGAAAGACTACTGGAAGATGGTAGTGAAGTTGTCGTTGTGGACAATGAATCAGCAGTTAGTAATGATGAATTCCACTGGTATGCATCAGCAAGTAATCATAAGGTAGACATAAGAGATTATGATAAGATAAGACCATTGTTTGATGGTGTAGATTGTGTTTTTCATTTAGCAGCATTCAGTAGAATACAAATTGCTATGAAAAATCCAGATGCTTGTATAGATGTCAATTACGTTGGCACTAACAATCTTCTGAAATGTGCTGTGGAAGCAGGAGTAAAAAGATTTGTAAACTCTTCCACATCATCCTCATATGGTTTAGCAAACACACCTCCTCTAAGAGAGGACATGCCTACAGATTGTCTAAACCCATACTCAGCATCTAAAGTTGGAGCAGAAATTTTATGTCAGATGTATTCAAAATTGCACGGACTCTCAACCGTGACCTTGAGGTACTTCAATGTTTACGGTCCTCGTCAACCACTAAAGGGAACATATGCTCCCGTGATTGGTTTGTTCGAGGAGCAAAAGAAAGCAAGAAAACCATGCACCATAGTTGGTGATGGTGAGCAGAGAAGAGATTTCACACACGTGTCAGATGTAGTAGAAGCAAATATGTGTGCAATGCAAACAAGTTGTGATGGAGTATTTAATATTGGTACTGGTAAAAATCATTCTGTAAATGATATTGCAAAATTAGTCAATAACCCTTATAATACAATACAAATACCATCAAGACCTGGTGAAGCAAGAGTTACTCTTGCAGACAATACAAAGGCAAAAACATTATTGGGTTGGGAACCTAAGAAAGAACTTCATGAATACTTTGAAAACTCCTCTAAGATATCCTGGCGGTAAGTCTAGAGCAGTAGAGAAGATATATTCAAGATTCCCTAATGGTATAAAAGAATATCGTGAACCTTTTTTGGGTGGTGGTAGTGTTGCATGCTACATCACACAGAAACATCACAACCTCCCTGTATGGGTAAACGATTTGTACTTCCCTTTATATAATTTTTGGGTACAACTTCGTGATAATAATGATTATGTTTACAAAGAACTACAACAACTCAAGAAGAGTCACCCTGATCCCTTATCAGCAAAAGATTTGTTCCTTGATGCAAAGGAGAAGTTGAACGATGAGACCACCGATCTCCCCGACAAGGCTGTTTATTTCTATATTGTTAATAAGTGTAGCTTCAGTGGGCTTACTGAATCGTCTTCGTTCTCCCCGCAAGCCTCAGATTCCAACTTTTCTATGCGAGGTATCGAAAAGATGCCCTATTACGGATTACTTATAAAGAAGTGGAAAATAACAAACTTATCTTACCAAGAGTTACTAGATGGTGATGATGCATTCTGTTATCTTGATCCACCATACGAGATAGGTTCTAATCTGTATGGTAAAAAGGGTGCGATGCACAAAGGATTTGATCACGATCTGTTTTTTACTACATGTGATCTATCAAAACAAGATTGTTTAGTCAGTTATAATACTACACAAGTTATAAAGAGTAGATTTCTAAATTGGACAGCATCAGAATTTGATCTGACATACACTATGAGATCAGTTGGTGATTATATGAACGAACAGAAACAAAGAAAGGAATTGCTATTGTCAAACTACTAGATAATATAGCAATATACAAAATATGTTATCTACACAATACCGACTGCGACTTGAAGGTATTTGCAAGTCGATTGCTGCCGGTCAAGAAGTCTCAATAGCAGACATGATCTGGGCAGAAAAACTTTCAAAAGCAAATACGAGTGCAAGAGGTATGTTGAAAACTGCAAGACGTATGGTAACAAATCCAAACGATTCTTTTCTGAATAGCTTGAACATAGGAGACCCCGATTCAAGTAATCATCGAAGGGGTTTCA
>CEPK01182606.1_pt1 | contig 12466 bp, 10 predicted proteins | sample 356231 | NCBI WGS metagenome assembly CEPK01 (sample SAMEA2620259, study PRJEB7988) | marine metagenome | biome: marine biome (ENVO:00000447); feature: deep chlorophyll maximum layer (ENVO:xxxxxxxx); material: "saline water (ENVO:00002010), including plankton (ENVO:xxxxxxxx)" | depth 80 m
TTGAAAAAGGAAGACTGGATAGAAATTTCAATAGGAAATGCTAAAGAGGTTTTAAAAGATTCTTCTATGGGGTTTGTTACATCTGGTACAGCTAGCTTGGAAGCTGCTTTGTATGGAACTCCCGTAGTGGTTGCCTATAAAACAAATTGGCTTTCTTATAAAGTAATAAAACCATTGTTAAGGATAAAAAATATTTCTCTGCCTAATATACTATCTGAAAAAGAATTATTACCTGAATTCTTACAAGATGACGTTAATCCTGAAAGTTTATTGGAGGGATTTAAAATCATTCAAAATAATTATCTAAATTGTTTGAAAGATTTTGAAAGGATTCATACAAGTTTGCTTTCAGATGGCCCAAATACAGCAGCCGTAAGAGTCTTGGAAATTATAGATAGTTAATGAAAATTGCTGGAGTAGATGAGGCTGGAAGAGGGCCGATAGCAGGTCCAGTTTATGCTGCTGCGGTTATACTAAATCCAGAAAAAGCAATCCCTGATTTAGCCGACTCAAAAAAACTCAACAAAAATAAGATAGCTTTACTTGCAGAAGAAATAAAGAAGCATTCATTAAGCTGGTCAGTAAGCTCTGCATCTGTTGAGGAGATAGAGAAATTTAATATCTTAAACGCTTCATTATTAGCAATGAAAAGAGCTGTCATATCTTTAGATATAAAACCTTCAGAATTAATAATCGATGGAAATTTTACTCTTGATATGGATATAGAGATGAGAGCTATTATTAAGGCTGATGATAAATTTAAAGAGGTGATGGCTGCATCAATACTAGCTAAATATCACAGAGATAACTATATGATTAATCTAGATAAGAAATTTCCTGAATATTCTTTCAAAAATCATAAAGGTTACCCTACCAAACAACACCTAGAGGCTATAGAATTAAAAGGTATCTGTGTGCATCATAGAAAAACATTTAAACCTATTTTGAAGTATTTATAACACTATAATTTCATGACTAGCCCAGGATTTGTTCACCTCCATGTACACTCTGAATTCTCCTTAAATGATGGGATTATAAGAATAGATGACCTAGTAAAAAATTCTGTCGAAAAGAAATTTTCTGCCGTTGCTCTCACAGATCTTTCTAATTTATTTGGTCTAATAAAATTTTATAACAGTGCAAGAGCGCATGGCATAAAGCCAATTATTGGTTCTGAAATTTTAGTTATAAAGGATTATGACTCAATTCCCGGTCCTTTAGTTCTTCTAGTTAAAAATCAAACAGGATATACAAATCTTACGAAACTAGTATCTAAAGCTTATGTTGAGGGGCAAAAAAAAGGCGATCCTTTAGTAAAGATAGAATGGCTTAGCGAATATTCAGAGGGATTGATTGCTTTGTCTGGTGGTCAAGAAGGCCACATTGGACAAGCCATTATGGCAAGCAACAATAAATTAGCAGAGTCTAGAGCAGAGTTTTTGAAAGGAATATTTGGTAAGGACTTCTTTATCGAAATATCTAAGTTAGGAAGAAGAGGCGAAGAAGAATATATAAACCAAGCTATAGAGATCGCTGGTAAAAATTCTATACCAATTGTTGCCACTAATAATGTTCAGTTTCTATCTAATACTGAGATTGAAGATGAGAGCCTTTCTGATTTTGAAGCACATGAGGCAAGAGTTTGCATTCAATCTGGTGAAATATTAGATGACCCAAGAAGAGAGAAGAAATACTTGGAGACTCAGTACTTTGCTTCTAATGAGGAAATGATTGAAAAGTTTAAAGACTTTCCAGAAGCCATAGAAAACACAGTTTTAATAGCTAAAAAATGTAATCTAGAACTAGAGCTCGGAGAATTTTATCTCCCTGATTTTCAAGTACCTGACAATTTAACCACTGAACAATACTTAAGAGACCAATCTAAGGAGGGGCTTAAGGAGAGGATCTATCAAATTCAAAATTCGCTCCAAGATTATCCAATTAATGAAGAAGTATATTTTTCTAGATTGGAATATGAGCTAGATATGATTTGTAAACTAGATTTTGCAGGATATTTTTTAATTGTTTCAGATTTTGTTAATTGGGCCAAAAATAACGATATTCCAGTAGGACCTGGAAGAGGTTCTGGTGCGGGATCTATCACTGCTTATGCTTTGGGAATAACATCCATTGATCCAATAAAGTATGATCTTTTATTCGAAAGATTCTTAAACCCTGACAGGGTTAGTAACCCTGATTTTGACATAGACTTTTGTATGGAAGGAAGAGATAGGGTTTTAGAGTATGTTACTACTAAATATGGAAAAGACTCAGTAGCTCAAATCAGCACTAGAGGAACAATGGCCGCTAGAGCTGTTCTTAGGGATGTCGTAAGAGTTCTTGGTAAACCTTATGGTTTTGGAGATAGGTTAGCTAAAGCGATCCCTGATGTTTTAGGTATTTCTTTGCAAGAAGCTTATAAAGAAAAAGATTTTAAAGAGGTGATTGATTCAAGTGAAGAATCCCAGGAAGTTTTTGAAATGGCACTTAAACTTGAAGGGCTTTCAAGAAGCGTTGGAACGCATGCTGCTGGAGTAGTAATTGCACCTACAGCACTTACTGACTTTACCCCATTGGTCGTTGATCAAGAAAAAGGAACTGTAGCAACTCAATTTGATATGGGAGATATTGAATCTGCTGGTTTAGTTAAATTTGATTTCTTAGGATTAAAAACACTGACAGTAATTCATCAAACTGTAAAAAGAATAAATGCAAAATCTACTTCTAAGGAAGTAGATATTGATAAGCTTCCGTTAGATGACAAGAAGACTTTTGCTATGCTCCAAAAAGGAGAAACTACTGGAGTATTTCAGTTTGAATCTAGAGGCATGAGAGAGTATTTAAGGCAGTTAGTACCTAATGGATTCGAAGACTTAGTTAGTATGAACGCACTCTATAGACCAGGTGCATTAGGCATGAATATGGTAGATGCCTATATAAATAGAAAACATGGAAGAGAAGAGGTTACTTATGGCCATGAAGCAGTCAAGAGAATACTAGAAACAACTTATGGCGTAATTGTTTATCAAGAACAAGTAATGCAGATTGCTCAAGAACTTGCAGGTTTTTCTTTAGGACAAGCAGATATTCTTAGAAGGGCAATGGGAAAGAAAAAGAAAGAGGAGATGGAAGAGCAAAGAAGTGCTTTCATAGAAGGAGCCTCTAAAAATAAAGTAAATAAAAGGTATGCAGAAAATCTATTTGATCAAATAGAGCAATTTGCAGGATATGGATTTAACAGATCTCATTCAGTTGGTTACGCCACAATTGCATACCAAACTGCATGGCTCAAAGCACATTATCCATCGGAATTTATGGCTTCTATGCTTTCATGTGAATTAGATTCAACAGATAGGATTCAAATGTTTGTGCAAGATTCTAGAGAAGCAGGGTTAATAGTTTTAAAACCAGATATAAATCAGAGTAATTACATTTTTGAAGATCTAGATCAGAATACAATACTTTATGGCCTAGGGGCTATTAAGGGCATAGGAGATTCATTGGTAGCTAGAATCCTAGAAGTCAGGACTAATGGCGAATTTATTGACCTATATGATTTCTGCTTAAGAGTAGGCTCTAACAGAGTTAATAAAAGGATTCTAACTGCCTTAATTGGGTCAGGTGCCATGGATAGCCTAGGTAAAAGAGATATTATTTATAATCAAATTGATTCAGTTCTAAAGAAAGTAGAGCAAGCATCCGAAAGATTGGAAAGCAAAATTAATGATTTATTTGGTTACGAGGAGAATAAAATAACTGAAGATGAGATGGTTTTAACCAACGAACACTATAACAGGTTAAGTCATGAATGGAGCGCACTTGGATTTTACTTGGATGCACATCCTATGGATGGTCGAGAAGAAGAAGTTAGAAAAATGTGTGGACTTCTGATCCATGAAATAGAAGAAGCTCCTCATCCTCAAAGAGTTGCAGGGATGGTTTTGTATATAAATGTAAGGCAAGGAAGACATGGTAGATATGCTTTTGCTACTCTTGATGATGGAAATTCTAAAATAGAAGTTTCTATTTGGGCTGAAGCTTTTGACTTATATAGAAATGCGTTAAGGAAAGGTCAATTAGTAGTCGTTGAAGGGGTTGTAGAAAAAGATGATTTTACAAAAGGGTCATACAAAATTGTTGCAGATAGAGTGCTCAACTGGGAACAAGCTCAAAATGAGTACACAAGTCATGTACAAATAATTCTAGATAAGAATAAAACAGATGTTGAAGAATTAACTTCTTCTTTAAAAGAGATGTCTACCTCTGAAGGAAGTCCTATAGTAATTAACTATTCTGGGGGTATAGCTTCAGGAGATATAGCCTTACCAAAAGATATATCGATAAGCTTGAGTGATGACTCAATCAGTTTATTAAGGGAATTATGTGGAAATAACAATGTTCAATTAGTGTATCATCCTAGGCCCAACCTTCATTAATAAGAATGACCAGAGAATATTTAGAATTTGAAGAACCAATTGCTCAAATAGAAAGACAAATTTTAGAGTTAGAATCTGCTGGAGATTTAAGTGCTGATGATATCTCTTCTGAGATAGAAGTTTTAAATAAATCAATTATAGAGACTACTCAAAAAATTTATAAGAAGCTTACTCCTTGGCAATGTGTTCAGGTAGCTAGACATCCTTCTAGACCTCATTTTTTTAATTATCTAGAAAAAGTTTTTGAAGATTTTGATGAATTACATGGAGATAGAAGTTTTGGAGATGATAGGGCCTTAGTAGGAGGTTTAGCAAAGATAGGAAATTATTCAGTTGTTGTTATTGGTCATGAAAAAGGAAGAACAACGGAAGAAAAGTTGGAACATAATTTTGGCATGCCACAACCGGAAGGATACAGAAAAGCAGGAAGGCTAATGAAACTAGCTGAAAGATTTGAAATTCCAATAGTTACATTTATAGATACTCCTGGGGCATATCCAGGTATCGATAGTGAAGAAAGAGGGCAAAGTGAGGCAATAGCATCAAACCTCGAAATAATGTCTAACTTAAGAACCCCTATATTAGTTAATGTTATTGGAGAGGGAGGCTCAGGAGGTGCTTTGGCTATAGGTGTTGGAGATACAATCTCTATGATGGAATATTCTACTTATTCAGTAGCCTCTCCAGAGGCTTGTGCCTCTATCGTATGGAGGGATCCTTCTATGGCACCACAAGCAGCAGAAGCAATGAAACTAAATTCAGAAAACCTTCTAAATCTAGGATTAATTGATGAAATAATAGAGGAGCCCCTTGGAGGGGCTCATAGAGATCCTGATCAAGCAGCAACCTCTATAAAGAAATCTATAATTAATAATTTAACTGAACTTTCAGAGTACACTATGGAAGATTTATTAGATAGAAGATATCAGCGGTTAATGAGTTACGGTAAGTAGTCTTGTCTCTCAATCTTTCTATATCCGAAAAAGAATTATCCAAATTTAATCGTATTGGTGTAGCTTACTCAGGCGGAGTGGACTCTCACTCGCTTTTAAAGAGATTAAGTGAGCTAAATTTAAATAAAAAAAATATTTACGCTTTGCATGTTAACCATGGCATAAATGAAGAATCTGACTCTTGGGAAAAACACTGTAAAGGAGTTGCTGAAGGTCTAGGTGTAAATTTCCAGAGCTATTCTCTAAATCTACCAAAAGGTTCAAGTGAAGATGAAATGAGAAGCTTAAGATATAAGAAGTTAGAAAATTGGTTTCTAGATGGAGATGTCATTTTAACTGCGCATCATAAGGAAGATCAGATGGAAACAATTCTGTTTAGGCTATTTCGTGGAACAAGCATAAAGGGTCTGACAGGTATTCCTAATATTAAAGAAGATAGTAGATTTATATTAATGAGACCTCTATTAGATACTGATAAAACTGAAATTCTAGAATTCGCGAGAGAAAGAAAATTGAACTGGATAGAAGACTTATCAAATAAAGATGATTATTTTTCTAGAAACTACATTAGAAATAAAATTATTCCAGTTATCCTTAAAAGATGGCCAAACTTATCTAAGGCAATTGAATTTATATCTAGAGAATCTCTACAAGCAACATTTCTTCTAAATGAAAGAGCAAAAGAAGACATAGATAAAGCCACTCTAGGTGAAGAACTGTCATTGAAATATCTTTCTAGATTATCTGATCCAAGGCTTAGAAACTTATTTAGATTTTGGTTAGATTCTATGAACATAAACCCAACTAGTTCAGTTGTTTCAGAGATTATTTCCAGCTTTATGAATGCCAAGATTGACTCTTCTCCCATCATTAGACTTAAAGATTCTAAAGGCAATAAATTTGAGATGAGAAGATACAATGGAAAAATTACCTTACTGCCTGAGGAAACATCTGATCATCGAATTAATATAAAACTATGTTGGGATATGAGTGATGAACTCAGATTAGATACAGGTGTTCTTAAAGCTACCAAAAATAAAGGAAAAGGAATATCTCCTGCTTTAGTTAAATCAAATCTAGAGGTTAGATCAAGAATAGGAGGAGAGAAGTTTTGTCCTGCAGAAAAGGATAAGACCAAATCTTTAAAAAAGCTTTATCAAGAATCTAAAATTCCTCCATGGGCTAGAGACCGTATCCCGTTAATTTATATAGAAAATAAATTGGCAGCAGTTCCAAGCCTTTGGATTTCTAAAGAATTCTCTGTTTCTGCAGAAGAAGAAGGTATTGATTTTATCTGGAAGGATAAATTAGGAACTTAATTCTCTTTGAGTTTTTTCTTCTAGTTCTTTTCTTAATTCTTCATGCTTTTTTGGTGTCAATGGATAGAACCAAGTTAGAAATAAAGCGGGAACAAAGAAAGCAGCACAGCCAATACAATAAAATACCCTTAAGGCAAGCATAGCATCATCAGTATTTTCTATTCCAGGAATAAAGCCAAAGGCATCAACTAATCTAGCCGCTGCCCAAACTGCTAGCATCGCAGATACCTTTGCGATCATTCCGTTAAGAGCAAAGAATGTTCCTGCTCTCCTACCTCCTGTTTTTAAAGAATCTAGATCTACTACATCAGCTAACATAGAAGCAGGTAGGAATTGAAGCCCTCCAAAACAAAATCCTTTAAGCAAGAATAGAGCATGAAATTGAGCATAATCTCCTTGTTCTAGGAAAAAACATAAGAAACTTACTGTCCCAGTTCCTACAAGGGTTATACAAAAGGCTTTATGTTTGCTTATGGTCTTACCTAGCCAAAGCCAAAAAGGTATACCAATTAATCCTGCTATAAAATATCTAGCATAAGATGCTCCCACAGTTTCTATGCCTATAACATCTCTTACAAACCATAATGAAAGGGTGTTTCTAAAAGATTCTCCAGCTATAACTAAGAAGATAATTAAAAGTATTCTAACTAAGAGTGGGTTTTCTGCTGCATATCTCAAGCCTTCTTTTAAAGGAATCTTCTTTTGAACCTCTGGCATAGGATCGGGGACTTTCCAAAGGGCCCAAGCAGCAAAAATAGGTAAGAGTAAGATAATACCAAGCCCCATATAAGCAAGAATATCTCTCATCTTTCCAGATGTTTCAAAATCTTCAAACAGGAATATGGCTGACAACATCCTTGATATAGACTCTCTCATGCCTATGCCATTTCCTGATACTTCTATTGCTAACGGAATTAATGCTGAAATTAACAATCCAATTAGGGTCCATCCTTCTCTTCCGCTAACTATTCTTGATCTTTGATGATAATCAGGGGATATCTCTGCCCCCCATGCTCCATAAGGTATGCCTATTGCAGTAGAACCAAGATACATAAGCATTATCCAGATAAGAAAATAACTAACTGTAACGTCATCTCCTGGCATAAATAGTCTGTAGATTGCATACATCATCAATGGAACGCCCAAAGCTATCCATGGTTTTCGCCTTCCTATTCTTGTTTTGGTTGAATCTCCTAATTGACCCAGAAGTGGGTCAGTAATTACATCAGTAAATCTTGCTAAAAGCAGAAGGTCAGCTAGTAGAGCAAGTTCAAATTTTGTGACTTCTGAGTAAAAAGGTATAAGCCAGATAGCGATAGGGTAGCCAATCATGGCAAGAGGAGTAGCTAGCCCTCCATATGCTAAAATTTTATTTCTGCTTACTGCAGTTCCGTTTTCCCCCATATAAGATATAGGTTATAAGAAAGGAAAAAAATTAGCTAGAAGAAATCTTATTAAGAGCACTTATTATAGAACCAAGACCAGCTATAACTGTATTTCTGTGCATTCCTACCCCCCAAGAATAGGAGTCACCAGATTTTATCTCGATATAAGCCACAGCTTTAGCATCAGAACCTGAGCTTATTGCATGTTGATGATAGTCTTGAATCTTTATATCTATATTCTGAGATTGAAGGGCATTTGTAAATGCATCGATTGGACCATTCCCCTTTCCCTCTATTTCGACTTCTTGTCCATTAATTTTTAGTTTTGCTTTCAGAAGATCTTCTTCCTTTATAGATTCAATACTATGTTCTATAAATTCATAATTACCATTTGTGTTTAAGTAGGTTTTTTGAAAAGTTTCCCAAATATCAGAAGGTGATATTTCTTTGCCTGTTTCATCTGTTATTCTTTGAATGACCTGACTAAACTCAACTTGCAACCTCCTGGGCATACTCAAACCGTGGTCTTTTTCAAGTAGATAGGCTATACCTCCTTTCCCTGATTGACTGTTAATTCTTATAACTGCTTCATAAGTCCTACCTACATCAGCAGGATCTATTGGGAGATAAGGGACTTCCCAAAGAGGACTGTTAGATGATCGCATTGCATTAAACCCCTTATTAATAGCATCCTGATGTGATCCAGAAAAGGCTGTGAAAACAAGATCTCCAGCATAAGGATGTCTTGGGTGAACTGGTAGTTGATTACAATATTCTACCTCTCTCATAATTGGATTAATATCTGAAAAATCAAGATGAGGATCAACTCCTTGAGTTAACATATTTAAAGCCAAGGAAACGATATCCACATTTCCAGTTCTTTCTCCATTACCAAAAAGGGTTCCTTCAATCCTATCTGCTCCCGCCAATACACCAAGTTCAGTTGCAGCTACTGCAGATCCTCTATCGTTATGAGGATGAAGACTAATAACCACGTTCTCTCTATTATCTATATTTCTAGACATCCATTCGATTTGATCTGCATATACATTTGGCGAAGCCAATTCAACAGTCGCTGGTAAATTAATAATGGTTTTTCTATCTGAGGTAGGTTTTAGGATTTGATTTACCTCATTACAAACCTCTGCAGCATACTCTAGTTCAGTTCCTGTAAAACTTTCAGGGCTATATTCAAATCTCCACTTGGTATCTGAATTTTTTTCTGCATTTTCCATAACCCAATTAGCTCCATCAGTCGCTATTTTTTTTATTTCTTCTTTATTTCCTTTGAAAACAACTCTTCTTTGTATTGTTGAGGTGGAATTATAAAAGTGCACTATCGCGTTTTTTGCACCTTTTAATGACTCGAAAGTCCTATCAATTAATTCTTTTCTGGATTGAGTTAAAACTTGAATTGTTACGTCATCAGGAATTAGACCATCATTAATGATTTTTCTTACAAAATCAAAATCTGTTTGTGAAGCTGATGGAAAACCTACTTCAATTTCTTTAAAGCCAATATCTAACAATAATTTGAACATTCTTAGCTTTCTTTCTTCGCCCATAGGTTCAATTAATGCTTGATTGCCATCTCTTAGATCAACACTGCACCAAATTGGGCTAGTAGTAATTTGGTTATTAGGCCAAGTTCTATCTTTTAGATCAATTGGTTTGAAAGCTTTATATTTTGTTATTGATTTGTTCTCTATCTTGGACATCTGCTATTGAAAGTTTGGAAATTAAAAGTAAATGAAATGGCCCCGAAATCTTTATTAAAAGATCGGGTAAATCAGTCGAAGCAGAAAAAAGCTTTCTATGACCTTAAACATCCGACGAAGCATATATATGCCTTCTATGTGGGTCAAGTTATGAGTGATAATATATTATAAAAATTCAGTTTATTATGAGTCTAGAGCCTTTAGAAAAATTAAAATCCCTTGGTTATACTTTTTGGAGAGAGAAGAATAAAAGTGATATACCTTCAAGTAAAAATGAAGCCTTATCTTTGTTTTTGATCAGTAAAAAAATTTACGTCAGCAAAAATCCTATTGAGAGAGATAAAGAAGAAGAAGTTTTTCTTAAACAACTTAGTATGGCTTTAGGAGGAGAGGGCATAATCGAAGAGATTAGAATAAACAGCAATAAAGAGTATAAAGATATAACTTTGATAGTATTTGGAAAAAGTGAAGTACTAACCCAAGACAATATGGAAAAGTTTAAGAAGTATCACTTGTTTAGTTCTATTTCAGAAATTTTAGAAGTTGGGTCAATCAAGAAAGATATATGGCAGGATATTATTCGAGATTAATGTCAAAAGTAGTTTATAGATATATGGAAGAAGATGACCTTAAGGCGGTCCTAGAAATTGAGAGAGCTTCCAATCCCGTCCCATGGTCAGAAAAAAACTTCCTAGATTGTTTAAAAAAGGATTACTACTGCCTTATCCAAGAATATCAGGGAAAATTTTCTGGATTTTCAATTACATCTTTTTCTTTAGATGAAGCTCATTTACTTAATATAGGAGTTGCTTCTAGATTTAGAAAAAGAGGCCTAGGAACAAGCCTGCTAGATAAACTAGAGCTTGCTGCTAAGGCCATGGGGTGTAAGAAGGTAGTTTTGGAAGTAAGGAAATCAAATACAAATGCTATAAACCTTTACAAGAATAATAATTTTAAACAAGTAGGTTTGCGGAAAGAATATTATCGATCTTCTCCAAATTATGAAAAAGAAGATGCTCTTCTTTTTTCAAAAACAGTTAAAAGGAGATGGATGTTAATTTAGTTTTAAACTAATATCTTTTCTATATCTTCAGCAAGTTTTTCAGGAGTAGTAGTCGGAGAAAACCTTTTTATAGGTTTTCCTTTCTTATCAACTAAGAATTTTGTGAAGTTCCACTTAATCTTACTTGAGCCTAGTAATCCTTTTTTATTAGAAGTTAAGAACTTAAAAAGAGGATCTGCAGAATCTCCATTAACATCTACTTTAGAAAAAATTGGGAAGCTTACTCCATAGTTAACAGTACAAAATTCTTCAATCTCACTATCGGCCCCAGGTTCCTGATTTCCAAATTGATTGCAAGGAAATCCAAGAATTTCTAGACCTTGATCTTTATATTTTTGGTAAAGACTTTCTAAGCCTTTGTATTGAGGAGTAAAACCACACTTACTGGCTGTATTTACAACTAGAGTTACTTTTCCTTCAAGATCAGATAATTTTTTTTCATCTCCATGAACATCTTTACAAGTAAAATTAAAAATAGATTCTTCCATTTGATTTGTTTCTCCTTAAAGTTTGATTATTATAGTTTCTTTTTTTGAATTAGGGATTATTAATGGAATATAGAAAATTAGGAAATACAGATATAGATGTGAGTCTTATTTGCTTAGGTACGATGACATGGGGTCAGCAAAATACAGAAGAGGAAGGTCATGAACAAATGGATTATGCTTTTGAAAGGGGAATAAATTTCTTCGATACCGCTGAGTTATATTCAATACCTCCTATGGCGGAAACTCAAGGAAGAACAGAAGAAATTATAGGAACATGGTTTGCGAAAACAGGAAATAGAGACAAGATTATATTAGCTACGAAAGTTGCTGGCAGGAGCAATATGAGTTGGTTCAGGGGAGGCGACACTAGGTTAGATAGAAAAAATATTGAGACGGCAGTAAATGCGAGCTTAAAAAGACTGCAAACTGATTATATTGACCTTTATCAATTACATTGGCCAGATAGACCAATTAACCTTTTTGGAGGAGGTCTCTCTTATAAACACTTAGATATAGAAAGCATAGCTATATCCGAGACTTTGGAAGTATTGGGAGATTTATGTAAGAGTGGAAAAATTAGGAATATAGGACTATCAAATGAAACCCCATGGGGCTTAGGAGAGTTTATCAAGCAAGCAGAATTATTGGATCTTCCTATGGTGGTTTCTGTTCAAAATGCTTATAACCTTTTAAACAGGTCTTATGAAAGCGGAATGTCAGAGTTTTATCATAGGTCTTCTGTTGGCCTTTTAGCTTATTCGCCACTTGCTCAGGGTTACTTAACTGGAAAGTATATAAATGGAGCTAGACCTGAAGGAGCAAGAACGACTCTATTTGAAAGAGGTCAGAGATACGAGACTCCTAATGCAGAAAAAGCAATTATTCAATATGTAGAGTATGCTAAGAAAATAGGAATGGATCCTGCTGTGTTTGCAAATGCTTTCGTTAATTCCAGAGATTTTGTAACCTCTAATATCATAGGGGCAACTACTATGGACCAATTAAAGTTAGCTATAGACAGTTTTGAAGTTAATTTAAGTGAAGAAGATTTTAAGGCTATAGAAGAAATTCATTATCAATGCCCTAATCCTTGTCCATGACAAA
>CEPK01054913.1_pt1 | contig 12408 bp, 21 predicted proteins | sample 356231 | NCBI WGS metagenome assembly CEPK01 (sample SAMEA2620259, study PRJEB7988) | marine metagenome | biome: marine biome (ENVO:00000447); feature: deep chlorophyll maximum layer (ENVO:xxxxxxxx); material: "saline water (ENVO:00002010), including plankton (ENVO:xxxxxxxx)" | depth 80 m
CCCGTTAATTTAGCTGCTGGAAGTTTTCAAAGCATTACAGGTGCTGATGTGGTGGGACCTCAAACTAGCGGTTCCTATCACGAGGCTAGAAGCAGGGCATTAGCGAGAAGAGGAAATGCAGCAGGAGCTGCTACGGCTAGCAGTTACTACCAAGACAGGGGAACGTATGGCTAAAGGTTTAGGTTCTCTCGACAAGAATTTCGGCATGGGGTCGATGAGTCGAGGCTTAAAACCACGTAGTCATGGATGGTATCCAACGAAAGGCTATGGAGCAGGTATATATGGTGGAGCAGTTTTTCCTACTGTTATAGAAGCTTATAACAGCGAGTCTGATTACAAGCGTTGGAGGGCTGGGCAAGATTTTTATTTCAGTTCTGGAAGTAGTTGGGCTGATAGATCTATATATAGTCTTGCGAGATTCCCTCAAGGAGCTGTGGATGGACAGTCAAAAGATATTGTTACTTTATTTCCGAGTAAGAACAGCCCTGAAAGGGCATGGTATGTAGGTCAAAGAACCAGAGGTAGTATCATCCTCCCACAGCCTATTAGTAGTGGAACAATCACAATTAATGCGACTGATCCTGATCCTTCTACTCATACTTTGGTATGGGATGTCACAGGTATTCTTTCAGTTGCACAGTTAGGTATTTTTAATATTTTTAAGGGCGATCAGTTTGAAAATACAGCGACTGGTACGAACTATCCAGATGATCTAGTAGAGAAAGACGCAGGAAGTGTTGCGTTGGTGTTAACAGATGTCTCGACGTCAAGTATGACTTTGACATTTGATTTATCTCGTCCTCAAGGTCGAATAGCTAGGGGAGAACGGATTTATTGGAAAAAGCTTGTATATGATCCTTCAGAACCAACACGATACGCATGGGATCCAGCATCCAATCGTCACTTGTGTTCGAGCTTTAAATTCTTTTGTTGCTGTCCAGATCATTTGGGTGGTGCATTAGCTAACTTGGAATACCCAGAAGGTGATGCTGGGATGGATGAATTTCCATTGCCTAACACAGCGAGAACTGTTCGATCTGCTTGGGAGAAACAAGGGGTTGGCTATTACAGGCAGTGGAGAAGTCTACCTTTTCGTATTGATGAAAGAAGAGAATGTAAGCACATCCATGCAATGAGGTGGGCATGTGGATGTCCTTGGCATGAACCTGATGATTACATGATTGAGACAGACCAAGATGTTGACCAGTTCGGTTTTATCGGAAGGGAAGAAGGCATGTCAGAAGAGGACTATGAGGAGTATCAAATGTTGAGAGAATTGAATAAAGATAGATATATTCTTTCTTTGGCTGAGGTTGTTGGTATAGAGTTATTTCCTCCTTCTGATGTTCGAGATGGAATTAGGACAGATTCACGTCCCATGCTGTGGAACGATACTTTAGAGCCTGACGCAGCTTGGTGTCGTCAGAACGATTGGTGGTGTCGTAGAGGTACTTCAGAAATTAAAATCTTCAACACATCGGCAAACAAGTTCGAGTCAATTATTACTGCTGGGGGGATTGAGTACCCGATGATAGAAGAAGTGGAAGAAGGAGCTGCAGGATCGCCTAAAATAGTTCCATAAGGCGAATACAATACATACATGGCGTCTTACCCTAATAACTTCGGCGGAATTATTTCCGCAATCAATGCTTGTATAGCAACAGCAGGAGGTACTGTGACAAGTTATCCCAACAATACTGGAGGTATCATTCAAGCTTTAATAGCTTTAAATGGAGCATTAGGAGGATTGGGCGGAGGCTCTGCTGTAATGATGGAGCTTGAAGCAGCTGAAGATCTAGACAAGGGCGATGTTGCTTACATAAATGGCAACGGGAAAGTAGCAAAAGCTATTCAAAACATTAATAGAGATAGTGCTACTGTTGCTGGGATGATTCAAGAAGATGCTGTCTCTGGTGCTCAAGCAAAATTGGTTGTTGTAGGAAAAGTCGACATTACAGGTTGGGGACAGACCCCAACAGCATTAACAGCTGGGGCAAGGTACTTCTTGAATGGCCACGGCTTAATCTCCGTTACGCCTCCTTCTGGATCTGGGGAATACCTAGTGTTAGTAGGAGAAGCATTAGATGAAACAACTATTGCTTTAAATATTGATGTTCCTGTACTTCTGAGCTGATGGCAGATCGTAAACCCATTGTCTACGTTGACGGCTACCCACAAGAGCTAGCCACTGGAGATAGGCTAGCTGGAGTAGGTGCTGTAACAGTTTCAGCTACTCAACCCGGTACAGCAACAACTGGAGATCTATGGCTAAATTCGACGACCGAGATATTAAGTGTTTATGATGGCTCTGCGTGGACAGAACCCAACGAATCTGAATCATTTGTCAAAGTTCAAAATTCGGTTCCCAGCTCTGGAATCACTGGTCAATTGTGGTTTGATACTGGCAGCAACCAGCTTTACTGTAATGATGGGAATGGTTGGGAGACAGCAGAAGCTACCACTTACGCACAAGCAAACGCTCCTACTAATCCTACACAAGGTAATTTTTGGTGGGATACGACTAACTTAAGACTGAAATTACTGTTAAGCGGCGTTTGGACAGCAGTAGCTCCTCGATATACGAGTGCAGCAACGGCTCCCTCCACAGGAGTAGAAGCAGGGGATTGGTGGTATAACTCAACCACTGGAGCCTTTAGTATGTATGTAGCAGGATCCGTCAATGCTTGGACCCTCGTTAGCAGCGGGGGAGGTAGTGGTGGTGGAGGTGGCTCTATTAATGACATCTTGGCGTTTGGTTAATGGCAACATTTAAAAGCACTATTCAGGAGTTTGGTACGAATGGCTATCCGGCTGGTACTACCAATTGCTATACAACGCCTGCATCTAAGGCATCTGTCATTGTTGGTATTTCGATCACTAATAAGAGTGCTTTTGAACTGCCAATGGATGTCTGGATTCAAAGAGATGGTACTAAGCATTACCTAGCTAAGAGCGTTTACGTCCCAGCAGGTAAGGCTGTTACTCTTTCTAATGCAGAAAGAATAGTACTTGAATCTGATGGAACTATCCATGACACGGTGAACGCAGACGCACCAACCGTAGATGGTAACACTGCAAAGACTTTTTCTTGCTGGCTTTCTATTTATGAGGACGTTAACTGATGAGTAAAATTCAACTAGTCAGAGAAGCTACTGAATCTCACGAAGCTCAGTTAGGCTCTTTAAACGACTTACCAGAACCGTCGGGTAAGATTGGATATGGTATTAAATTTGACATAGCTACTGGAGCCTTTGACGTTGTAAGACACAATGATGTTGCGGGAGAATTTATTAAACTCAAGGACGATTCTATACTTAATAATGACGACTATGTTCAGGTTGTTTGGTCAGACAAGCTTTTAGAGTTTGATTGGAACACGACCTACCCAGGACATTTACAAGTAAAGATCGTTTAAGTATTCATGAGCACTATTCTTGATCTCGGTAAATTAAGATTTCTCTTTAGAGGAGTTTATGCGAACGGGACCGCATATGAAACGAATGATGTCGTCACGTACGGTGGTAACACATACGTTTATATAAATAACACAGCAACAGCAGGCAATGTACCAACTGATACGACCTACTGGTCGAAGATGGTTGACGGTCTCAGTGCTCAAGCTGGAAGTTATAACAACTCTACAACATACCAAGCTAACGACCTAGTCAAAGTTAGTGGTATCGTTTACAGATGTCTTCAAACCACTACTGGGGTTGTTCCACCTAATGCAGCCAACTGGGAAATATTTGTAGAAGGATTTGCTTACAAGAGTGATTGGAGTAGTGCTACTCAGTATTACAAGAACGATATTGCAACCTTAAATGGTATCAACTATATAGCAATTGCAAATAACTTGAACAGTGAGCCACCTAGTGCTGACTGGGCTGTCTTCGCTGCAGGTTTCGAAGACAAAGGAGACTGGGATTCTACTACCGCCTACGAGGTTAATGACCTTGTAACTTTAAATGGTGTTATATATCGTTGTAAAGCTGACTCAACAAATAACGAGCCACCAGACAGTACTTACTGGGTAGTTTTTGCTAAGGGTTTCAATCACACTGGTGCTTACAACGCAGCTACTCCATACAAAATCAATGATTTAGTTGAAGTTAGTGGTAGAACATATAGATGTACTGCAGCCGTCACAGGTCAAGAGCCACCTCATGCAAGCTTCTCTGTATTCGTTGACGGTTACAAGCATAAAGGAAATTACGATGCAGCAGAGGCTTACAAGATTAACGACATTGTCGTAGTTAATGGTGTTACATATAGATGTATTGCAGCCGTCACAGGTCAAGAGCCTCCTCATGCAAGCTTCGAAGAATACATTGTAGGTTTCGAACTAAAAGGTGCGTGGTCAAATAGTGTCGCTTATAAGCTGAACGACCTAGTTTCTCATGGTGGAAATCTTTACAGAGCTAAAACTTCTCATACAGGATCTGAACCTCCTAATGGAACTAACTGGGAATCTTACATAGAAGGATATAATCGTCGTACCGACAACCAAGGACTTTGGGCTACAAGTACTGATTACAACGTGAACGATACTGTTTCACACTTAAACCATACATATCAGTGCATTGCAGATCACACTTCAACAAGTGATTTCTATACTGATTTCGTTACTAGTTCTAATTGGGTCAGGTTAACTGCAGGACTTAAGAACAGAGGCGGCTATTCAAACGGTGTGTCTTATTTCGTTAACGATATCACAACTGTTGGATCCGCTCCAAACATGGAGATGTATATCAATTTATACGATCATGTAGCTAACGGTGCAGCACCAACTAACGATGGCAGTAACTGGACAAAAATCCAAGACGGACAAGTAACAGCTGGTACAAGTATTAGTGCATATGCTTATTTCGTAGGCGTTCAATAAGTGTTATTCAAGAAAAGAAAATTAAAAGAGGCTGAAAAAGAAAAGAAGATAGCCTCTCATGGATCCACTGTCGACAGGAAAAATATGGTGAATTCTAGGAATCACCTACAAAATAAATCAAAGCTTAGGAAGACTAGAGACATGATGGGTGACTTTGGTTACTAGTCGTTATTGAATACCATCTATACTTAGGAGACGAGGCAAAAGCCTACTACCCTAATTGACGACGACGCATGGCATCTGGAATTAAAGGCTCATTAGACGCAGGAGCGGGTTCTCTCGATCTCACCTCTCAATGGGAGCTTGTTAAGGCAAGTACAACGACAACTGTGATCGTTTCAGCCTGTAATAGAGCCGCAGCTGCTGATACAATCAGAATTGCTGTTATACCAGCGAGTGTAACTGCCACTTCGGGTTCAGTAGCTAATGATTACTTTATAGAGTACGACTATTCTTTAGCAGCAAATTCAGCCCTAGAAAGAACTGGTATTGTTCTTGAGACAGATGCAAGAATACACGTTAGTAGTGCGGGAGGAAATGTTTCCTTCTCTTGTTATGGACTTGAGTCCTAATTCATTTACATAACTACTAGGAGGTAGAAACTAATGGGAAGGAAACTCAGCTTTACGGGAATAGCAGCTGGTGGCGGTGGCGGTGGCGGCGGAGGTGGTAGCGCACCGTTGAACTGGTGGGAAGACACTTGGAATGTTGTTGCGTCGTCGACGTTTTGGATTAGAAGTTCTTCTTACAGCAGTCAGAGTTCCACAACGTACCAACGTTTTGGTGCGCTGAAGCATAAGGGTGCATTTGGCGGCATCTTCGACCCTTGGACTACGAATAATAACGGGGGACCTTACGCTAAAGGCTTCTTTGTTGACCAGACGACTGGAGCTATTACTGAGGGCAGCGGTTCACTTATATGGGGTCATAATTACGGTGCGACATTTACGACTTTACATAGAGGTAATGTAGGAAACGACTACGTAGTTAGAGGTGGATGTACAAACCCTAGCTACGGCTCCAGCTATAGAGATTGGTGGTACGGTGCTCGTTTTAATAGTTCTGGAAATCCTTCACAGACCTCGTACAGTTCTGGATCTCCTAGTGGAGATTTAGCAGAGCATAGCAATGGTGACCTTGCTATGGCTCAAACTAGTGTTAACGGTACGACTTACTTCAGAAGGTCTGGTTACAACAGAAATGACAGTAGATATTGGCATAGTAGGGCTTATTTTAACGGTAATGGTGGTAGTTACGACGAATGGAGCAACCCTAGTTCAAGTACATCTACTAACTACTGCACTTCTTTTACCCCTCAAGAGAGAGGTTCCAATCCTTACGGATGTATTTGGTGGTATAACAGCAGTAGCCAACAGCAATGGACTGGAGTATATGGCGATACTCTTGCCCGAGGCTCCGCCACCGCTGTCAGCAACACGACGTTAGGCTGGCATGGAAACTGTCACGGTTTTGTTATGAGTAATAACAAGGTTTTGATGACGGCAGGTGGATCTCCTACAAACACCGGATTGATGGATATAACGAACGGAAACTTCAGCGGCATGCCCAGCGCTGCCCAGTATGGTATTTTGGCTCTATGTTCCAATACAGATTATTCTCAGAGCTGCCATTTGCCAAGACCTACATGGCCTGAGGTAGCAGATTCATGGATGATGTCAACGAGTGGCAAGGGCTATGCCGTCATCAAGATTAATCCAACGACATGCAATGTAACTGTAGTGACGGCTAAAGACACAGTCATAGCAGGCTTAGGTTCTACTCCTCCAACTAGAGCCAGCCAGCTAACGTCTATTACAGGAGATACAAACCAGTACTATGTTTTTGCTGACGTTACAGGTGGTAGGGCAAACATAACTGTATACGACAATCCTTTCAAGGATGCTGATATGAGCTAATTATGATCTTTTATACTATTAACAAGAGACATTAGATTATGGCAAACATCACAGCAGCTCAACTAAGAACCGAAAGAAATACTCGCTTAGCAGCGAGTGATTATTTACTTTCCCCAGATCTGTACAATACGTACGCACCAGGGTCTCAGACGATGTTAGCGGATTATCGTCAAAAGCTTAGAGATTTACCTGCTTTACATGCCGAGGAAGGGGATACAATCGACGATACCAAGATTGAATGGCCAGAGAAACCTTTGATTTCTGTATTGGAAGGCGAACCTGCCAAGCAATTACCTGCTTAGGTGGCTATTTAACCGAAACCTTAGTACAATCTGGTAGCTAAAAATAAAAGCTATGCAAACTCCAGCATTTGGTACAAAAGAATGGGTTCAGGAGAACCAAAATCGTGCTGATTATATGAATTTTTTATATGATCATTTCGATAGAGATCATGCTCCTATAGGTTTAAGGCATACCTTTACAGGACTCGCTAAGTTACGTGCAGAAGAATTAGGTAGACCCTTGATGGATGCTGAGATTAAAGTATGGGATAAGTTGGATCATACTGTAGGTGCAAATTAGTAGTCCTTTTCAGGAACTAAATTCTATCGTGGCGACACGAGATTTCCTTTTAAGACTCACTGATACTAAGGAGTCTCCGCGAATTCCTGGCGAAGTTAGGAGAGAGGCTAGAGCTTTGTTACGTCATTATCCTCCTGTCTATCGGTTGAAACCGTTGCTGGAAGAGGCATTATATAAATAACAACTACAATAAGTAGATGGACTTACTATCTGAGTCTGATAGAGAAAAGCGTAAAGAATTACGTCGCATTATCGATGCTTGGGGTACTCCTCGTGCATACGATAAAGAAACTACTATCGAGGCTCAGAAACAATATATCCAACTTCAAATGAAATCTTCGGGGAGACTCTAAATCATGGTAAGGATGGCAGGTTTAGAGGAAAGAATGTTGGGTTGGCCTGAATTCAGGAATCCTAGAGATAGGTATGCTTATTCCAGTCCTGAAGCGATAGGAGAGATAATACCTGGGATTAGAGATCTTTTGCATAGATATGATGATCCTGTTGAAATCAGTTCAGGTCCTTATATACCTAGTGAAGATACTTCCGAGATTGTCCCTCTTGTAGAGTCTAGCGGTGGTGGAATCACAGGCATGAAGGATGAGATTCCTAGATACATGAATCCAATCACAGGTGATATGGAAGTTGCTGGGCTATTTGATCGACTAAAAAGCGGCGGATCAGGAGGTGGAGTACCGGAAACCAAGAATAAATGGGGCGTATTAGATTCCAAGCTTGTGGAAAGTGGTGACATGACTCTACAAGAATTTATAGAGAAATGGGGTATTAATCCGAGTGATTATGAACAGCTACCTCAAGCTTTTGCTAAGCCTGGCCAAAGCCCAGGTGATGACAGGTCGAAAGATCCTTATGACAAGGATTGGCCTGCCCCTGCACCACTTGCACCGAAATTAGCTCATGTAAATAAAACTGGTACAGCACATGATTGGCAGGATCCTAATCATGGTGGTATTCGTGTTCCTGGTGGAACTGTAAATCCTCATGGCCAGAGAGGAGGTCTTACTTATCCCGATGGTAGAGCCAAATATTCCCAAGAAGAGGTGCTCCAAATGATGAAAGATGGAAAGATAGATCCTAATAGTTATAAATGGGACGATAGATTTTGGCCTGCAGATTCTCGACCTGGGGATGGTAGTAATCTGACTCCAGAAGCACAAAAACTTTATGATAGTATTTTTAGTGAGGATTTAAATTCTGGATTAGGGAAGAGTCCTAAATTAGCTAGTAACGTAGTAGGTTACGAAGACTGGACTATAGACGGACCAAGAGAACAAGGTCCTATTCCTGCTCTTCAAAACACCAGATCTATTGATCAGGGAAAATTAAAAAGTTTAATGGACGAGCTTAGAGATATGAGGCTTCGAGGAGTATTATGACCGAACTATTTAACGAGGTTAAGTATTAATCAACGATCTAAATATAGTTTAAAATTAATTAAACTTGCTCGCAAAGCAGAGCACTGTACTTCTCGTGAAGAAGCACAGAAAATTTTACGTAAAACTAAAAAAACACAAAAGAAAATTTTTAAACTAAATCATGAATGATTTTCAGTTAGCTGTTCTTTATTGTTATTTACCTTTTATTGTTTTTATTACTTTTTATTATTTAACACAGCCTAGTGACGATGATGATGATGATGATGATAGAGGTACTTTAGTCCCTGCGTATTATCCTACTTAAGACTTGAGCCGCCTAAAGTATCAAACCCTCTAAATTTGCCTACAGAAGACGTATCAGTGCCGAAAGTTTTATTATTTCCTGCTCCTCTGAAAGAGGGATTGCTTGGTAGGTTTTTACCTTGAGTATCATTAAATTTCGCGTTAATTCTTGCTAAAGCCTGATTAATTTTAAAACCGAATCCATCGTCATATGATCGGTGTTGGTAGTTATTAACTTTTGCATCTGGAGCTAATGTCACGTTGACAGTCTTAGAGTTATCTCCTACTGCTTGAGATATCTTTGCAATTGCTGCTTTTCTTGTGGCATTAGTTCCTGATGGCCCTTTATTTCCTCCTCCCCATTTTCGCCAAGGAACGCCTTGAGAAAACTTACGGTCAGGAAAATTTTCGCTTTCAAACGCCCAATTGTATTCTCTATTTTCTTCTGGAGTCGCCACTCTTGAGAGATACACAGCCCGATCCATGCTGTCTATTTCCGATCTGCCGTAACGTTTACCTTCTTCTATATGGTTGCTTAGCAACTTTTTCCATTTTTCTTGGGCTGTCTTTCTTTTTGCTTCCTCTTGAACAGGGTCAATGATTTGCTCTGTTTCAGGGGTTTTTTGATGTCTTTTGGATCTTAAAAGATCAGTTGTGAAAGATGGTAATTGAGACATTTTAAAAACGAATATCGTCTCCAAAGAGTTTTGCAATATCTATATCGTTTGCGGATCCACCTACACCTTCTTTTAAATAAGGATATTTATATTCGAGCAAGGCTCGAGTCACGGCATCCTCTGGACTTGATCCTGGCTGCATAGGTGTTACGCCACGATTGGAATCATAATTGATTTCGTAGGTTGGATCACCACCAAATAAACCAGGAGTTACATTGGCTTCCCATTTACTGCCTACAGGATGAATTTTTAGCCCTCCAGTATTTCTATCAAGCGTTGCGTGTGGGCTGACCTTTCCGCTTAACAATATATCTTTAATACGATTTACCTCTGGATTATTAGTATCGGCATCCATAGCAAATCGCATACCTTTAGGAATAACCCCAAAATCATAGAAATCTCTTATATTGGTGTATTGCTCACCAAACGCTTCACTTCCTATAGTTCTCGCAGTCCCGCCTAATCCAGGATTGCTAACTGGTGATCCGAAAGGCACGATTTGTATTTAATACCGTAACTCCTATTGTAAAGCTTTTGCAAAAACTAAGAACTTAATCCCTGTCAGGGGAGTTTAAGGTGGATCTAATTGATATTGGTGTATGACACCCGAGCGATGGGAGGCTTACATGTACGGCCTCATCGACTTGTCCCCCGGTTCTGCTAAGAAGCATTTTCGGCAATCTATTAAAGATGAATGGGGGTGTTGTGCTTATTGTGGCAGAGTCCCAGATAAAGATGATGAATCGTCTGAAATGACATTAGATCATGTTAAGCCAAGGTTCTTCGGAGGGAGTAGTTTAAGGTCTAACCTTGTTCCTGCTTGCACACGTTGCAATAAGGACAAGGGAAGCATTCGCTACTGGAGGCATTGGTATGACAAACAGGATTTCTACTGTCCTGCAAAAGCAGCCAGAATTGAAACATGGCTTCAACCTGAATCGATAGGAGGTAACAATGGAAGAGGAATTCACTATCGAACAACAGTACGCCCTCAGAAGGCTCAGGATCGAAATGCAGGAGCTCTCGCGAGCAGAACTCATGGAAGCATTATTAGAATGCTCGGAGGATCTATATCGGCAGAAGCAGTTCTTTTTGCAGCTTAGTCATGAGGCAGGTTTTACTTTTCGCTTAGAAGATAAAATTCCTGCCCTTGTGCCAACTAGTGAAGAAGATTTCAAGAAGGTGTTCGGGTATAACCCCACTCCGGAGGAGAAAGCAACTTACGTGAATGGCCTATACGATGATGCCACTATGGAGTTAGACATGGACGAAATTGTACTTGATTCTGAAGACTGATCATATACAATCAAGTAACTATGTATAAGGCGTTATGGAAGCGGTGATCACCGGAGCTATTGCTGCGATTATAGGCTTAGCATCTGGACAAGCAATCAGTGTTCGCTTGGCGGGAGTTAAAGGTAAAGATGAGAGTCGTATAGCAGCTTTAGAAGCAAGTGTATCGACCATGATTACTCGAGAAGAAGTTCAAAGTGCTTTCCTGCAGGTAGCCAAGATCGAAGCAGAGAAGCAAAAAGCGGCAATGACGCCTCCTCCTATACCTTCAAATGTATCTTTTGAAGAAGCCGTTTTAAGTAGGCAGCAAAATTTACAACGAGCAGCAGCTCAAACTGATCAAGTGAATCAGCAAATGAATCAACAATTAGCAGCATTGCAATCTCGCTTAAAAGAGATACAGTCGGGACAGTCTTAATTTTCATATGCCTGAAACAACAATTAAGTTCAAAATTGATCAAAATGGCAACGTAAAGGAGGAAGTAATAGGTGTTGTGTGCAGTAATTGTACTGACATAACCAAGCAAGTTGAAAGCGACTTAGGCTCAGTTATATCAAGGACTTTGAAAGGAGAATATTATCAACCTTGTACTATAAATCAAGCAGACCAGAAAGAAATAGTGGCACAAACCGAGTAAAACTACCTATTACAGGTATTAACATAAAGGTTTATTTACTCACTTGAGTACTCATGATTAAGTCTGCTCTTATAGCTGCAGCATCTTCTATAGCTATCTCTCCAGCTGTTTTTGCTGGTCCTTATGTCAATGTTGAAACTAACGCTGGTTGGTTAGACAAAGAATTTACTGCTGCTGTTACTGATATTCATTTCGGCGTAGAAGGTCAGAACGGAGCTTGGAACTATTACGCACAAGGTGGCCCTGCTTACGTTAAGGTCGCTGATGTTGATGGAGAAGTTCGTCTTTCAGGTAAAGCTGGCGGTGGATACGCTATCTCTGAGTCTGTAGGCGTTTATGGCGAACTATCTGCACGTACTGGCGAAGATAAGGAAGATTTCTCAACAGGCGGTAAACTAGGTCTTAAGTACAAGTTCTAGTTCCCATGAGCCAGAAGATATTTAATATCTTCGCTGTTGCCAGCCTCGCACTTTCCAGCAGTCTTGCTGTAGGTGTGGTGGCTGGTATTTTTTATGTCAGAAGTGACGCAGCGAAAGAAGCAGTTAAGTCTCGCTTAATGAAGCTGATCACTCCTGACATCGATGGGCAAATGATGAAAGCGGTTCCCGATATAGGTAACGCCACCTTAGATGCAATCAAATTCCCAGACACGACAGGACCTGTAGCACCAAAACTTTAGACTGAACGTATCAACATGATTGCTACGCTCGTGACTCTTGATGTCATTGATGTAGGAGAACA
>CEPK01040691.1_pt1 | contig 12397 bp, 15 predicted proteins | sample 356231 | NCBI WGS metagenome assembly CEPK01 (sample SAMEA2620259, study PRJEB7988) | marine metagenome | biome: marine biome (ENVO:00000447); feature: deep chlorophyll maximum layer (ENVO:xxxxxxxx); material: "saline water (ENVO:00002010), including plankton (ENVO:xxxxxxxx)" | depth 80 m
CTTACTAAGCCATGGAGATTCCGTTCAGCTTTCCTGCTGCAGCAATTCGATGTAAGAATCTCTCGAAATGAATTCTTGGATATGTAGACCTCTGGAGTCCAACGTCACATTCAGACAGAGCATCAAGCATCTCTTCTCTGAGCTTCTGAGGGACGCTGAGCCTCCTACCAACTATGACACTGTGAATCTGCGACACTATGTCTGATGAGTCGAGGCCGTATTTATTCATGAGATGATCCACCTCTGCGATAGCTCCTGACAGAACCTTTCTGTTTCTCCCCCTATCGTTCTCCCACTTCCATTCGACTACCTTTCCCCTAAGTGCAAGTTCAACTAGGAATCTGCCAGCTTGTAGAGTGGAGGCTTGGACTAACTTGTGGACCGAGGCTCTATCAGAAGCTAATTTCCTGATGTGAAGGAGTTCTAGTGTAAAGATGGACTTCTTGAGATTCCCCTCTGAAATGTAGGCGATATCCTCCAAAACCCCATCTGCAGGTTCACATCCATTTCTTTCCGCGATAGAGGCTAGGGTGGAAACCACTATTTCCCTATCTGTAGATGGAATTCTAATCATCTGACCCCTGGATCTTAGAGCATCGATAATCCTAGAGGGGGCCCTGGCTACAAGAATGAACCTAGAAGTGCCTGCTACCTTTTCCATCATCCTACGAAGGTAGGCTTGGCGGATTTGGCCAAGATGGTCTGCATCCTCGATAACGATTAGCCTACTTACTGGAATCTGTCCAGGGGCCATCTCAAGCTCCGAGCCGGCAGGAGGTAACTCTTCGTTAGTCGTCGAAATTCCCCTATCGAAGGCATCAAGGCTCGTTCTTCCTGCTAGGTCATCTGCTGTAGAACCGGCAGGTCTTAGGAAATCCTCAAACTTGCCCATTGCCCCCCTAGTCTTAGCCAAATCTCTAGCTTGAAGAACGTGAGTCGTAGATCTCCACCCAGGTCCTAGTAGCTGCCTTGCAAACAGCCTCCAACAAGCCGTCTTCCCGACCCCGGCGGGCCCGGTGACAAGCAAGTGCGGAGGATCGGGAGAAGTGCTAGTTGAGATTAGTGTCTGACGGACTGAATATGGTACTGAGAGTTCGTCAAACCTAGTTGGTGCCTCTGTCTCCAGCCAGCTCGCCACATACTAATGGAGAGTTGGCGGGACTTGAACTCAACGTTTGTCACTCGGCTTTGAGGACCTTGGCCATTCCGTCCTTCCTAGGCTTGACGAAAATCCTGTATCCGCACTTATGACAGGACTTTCCGGTAGACCCTGCTTCTGCCCAAGTCATGAATCCGCAATTCACGCACTTGTACCTAATCTCCATCGGATCCATTGGAGAGTTGCAGTGACTACATTGTTCCTCTCCAGTGGGGTTGTATGCCCTCTTGTCGGTCCTGTTGCAGTTGCGACACTTGTGTAAGATACTCTGCTCTTCCTTCATTTCCACCGAACGGGCGACTTGCCGGGCCTTCTTCAATCTGTCCTATGACAATTTCACTGTTCTACAAATCCTGACGAAGTTCTCGAAGATGGTCGAGCCATACTCAGTGTCGTTAACCTCTGGATGGAATTGAAGGCCGAATCTATCCTCTTTTTGGTTCTGCATTGCTTGGACTTCGCAGGATTCACTAAAAGCTGTAATTGAGAAACCGACCGGGACTTGGGTGACTTCGTCATTGTGACTCTCCCAAACTATCTGCTCTGACGGAGTTCCATCGAAAAGAGGTCCTCCATCTTCTATAAGAGTGATTTTAGCGGACCCGAACTCTGGCTTCGTAGCTTCCCCCGCGTCGCCTCCGTAATGCCTAGCCATAAATTGATGTCCTGCACATATTCCAAGAATTGGGACGTCAAGTTCGAGGTAATCTCCACATTTTCCCAACTCACCAGTAAGACCCACACGCGCCGCGCCGCCAGAAAGAATCAGGCCGTCGAGTGATCTTAGGCTACTGACAGGGGTATCATTAGGAATTATCCTTGTATCCACTCCTAGGTACCTTAACATTCTCCACTCCCTATGGGTCCACTGACCCCCATTATCGATTATGTCGATGGTAATTTTGGGCCCTTCCATGCAGAGCCTCTGTGCGATTGGGCCATCAATGATGCCCCCTCAAAGTTTGAAAAAGGGAGGCTTTCTCGAAAGAAGGCCGGCCCCGATGGTGTAGTGGCCTATCATGCAGCCCTGTCGAGGCTGCGACCCGGGTTCAAATCCCGGTCGGGGCGCCACGAAATAAGTCATTCAGGGGCTATCCATGCTTCGAATGAGCATAGCCTAAGGGCGCTGCTGTAATCTCTCTTCACCCTGAGTTCGGGGATGGGTTTTCCAATTAGTGTGGGAGGCAGGTTTTCCCTCAAAGCGAGATTTGCTTCCTCCATCTCACTATCGGAGGCTATGACCCTACCTCTGACCATTGATGGAGAAGATCTGTCAAGAAGAGGGACTATGGAAGGCAAAAGATCGATAGTTTTGTGAGGGAGATTTACAATTAAGAAGTCCCAACTTCCTATGTTCTGGAAATCATCACAAAGCCGAGTAGCGTCTGCAATTCCAACAAGTCGGTCTGGGAAGATTCTGGAAATTTTTGAGGGTTTTTTATCATAGTCGCGACCATCCCAGCGGCTGAGATTTTCTAGAAGCATCTCTACTGCATCTGGATTGAGGTCAGAGGCATGAAGTTCTCCAACTAGTTCAGGTTCAGAAAGAAGGGTAGCCAAAGCAGGGCCTACTCCACAAAATGGATCGCAAACCCTCAAAGGTCTGGATAGAATTGCTTTCAGCTCCTTAGCCAGTGACAAAGTCTCTAGCCTCTCAGACTGAAGTTTAGTTGAGAAGTAGGCCTTATTCGGATCGCAGGTAATCGATCTCCCGGACTCTCGGACAAGAACTCTAGTACTGCTAACCGATTCGGGAATGTCTCTGGTAACTATCTCTCCCTCAAATCTGGCTCCTATGGGGGTTAGTTTCCTGATTCTCAGTTCTCCTTGAACGCCTTCATCGTTGAGCACCAGCCTAATGTGGGGGTGCGAGCGAAGCTTTGCCTCAGCGATATGGGGAGAGTAATTGTTCAGCTCCTCTTCTATTCTGACGATCATCATGTCAGAAATGAACTCATGGGAAGAGGGCCAAGAGTCCCCATGGTCCTCAATCTCTTCACTACTAATTAGCAAAGAAAGGTGATTCAACCAATCGGAGTCCACTCTGGTTTCAGATAATCCATCATGCATGACGACTTCATAATCGGCGAACGGAGGGGGGATCTCAATCGGAACCCCTGGATCTAGTGGAATCATCCTGTAATGATCGTCTTCATGAGAGAAGACCCTCATTCCTCGAGCTAGCCAGCCCATGTCTCGAAGAAGAGTCAGTTTATCCTCGACGTCACGGTTTGGGACCCTGAGGTGGCGCATCACGTTGAAGTGCCGGGGGCATCATGGCTTGACAATGACGGAGGTCGCACTGAGTGATTAGGAGTATTCTGATTTCACCAATTAAGAGGTACTTCCGCACAAAGAGGCTTTTCAAGGTCGCTAAGGAAATGGCCCAATCGAAGGAGAAGAAGTTGATGATGATTGGAGACCCATGTAGTGGAAACTACTTCCAATTCATGTCAAGCATGTTCCCGAACAGCGAACACGGGGACGTTACTGTCGATTTGTACGGTTGTGAGGCGTGCAACAGGATGGATATCAATGACTTGTCGTCTTGGGAGAGCTTCGAAAACGATTCATTCGTAATCATGGAGACTGGCGTCCTAGGTTTTTCGAAAGACATTGAATCCGTCTTGGGGGAGATTCGAAGGATTTCAGGTGGGGACTTCTTCTCTGCTGGGGGAAACAGGGGGCTCCTCTGGGTGAGTTATCTTTACAGGACTTACAGCACAGAGCTGATTTACTCTATGGACCCATTCGATTCAAGGACAGATGACTACTACTCTGGAATTAAGCTAGGACAGAAGATTGGATCCTACCTTGGAAGATTCGATAAAAAGGTCGGAGTCAAACTGAAGTTCTGATGCACATCAAATTGATGAGAGAGTGTGGATAGGGTGGGGCGATGGTCCCAAAGGACATAGCACCAGGACTGTGGCTGATTGGAATCGGTCCCGGTGACCTAGATCACATGACTAGTAAGGCAAAGAGGATTGCGAGAGGGTGCAAAAAGAGGTATTTAGAAGGATACACGGCTGTTCTGCCTTCCGAGCAGGAGGCGCTGCTGGAAGAATTATTGGGGCCATGGGAGAGGCTAATGAGGCCCTCTGTAGAGAGTCCCGAGGCTCTCCTTGTGGAGGCTAGGGAGGAGGCGGTTGCACTATTGGTGGTGGGTGACCCGATGCAGGCTACCACACACATAGATCTGGAAGCGAGGTGCATGGAGAAGGGAGTTGGTTTCGAGGTGGTTCCAGGAATGTCTGCTACATCTCTAGCGATCTCTCTTTCGGGCCTGCAGTCTTACAAGTTTGGCAGACAGGTAACGCTTCCTTACCCCTATGGAGAATACCTAGCTACCTCCCCTATGAAGATGATATTATCGAACCTAGATAGTGGTTTACACAGTCTAGTCCTTCTGGATCTCGACCCAACAGGATTGGGTTTCGACCTTCCCACTCCAATGAGTCCGGCACAGGCTGTGTCTATTCTGGAAAGAATGTCGGAAGTAATTCTTGAAGAGACCGAAGGAATGGAGGTTCTCGGAAATATTGGAGAATGGAGTGGAATCTTGTTGAGTGATATAGGCACGAGTAGACAGATGGTTCGTTCCGCAACTCTAGAGGAGATTGGCAAACTAGAGGACGGTTGGGTGCACACACTGATAATCCCCGCAAAAATGACTGGCAATGAGAAGGATGCCTTTGAACGTCGATTAATCTCCTAGCATGAATCCGACGGACTCAAGTCGAAGTCTTGTCTCGCATGAGCGATAACATGGCGAAGCCACCTGCAGAAGTTCGCTTCCCCGGTGATAAGAATCGGAGGAGGAAATTGAGAGTCCGTGGCATCAAGCAGGCTTCTAGGGAAATTCAGAGGAGATTGGAAAAGAGCCTAGATTCTCTACTTGACGACCCCGAGTCTTTCTTGCCTGAAATAGTTGGAGATTTGGGGAAAGTATCTTTCTTTGGGTCAAGCGATCCAATGGCAGTTACGCTGAAGGAGGTTGGAGTGGTTTCTTCGAAGAGGAATGATGTTCGCTGGCTCAAGAAAAGGATGGCGAAAAGAAGTGGGGATGATGTGTCTAGATCACTTGCAGGAAGTCTTGTGGCGGCATCTGAGGAGGATTTGAGCACAGTTTCGGTTTTCAAGAGCGATGTCTATGGGAATGCTAGCTATCTGAAAAGAGGAGGAGGAAGGGCTGGTCATCTAATGGGGATCCAGAACTTCAACCACCCTAGGCTAAGGCTTCTTGTTTGGGACGATCACGCCAAGGCAGGCCAGTACTTCTTCTCATGGGATGGGGGATTTGTTTTCACTGGGTTTGAGCCTGCTCCACCCTCAGAATGGATCAGATGGACCTTGGATAATTCTTCAGTAGATCTTCTAGGAGAGAGCTGCAAATGGTCAACGGGTCTTGATGAGGAAACGGTTGGTAGCGGTCAATTTACTTCTGAAGGGTGGCTCAGGCTAGTTTTCTCTGACGGAACAACCGTAGGTCTCTCACAGGGGTCTTTGGCAAAAACAGACGAGCCATTAGCACGTAGCATTGCCATTTCTATGATGCCGCCAAACAAGCTGGGGAGCATATGCCAGGCTTCGTGGATGTGGAAGCCAGAGGGGTGGCCGGAGGATCGGCCGATACCTGAGAAAGGTCAAGAGAGGGTGAACGAGGTACTTGAGGCTTGGATGAAGATGTCACTGGAGGACGGTTCGCTGGCTCGAGAATGCAGAGAGAGCATCCTGAACTCTATCACTGACGGATTCGTCGTTGGAAGGAGCTGGTTCTCCAATGAAAATAAAGAAGGTTTCCTGAACCATATGAGTGGTACATCTGACGAGAAGAGTGCTCTTTCTTCTGTCATTGACTCCATCCAGAGTGGAGTCCATGTCAGGTCTGATGGAGTAATTCTAGATGTTGAAGACAAGGTTGTGAGGCTGGAGGACTCGTCATGCCACCCAGTACTAGTATCTCTCTGGGAAGAGTACGGAATGACCATCCTGGAGGAGCTTTTCGGAATGAGAGGCGAAGAGGCCGAGATTGTTCATTCGAGGCAGACAAAGAGGAAACAGGGTTTCGGAGCATTTCTTAGGGAATTAAGTGAGACGCTCAGCACGGCAAAGAGATTGGGTAGGCTTCCTTGGGATAGCGATGAGCTGCCCTCTCCACTATCGTTCGCAGATAAGTTGGTTAGGAAAGCTGCCAACGATGGGATTGCTTCAACGGTTTCTATGGCTAGGAAGGGAAGGGGTCTCGATTCTGCAATGGGATGGGCTTGGCTTGTAGTTCACGAGCGAACCGAGTCGGATGCTTGGAGATTCGATGAGGGTAGCAGGGATAAGGGCGGGGACTGGGTGCCTGCACTTAGAGCCCTCTGGGATTCGGCAGAGGCCCTTCTTCTCGAGGATGGCTCGGAGTCGGAAGACGACTACAGGTCAGCGATGGGCTGGCTAGCCGAATCCAGTGGGTCCGGACCCTTGCCGTGATTTGTCATGACTCTAGAAGTTCCACCAGCATCCTCCCCTGCCGTGCACAACGTGATGATCGCGAACACGAGCAAAGACACCAAGCCGGAGCTTCGAGTGAGGGGGTGGCTCAGGGATTCTGGATTCCCGGGATATCGCCTTCATTGGAGGATAGATGATGAGTCTGGAAGATACCTCTGTAGGCCCGATATCACATTTCCTGGTAGGAAACTGGCCTTGTTCGTACATGGGTGCTTCTGGCACCGTTGCCCCACATGCGACCTTGGCCTTCCCAAGTCGAACATAGATTACTGGAAGGACAAGTTCGAAAGGAATGTTGAGAGAGACAGGCGCAAGGAGTCATCCCTGGTTGAAATGGGATGGAGCGTGCTAACAATTTGGGAGTGTTCCATTGAAGATGGGGTCGCCGGAGCCATACAAGTTCTGAGAAGTCCAAGAAACAGACCTTGAAACGGGGAGTGTCTTGGCGAATGCGTGCGCCTACCTACTTTCGTTCGATTCATTCGGGAGATAACAAAAGAAGGACCTGCAAACCTAGACTGGATTCAGAGGCAGGGACTTCTGGCAGTGAAGCTTACTCAAATCTTCGCACTCCGGCCGGACATGTTGAGCATCGAGAAGTGCAAGCAGCTTCAGAAGATGTACAGGAACGCTTCCACCATTCCACCAGAGGACGTCTCTTCAATCCTAGAGTCAAAAGCGTCGTCTCAGTTCCAGAGGTCTATTGCATCGTTTGATGAGGAGCCTCTAGCCGCAGCTTCAGTCGGACAGGTGCATAGGGCAACTCTAGACAACGGTGAAGAGGTCGTGGTTAAGGTGGTGAAGGAAGATCACAAGAAGGCTTTCCATAGGGACGTGCATAGGCTGATGAGGCTTATGAGGGTTGCAATAGCATTTTCCCCAAAGCTGAGAAAGGTAGGAAATCCCCTAGCTCTTCTGAAGCATGTCGAGGACTACACCACTAGGGAACTAGACCTTAGAAACGAAATCAGAGGTGGGGACGAGTTAAGGGCCATTCAGAAAAGATTGTCGGATAGCTTTCCCATGCCCAAGCTCAGGTTCCCAAAGTACTATTCCGACATTTCCAACGAACACGTCCTGGTTTCCGAGTTCGTGAAAGGAAGGACCCTGGAGGAATGTATCAATGAAAGCAGCCTACCATGGAGCTACTTAATCGAGTTGTTCAGGATTCATGGCGCCTTTATGTTCGGTGTAGGAACCTTCCATGGCGATCTCCATCCCGGCAACTGCATAATCGATGATAGTGGATGCTTTGTTTTCATAGATAACGGAGCAATTTGCAAGGCACCTAGAAGTGTAAGCCTGCCCCTATTCGAGTTCTTCGAGTGTTTGTCCGAGCAGGACATGAATGGTGCTTTCGAGGCTCTCCTAGGACTTGCAGGAGAACATCCTTCAGAGGAGAAGGTGAGCAGATTCAAGGAGAAGATGAGTGACATATACTGCGACTTCGGTGACAAGAGCGTTGGCGAGCAGAGCCTGACTGAGCTAATGATGAAGACAGTTAGGGCTGCTGTGGAAGAGGCTGGTGCGGACTTCGGCGAGGAGGGTTTCCCAATCATTCGGTCTCTGATGTACATGGATGGCCTAGTAATCAGAACCCATCCGGAGGTCAAGTTGATTGCTGAGATGGGCCCGTCCCTGTCTGAATTCAGGGAAGGCCTGGAGTTGGGGCGATAGCATGGCAGATCACAGTGACGTAGTGATAGTTGGAGCTGGTCCGGGTGGACTAGCTTGCTCCATGCTGTTGGCTAAGGCGGGGGTCAAGGTTAGAATTCTTGAGAAGTCAGACGATGTGGGGGGCAGGACAAGGGTCTTCGAGAAGGACGGTTACAAATTCGACAACGGTCCCACTTTCTTTCATTACCCAGAGATTGCTGAAGAGATTTTCGATGCATTGGGACTCGACGCGCACGAGGAGCTTGGGCTGATTCCCCTAGACCCGAACTACAGACTTGTCTTCGGAGCGGGGGGCAGCATCAACGCAAACACCGATTTGGAAGACATGGTTTCCCAGATTGGAGAGCTTTGCGGAGAGGAAAACGCGAAAGGATTCAGGAGGTACATAGAGGACAATAGGACAAAGATGCGTCTATCGAAGAATTGTCTCAATGCTCCATGGAGGGGGCCCGCAGACATCCTTAACAGAAGGGCGTTAAGGGTAGCAAGAGTACTTAGGCCTTGGAGGAGCGTCTCGTCTGACTTATCGAAGATGTTCACTGACGAAAGGATGCAGTTGGCCATGTCCTTTCAGACAAAGTATCTGGGAATGAGCCCCTTCCATGCTCCTAGCCTATTCACAATTCTCGCTTACCTGGAGTACGAACACGGGGTATTCCACACTATTGGGGGATTGGGGTCAATAACAAAGAAGATGGGGGAGATAGCTAGAGATTTGGGAGTAGACATTCGCCTAAACGAGCCTGTAAGCGAGTTCATTTTCGAGAACAAAACGGTGATTGGTGCTAAGACAGAGGAAGATACCTACACTGCAGACAGATTCGTCATGAATGTGGATTTCGCTACTGGTATGAAGGGGTTAATTCCCGACGATCTGAGAAAGAGATGGTCAAACAAGAAGCTGGACGAAAAGTCGTACTCATGCTCCACCTACATGTTGTACCTCGGAGTCGACAAGCTGTACGATGTCCCCCATCACCAGATATACGCTGCCAAGGACTACCAAAAGAACCTGAAGGAGGTCACTGAAAACCAAGTCACTTGGGACGACCCATCTGTCTATGCTCAGAATGCTTGCATTACTGACCCCTCTATGGCTCCAGAGGGGCATTCTACTGTCTACGTTCTAGTACCGGTAAGCAACTCGCATCAGGGGATAGACTGGGAGGAGATAAAACAAGACTACATGGACGTGATTCTAGGTCAACTAGAGCACCTCGGGTTCCATGACCTGAAGGACCACATAGTGTCAACAACGATTGTGACTCCGGACGACTGGGCGTCTCGAGACATCTACAAGGGAGCAGTTTTCAATCTGGCTCACGGTCTAGACCAGATGCTCTGGAGGAGGCCGCAGAACAAATTCGAAGAGTTGGAAAGGCTCTTCCTAGTAGGTGGAGGTACACACCCAGGAAGTGGGTTGCCGACCATTCTCGAGAGTGGTAGGATTTCTGCAAAGATGATCTGCGCCGAGATGGGGATCGATCCGGACTGGAATGGGGCGGATCCATGGTTCGAGGACCTTAGAAGGCCAAGGCTCAAGTCGAGTACTGTCTAGGAGCACTCGTGGACATCTACGACTTGTCTTTCTTCCTTACAACAATGTGGGTGGGACCATTCTGGTTTGCAATGCTAGTTTACCCAGACCACGAAATGACAAAGAAGCTGATGAGGGGGCCCCTCTTCTTCATCGGTCCAATAGTAATCTGGTGGGCGATTATGGCTTCGGAACCCCAGGGGCTAGTTGAGTTCGCAAAGGACTCGATGAATCCTGCCAATATCTTGGAAGGCCTAGTAGGGCTACTGGGTACCAGAGCGGGAGCCGCAGCAGCTTGGGCTCACTTCGTAGCTGGGGACATAGTTGTAACCAGATGGATGTGGAAGCGCTGCATGGACCATGGGAGCGAGAGATGGGTCACTCTGGCGAGCGTCTTCTTCGGAGTAATGTTGATGCCCGTTGGGGTCGCATTGCACCTGGCACTGGTTCGTGAGGCTGCGGACTGATACGATGTCAGGATTTGTGGAGAATCTCGTAGCAGTTCCCTACGGACTCTGGTTCGTATGGGTCGGAGTGCAGCACTTTCAGGACCCTGAGTGGTTCGAGCCCATAGTTCCTCGAGCACTGGGCGATCCGAGATTCTGGGTTTATTTGAGTGGGGCATTCGAGGTCGTTCTCGGTTTGGGGGTCGCGCTTCCTTGGTTCAGGAGGGAGGCTGCGCTAGGGATATCCCTGATGCTGGTTGTCCTGTACTGGGCCAACCTGAATATGTGGATCAATGACATTCCACTGAGTGGAAGAACGTACGCTAACCATTGGCATGCTCTGAGAGGGCTTGGCCAAGTCGTGCTAATCTCAATTGCACTGTGGCTGGGTGGTCTTGAGGAGGGACAGAGGTTTTTTGAACGGGCGAAGTCGTATTTGTGACTGATGCAGTGGAGAGACGCGGTAAAAGTTTCCAAATTGGTTCAGGATAAGCCGAAGATGGTAAACATCGGCCTAAAGACCCTAATGGTAGTCCATACCAATGATAGTTACTATGCCACAGAGGGCCTTTGCAGACACATGAGATGGCCTCTTGGATTGGGGGGCAAGGTGGAGAACGGATGCATCCGTTGCCCCCTCCACCAAACGACGCACAGGCTGGATGATGGGGGGCTTGTCGAATGGTCCCCTTTCCCGATGTTCCCCCCCTATGGGAGGATTGTTGGCAAACTTTCCAGAAAGAAGGACCTTCCGATTTACGATACGAGAGTGGTCGGCGATTACGTTCAAGTCAAGATCTGATTGATTCTCTCTATCTCAGCTAAACTACCTGTCTGAAGGTCATAAGCCGAAATCCTTGGCCTATGCTCTGGGTCTCTGAGGACGATTCCGGTATCTATCATTACCACGGATGGCCTGCCGTCCTCCAATGAGATTTCACTCATCCAAACACCTTCAGTTGGTGCCTCCAAACCGTATCTGAAAAGCATCTGAATTGGTGTGTGACCTGCAATAACCTGCCTCTTTTCATCCAAAGGCCTGGTCGATAGGAATGCCTCCCTAGACTTTAGTCGGTCCTCGTCGGTTTGATCCTCGAATGGAATACCCATTCTGTAACCTGAATGGCATAGTCGGAACCTATCGAGAACTACCTCGGTGGGCAGTGAATCGGTGAACTCAAGCCATTGCTTGGCTCTATCCATCTTCTCCTCTTCACTGCTGCCCATGGAATCAAGAGTTGCCCTGCCCCCTACTCTGTCGATCCAGAAATCCTCACGACGCGGATTCTCTCCGAGAGCGATGGACATGAGGAGCTCGTGGTTGCCCTTGATTGAGAAGATGCGATCACTCTCGCTGACGATGGAGAGTACCCCGTGGCTATCCGGGCCTCTATCGATCAGGTCCCCGACACATACAACCATGTCGCCGTCTGTTAATTCGAGTTTGTCTAGGAGAGTCTCGAACTCTTCCCTGTATCCATGGATATCGCCTACTGCCCATACCGAGGAGCCCCCATCAAGTGCCCCTTGGAGGGCCTCCTCTAGGTCTGGATTCCTATGAGTGGGTGTCATCCTACTCCTCTTCGTCCGACCTGCTCGGAATCATTGGTACCAGCATGGCAGCGATCAACAGCACCGGGACGAGTATGAATATGGCTCCAAAGAAGCCTCCGGAGGAGTCCCCTGGCCTAGGAATTGCGGGCTCAATCAGCATTCCAATGATGAACATAGCCGCCATCAGCGCAACTATTCGCATATTGCCCATCGTTAATTTACTGGTTCCGCTTCGTATCTGAGTCAACATAAGAAGAATCAGTGCCACTATCAAAAACATAAGGGAGATTATTGCGAATGGGTTTCCTCCCTGAGGCCCTCTGCCCTCCTCTAGAGAGGTCTCCATTGATATCAGGACGTGCAGAGAGATTGCTAGTATCGCTACTGCAATTACGGCAATCATTGCCATTCTTCCATCGCTGTCTTTTGCTTGTGACATCAGTTTCCCTCCCCGGCTAGTTCTACTCGCTTACCCATTCCGTCCCTAATCCTCCTAATGTGGCCTTCTGCCTCCATCCTTGACAG
>CEPK01036915.1_pt1 | contig 12385 bp, 14 predicted proteins | sample 356231 | NCBI WGS metagenome assembly CEPK01 (sample SAMEA2620259, study PRJEB7988) | marine metagenome | biome: marine biome (ENVO:00000447); feature: deep chlorophyll maximum layer (ENVO:xxxxxxxx); material: "saline water (ENVO:00002010), including plankton (ENVO:xxxxxxxx)" | depth 80 m
GAGAATGGGTCACATACTCGACATAGATTGAGTTAAACACGAATTTGGCCGGGAAGCAACATGGCAAGTATGTTAGGAAGCAAGGCTCCCGACTTCACTCTCAAGACCAGTGAGGGAGAAGAGTTCTCGCTGAGCGATCTCGACGGTCAATGGAAAGTTCTGTTTTTCTATGCTAAGGATGGCTCTCCAACATGCAAGAGAGGATGCCTCTCGTTCAAGGATCAGTACGACTTATTCCGCTCCCTCGAACCACCGGTTGAGATAATCGGCATTAGCCAGAACAGTGTCTCCGAGCATAGAGAATTCAAGGAGGAACTTCAACTCCCTTTCACACTTCTATCCGATCCTGAAAGAACGGTCGCTGAGAGTTTCAAGGTGCCAGTTCATCTTGGTGCTTTCCCCGCGAAATCATCCTTCGTAATTGGTCCCGACAATACAATTCACCATGTCTATGACTGGCTCTTCAGGCCTAGACAGCATGTTGCAAACATACTATCTGCTCTGAGCAGTGTGACAAACTGAGGTGAAAATTTGGGCTGGAACAGAATTCTTTCTGATGCTGGACTTTCAGATAAGGAAGCAAACGCTGTCATCGCTCTTTCAAATCGACCTAATATCAAGGCTAGCGAGTTAGCCAAGGATCTTGGCACTACTCGTCTAGATGCATACAATTCTCTAGAGAGGTTGCAGCGTATCGGACTCGTCACTTCTACTGCAGACAGGCCGATGCGATTCTCAAGCCCCCCAATCGGCGAGGTGGTCAGGATGCTAATTGATATCAGACGCGAACAACTCTCCCGAATCGAGGAGAATTACAAGGGCCTAAACACCGATTTGAGTGCCTCTGAGACTATTGATGAGAATTCGCCGGAAGATGCAAAATTTGCAGTTCTGAAGGAACGAATCCATATTCTCAAGAGAATAGAAAAGATGGCCGAAGAAGCAGAAGAGTCATTGATGCTAGTTCTTGGCAGATTCGGCATATTGCACCTTTGTAGGAGCCCTTCACTAGAAGCGATAAACACGGCGGCTGCAAAGGGAATCTCAATCAGAGTTCTAGCTCAGTTAGACAGGCGCACCATCAGATTCTATGAGCAGTTGGAAGACCTGATTGAAGTCAGACACTCGGACGATATCGAATCTCAAGGCGTCGTGATGGATGTAAGCGAGACAATTCAGTATCTAAACGCAGAAGAGAATCCAGTGGGCAGAGGCAGGACAGACGCCGCGTTAGTTGTAGAATCTACCACTTTCGCCGATTCGCAGTTGAATCTCATGGAGGCTATTTGGGATGATGCCATTCCCTTCGAAACAGCCTCTAAGAGATTCACTGAACAGAAAATCGTAGAGCCGCTAAAACTCACTCTAGACAGCATGTCATTCTTAGATAGAATGAGAGATGTACTCCAAATTAAAGACGAACTACCAGATACAGATACTCCATTCGATCCAAGCGCTTTCATGGCCTCAGGACTTGAGGTAAATGAGGCTAGAAGGAACCTTGAATCAGGCGGGATCAGCAGCCTTTCTTCTTTCGGAATTGACATCTCATCGCTTCTTCGCCAAGTAGGGAACAGGATCGGTGAGGAACTTGCTTTCAGTCTCAGAAATATAGAGGGAAACATAGAGTTCCTAAACGAGATGATGGATTGGTGGGAGTATGCAGGACTCGGTAATCTGAGCTACGATATCGAACCAGAATTTCATATCAAGGTCATTCTGGGAAGTCCAGTTTCCGAAGATAATGGCCTCCCACTATGGGCCCTTGATGACGGGATAATTGAGGGCGCTCTACTAGCCAGATACTCTCCAGGAGGAGAGGTAATGGTTCAAAGAGAAGAGAACCAAGACGATGAGGAATTTTGCAGATATAATCTGATAATGAGTTCCAAACCTGAAGATATTTGACCCTATCTCGATTAAACACTCATTAATAACCCGCTTTTGCTATTGGTTAGTATGCCTGACGGTAGTGAGTTTGATGCAATCATCATTGGCGCCGGTCCAGGCGGACTGACTTGTTCGATGCTTCTTGCGAAGGCCGGAGTTAAGGTATTGATTCTCGAGAAGTCAGATGTCGTGGGTGGCCGGACCAGACTATTCAGTAAAGATGGATTTACCTTCGATAGAGGCCCTACATTTTTCCATTATCCCGAAATTTCGGAGGAAATCTTCTCTGCTCTAGGAATGGATGTACACGAGGAACTTAACCTAATCAGACTGGACCCAAATTACAGACTAATCTTTGGCCAAGGCGGACAAATCGATGCAACAACCGACATTGAAAACATGGCGTCTCAGATTGAGGAGTTGTCAGGACCCCAAGATGCCGAAGGATTCAGAAAATACATGGACGACAATCGTAGGAAGTTGAGACTCTCGAAGAAATGTCTCAATACACCTTGGAAGGGGGCCTCAGATCTAATCAGTCGCAGAGCTCTCCGTGTCTCAAGAGTACTGCGTCCTTGGAGAAGCGTATCCTCTGACCTTTCTAAATTGTTCAAGGATGACAGATTGCAAGTGGCGACATCATTCCAAACCAAGTATCTTGGAATGAGTCCGTTTCAGGCTCCAAGTCTGTTCACATTCCTGTCATATTTAGAGTACGAGTACGGAGTCTTCCATCCGAGAGGAGGAATAGGCTCAATCACTCCAAAGATGGCCTCCATCGCTGAGAATCTAGGAGTAGAAATCAGACTGTCCGAACCGGTTGAAGAGGTACTTTTCGATGGCAAGAAAGCCGTGGGAGTCAGAACCGAACAAGGCGTTTATTCGTCAGATAAAATAGTCATGAACGCAGATTTCGCTACTGGAATGACTGGATTGGTTCCTGACAAATTGAGGAAGAGATGGTCAGACAAGAAAATCGAAAACAAAGAGTATTCTTGCTCGACATTCATGCTCTATCTGGGAGTAAATCGAACCTATGATACTCCTCATCACCAAATCTACGCGTCAGCAGATTATGAGGGCAACCTCAAGGATATCAGTGAAAATAGAATAACATGGGACGACCCTTCACTGTATGTTCAGAATGCCTGTGTTACTGACCCCTCCTTAGCTCCAGAAGGATGCTCTACACTGTATGTACTAGTCCCCGTCACCAATGTTCATGATTCAGTCAAGTGGGATACACATAAGCAGAAGTTCAGAGATGTCATTGTATCTCAGATGGAAAAAATGGGTTTTGAGGGACTCTCTAACCATATCGTCTCAGAGACTATCATTACTCCAGATGACTGGTCCTCAAATGACATTTACAGAGGAGCAGTATTCAATCTCGCGCACAGCCTAGAACAAATGCTCTGGAGGCGCCCTCAGAACCATTTCGAAGAGACTGAAGGCCTGTATCTGGTAGGAGGGGGAACTCACCCAGGAAGCGGCCTTCCAACCATATTTGAGAGTGGTAGGATAACCAGTAAATTGGTCTGTGCACATCTCGGAGTAGATCCGGATTGGAACGGTATGGACCCTTGGTTCGAAGAATATCGGCGACCAAAGTTAAAGCCCACATGACCGACGAATCACCATGTCTCGCGATGTTCTCACCGATTTGGAGCGCGGACACGAGGACTGCGTCCTCAAATTCGCCGACGGAGCCCAGTTCAGGTTAGCCTACCTATCGATACGCTGCAGATGCCAATGCGCCAAGTGCAAACCTAGGCAGGAGAACGAGCAGAGACTACTCGAGTTTGAGGAAGAGGTCGCACGTCTGAGAGTAGAGAAACCGCGTGCAGAGCCAGTAGGCCGCTATGGGGTTAGATTCGACTGGCCTACGGGATGCTCAAGCGGTATTCATTCATTCACTCATCTGAGGGATGTAGCAGAAGAACTCGGACATCCAATTTGAGGCTGCAAATATGACCCGAAGAAGTCAAAGGTAAGCCTCTTTTCGCCAAATCGTCGGAAGCATAGGTTCCCCCTGTGTATTCGATGGTGATCCAATGACATGGGATGAACCGGAGGAGAAAGAACCCGAAATGGGCGAAGAGGATGAGTGGCAACTATTCGCCTCAGCCGGATACGCATCAGCCGAAGCCGTAGTTGACCCCGGGTCCGAGCCATCGGAATCTGAGGAAGAGGAAGTCTGGTTCGATGGCGACGACATCGAAGCTAATGGAGTATCGCTGGATTGGGATGCGCCCCCGTGCCCCACTCCTCTAGGAATTGCTCACATAATCAAACTTGGAGTCTGTGACCATTGCCTACACAGGATAGGAGGGCGTAGAACGAAGAACTCGGGCTCCGAGGGAGGGAAGGAAATCAGAGAAGACGCACACGCCAGAGACCCTGATATCGCCAAATTCGGCGCCCCCGAACTTTGTCCCCTATGTGAAGATCTATTCGACGATGTTGGAAACATTGTCAGCAGGGTGGCAGAATCGGTATCAGGAGTTCAACACTCGACCATGCAATTCGGAATCCACCTTCCGAAGGACCTAATCCAGGAAGAGGACAGAATCAGGAGCAGACACGGAGCACCCGGATCTAGGCCTCTTAAGGCGGCATTCGTAGATGCCATTCAAGCCGATTTGTCAAATCTTCTGAGCAATGTCAGTTTCGTCAAGGAGAATCCCGATCTAATGATTCGAGTCGATGGATTGACTCTCAGAGTAGACATCGACATACGCCCAGTATTTCTCTATGGCAGATATAGGAAACTCAGTAGAGAAATTCCACAGACTAGATGGCCATGTAGGGCCTGTAGGGGGAGAGACGAGGGCTGCGAGTCATGCCAAGGTACTGGGCTGCAATACCCTGATTCTGTACAGGATTTGATTGGCGAACCAATCCGCGAGGCCTTGAATGCAGAGAATACATCATTCCACGGAATGGGGCGTGAGGACATCGATGTCAGATGTCTAGGCGCTGGCAGACCATTCGTACTCGAAATCAAGAACCCACTAGTCAGAGAATACAATCTCGAAGAACTGGTTTCGATGGTAAACAGTAATGCTTCTGAAAAGGTCGAAATTGATTCTCTTGAATGGACTCATAAGAAGAGAGTCGCGAAGGTAAAGCAGCATAGGTCTGAGAAGACTTACACAATCCGCTTCAAGACAAGCGTGACTCAAGATGAGGACGAAGCAATTGCAGCCATCGAGAGTCTATCAGGAACGACTCTTGAGCAGGAGACTCCGAAGAGAGTCTCTCATCGTAGGGCAGCAAAGACCCGTAAGCGAAAAGTGGTATCAGTCGACAAGGCAATCGTCGATGGTGACGAAATTGAAATCACTCTAAGATGTGAAGCTGGAACTTACATCAAAGAACTCGTACACTCCGATGAGGGAAGGACAGTACCCTCAGTGAGTGGAGTTCTAGACTGTGAATGTGAGGTACTGTGGCTCGATGTGGAGGAAATCCACGACTAAGGTGTCCGAGTGTTCATCCGAGGCCTTAAGAAGAATTGGCAGGTCGAACGCTCCCGCGACCTACGGTCGGATGGTGATATAATGGCAAAGAGAGCACACGGTCCTCGTCAGGGTACACGCAGTATTCTGAAGAAGAGCAAGGCTGATCGAAGCAGGGTTTTCATCAACCGAGTAATGCACCCATATTCTGAGGGAGACAGGGTTGCAATAGTGCTTGATGGAGCTCAGCAGAAGGGCATGCCTCATCGCCGATTCCAAGGCAAGACTGGAATCATTACCGGCAGTCAGGGAAGGGCATACATAGTCTCGGTTTCAGATGGTAATGCAAACAAGACCGTCGTAGCAAGACCGGAACACCTCAGGCCTATGGAGTGAGAATCATGTCAGAGAAGGAGTACACAGACTTCGCTACAGTGAGAGACCTACTGGTCAAGACAAACGAGCGCCGAGGAGAACTTTCGTACGAGCAGACCATGGCTCTACAACACGCTGAGTGGGCTGCTAGTGAGAACCGTGGTGGAACCAAGACCGACTCCAAGGTTTTTGCAGCACTTAGAGACGAGTTGGCTCAAAATGAGAAACTCGCAGGACATCCAGAGATTTGTGCCAAGTTGGCAGAACTCTGCCCAACAGATGTTCCAGATGTGAGAGTGGTAATTGCCAGTAAGCGAATTGCCATGGACACACCAGAGATTGAGGAAATAATCACCCTCATCCGCCAACATGTCCTTTGAAGGGCAAAATATCTGATTTTATCTAACGATTTCATTCAAGTGGGGAAACCGCTCTCGAGGTTTGAGGAATATGCAGTTTGGCGGACCAAACGAGCCCGACGAGGAGCCGATTCCTCCGTTTCAGTCAGAGACTCACATCAGAATTCTAGACATGCAGGACAGACGCCCAATTGGTCATGAAATGACAGGACTTACTCGCCCCGGATTGTTCCTGATTAGGGCCAGAGTGAACGATGCTGATGGCATCGAGATTGGATCTACCATCGAGAAGGATTCTGCCGGTATCGGCGCCCTTAGCGAACTTAGATTGAAGGACATCACCGAGAATGCTAACTCTGAACTTTTGGATGCAATATCTGAGGCAATTTCCGAAGATTCGCACATACACATTCAGTTCTACAATAGTGCCGGCCCGATGACCCGCAAGTTCCACTCATTCCAGTTACTACCAGGAATAGGAAATGCGAAAGCAATTCAGATGGTAGGTCTCAGAGGTTCTGGGTGGCACGAATTCTCCACTATCGACGAAGCCTGTACTATTGACTCGATTAGACTCCTAGCTGAACGATATCTCAAGGAGATGGAGGATGAAGCACAGACTCCTCGGCTGCTCGACCTTTTAGTCCGCGCCGATCTCTAATCGGGGTAATCGGATGGACGACTTAGACATCAGATTACTAGTAGACCTACTTAGAGATAGAATCACCCCAGACAAGGGTTTAGGCCAGCACTTTCTGATTGATGAATCGGTTGTTGATAGGTCAATTGAACTTGCAAATTCCTCACTTCCACTTAGTGATTCGAAAATAATTGAGATTGGTCCGGGGGCTGGTTCTCTCACACTCGGTCTTCTCAGAGCGGGCGCTACTGTATCGGCCTTTGAGGTCGATGAGGAGGCAATATCTCATCTTGCTAGGGTGTTCAATGGAGCAAATGGCAGACTAGAAGTGTTCAATCAGGATGCTCTACAAGCCGATTGGCCAGAGAATGCAACCCATGTGGTCGCCAACATCCCCTATCAGATTTCCAGCCCCCTTCTAGGCCGGATACAGAAGCATCACTCTCAGTATCCATTTACTTCTGTAGTACTACTCGTGCAGGATGAGTTTGCTGATAGGATGATGAATAATAGAAATGATACAGCCTCAGGCCCACTCTCACTCTCACTTTGGTTAGATTTTGATGTCGAACTAGATGCCAAAGTACCTCCGCATTGCTTCAGTCCATCTCCTAGAGTAAGCTCAAGGCTTGTTAGACTAACTCCAAATGGAAGAGAACTCGATATTGATCGCAGGCTGTTCCGTACAATAACAAGTCACTGCTTTGCAAACAAGCGCCGCAAGATGAGAACTTTACTTTCCCAAACACCACGACGACTATCCCGAAACAAGGGCTGGCACAAAGGACGTTGGAAAGATGCAATTGGCGCAATAATCGAATTTTCTCCAGACGAAATGTCTCAGGACTGGCTGAATCTCAGACCAGAGAATCTGAAGATCTCAGATTGGGTTATTTTGTCGAAGTCAATTTCATCATTTCCAGTCGAATAGTGAGGGTTTTGACATCGCCTTGATAGAGGGCCCCCGGCTCCGCTGGATAGGGCAGCAGGGCGCGAAGAGACCCTAGCTCAGGACTTAGTATGGCAAAGAAGGACACCTATCTAGCGCTTCTGAGAAGAGGTATCGATGAGAATACAGCGCATCTTCTTTCAGACAGCGGTGTAAAGGTTGGCGATATCAAGAAACTCGACATAGAGACACTCTCCAATAACTATGGCCTGAAGAAGGAAGTCGCAGAATCTGTCCTAGATGCAGTCAAATCAGGACCGAGAGACTCAGGTAAGCAGAGATTCCTAGCCGATGTCCTAGCTGATAGGACGAAGAAGAAAGTCGATACCATTGAGGAGAGGAGATTCAAGCGTGAACAGAAGGACCTTCACGCAGAACTGCTCGAGAAGAAGGAGCAACTCAGAATCGCTCGTGTTGAGCAATTCAGAAACAAGAAGTTGGTGATGAACAGACTTGGTAAGACCATCGAACTCATTGTCAAACTTGAGAATACATTTGATGATGAGTCCAAGGATGAGCAACGCTCCAAGTTGCGCGACCAGTTAGAGACTCGGGGACTTGAGGCCGCAAGGGATCATGAGATGCTAGAATTAGTAGGAACGCCACAAGATATTGTTGATTTCCGCAGGAAGATTGCACCCAAGATATGTATGCACGCATGCCCATCATGCGGAGAAGAAATCGATCCCATTCAGAGTAATGTGATGGACGATATGTCCGACTTTTCTCTAATCTGCTGGGAGTGCGAGGAAGAATTCAAGGCGCCGATGGCGCAGTTGGTAGAGGACAGATTAAACAACGGCTCTAGAATCAAGATTGACCCCAAGAAGAAACCACGCCTCACTGTCAAGAGACCTCCGAGAAAGAAGTCAGACTCTGCTTCCATTACGGAACAGATGATCAAGGATCTAGAATCAGCTGGCGCTAGCGCCGAGGAACTAGAGGCTGCAGCCGAGTCAAGCAAACTCTCAGGTGTGTTGATGAGTATAGATGACTGGATTGACCAGACCATCGCAGCCAAGGGATACATCCAGGCACAAGAGCACCGTGAGGAATTTATCATCGCAACAGGAGCAGGTGCTACTAAGTTCAACAAGTGGATGAAGAAGGCTGGATTAGTCTTCAATAAGCAGACCGGAAGATGGACTCGCTGGGAAGATCGCTGAGGCGGTTTGATGAGTGAAGAAAAACCGGTCATCCGGTTCTTCAAAGGCTCTAAGCCAATCGGAATAGCTGCTGTTGTACCCGAAGCCCCGCTCCTGGAAATGGCTGAGATAGCCGGTGTCGAGATACCTACGAACTGCACTTCAGGAACCTGCGGCACATGTCTAGTTACATTGCTTGAGGGTGAAGTGGAACTTCCCGAAGTTCTGCCTCCTGGTTTGGACGATGAGTTGGTACAACTAGGGGGAATGCTCACTTGTTGCATCAAACCAAAGGGTTCGTGTGATATCGATGTAATTCCTCCTGCTTGGTGATTCAATGGTTGATTGGTCGGATTCGGAATTCCTTACTCTACTAATCATCGACCTACTAGCCATTGGCATCGCTGTTTGGTGGCTTTCGACTAAGTTCACCTCTAAGATGAGGGAAGTTGAGGAAAGAATGACAAGAGCTAGAATGAGAGATTCTGAAATCTTGGAAGACGAATGACTACTCGTTAATTGCAGCAGTCCATCTCTTGGCTTGTGGTATGCCGACAACCTCGATATGACAACCAAGAACTCCTCTCTGTGAGCTTATTTCTCGCTTGAGTGAAATCAAATCATCTAAGCAGCAAGGGCAGTGAGGATGAGGTGGACTGACCCACATTTCGACAATTCCAGATTCACTAACTTCAACCCCTTTGAGAATCGATTCATCAGTTATCAGACTGCCATGAGGTTCCTTGCGTTCACCAAGAACCCTTGCTAATCTCATCTGTGCTTTCTTTTGCGCTCTAGTCATGCTACCACTCCGTCAGCATAGGAAATGAATCTCCCATTGTAAGGCACTCCATACCCTCACTGCTTCTGACCCATGTGTCTTCGGTACCAATCGCGCCATTCGGATGAATTACCTTCGGCTCTATTGCCATAGTGCCGCCTACTTGCAGAGGACGGTCAAAACCTCTTGCGATTACTGGAGTCTCATCTAATTCCAGTCCTACTGAGTGACCTAGGAATCTAGCTTGATCTGGAGGCATTCCCATGAGATGACCTGAATGCCCCATCTCTGCTGCCATCTCACTACCCCGACTCCATACAGTAGAGCAATCATCCCCTCGGCCAAGGCCGTTGACGAGTGAATCTCTTATTTCGGACATATCGTCAAGTCTCTCATGCCACTCAGAGGATAACGAGCCAGCGCTGAATATGCGAGTACAGTCCGAGACATATCCTCGATGAACATGAACGATGTCAACCAGAACAGGCTCATTCTCATCTACTCGTGCAAATCCAGCCCCCAGTGAGGCGATTGGATTCGCGCCCAAACCTGCGACACCAGAGTCGAAGTACGAAGGTACTGCGCCTGAGCTTCCTGCGGCTATCACCACCCTATCACAATCCATCGGCCAGTTTCTCATCCTAATTCTACCACCGAATCCAGCAGCCCTGCTGACTTCATCGGCCGCGGCTGCCATCTCGATCTCGGACTTTCCTGCACCCCCAGTGTCTCGAATTGTCTCGAACATCAATTGATTGATTCTTCCGCTCTCATTATGCATCTCAATTTCCCAATCTGACTTTATCTCCCTTAGAGCGAACAACACTTCAGTGCAATCTAAACTCACGCCTTTGAGTCCTGAGAACTTCTCAGACAAGAAATCCCATCTTGAGCGAGGAACCTTTCCGCCAAGCATCCCCGGTGCCTTAGAGCATCCAGCTCCTATTAGCGAATCCTCAAGTCCATTCATTCGGGGTTGTTCAGTGATTTGGTGAGGAGCATTTGTTCCTCCAGCCTCAAACCTCGCTCGTTCAAGTGAGCGTTTTACCCAATGAACAGTCTCAATATCGGAGCCTTCTGCACCGACTAGGAGCATCGAACTCTGACGCCCGCCGGTTAGCCAGTACAACTCCACCGGGTCATCGATGAGTGCAGACTCCTGTCCAGCACTGGCTAGAGCCTTGGACAGCATTGCTTGGCGTGCCTGCAATTCGGAAACTGGAACCCTCCAGTCCTCACCATCGGGTCCGGTGAGCCTCCCAGCATCCCAGTCCATGGAACTGCTCATTAGTCTCCAATGAAAGGTATTGTGGGAACACGCAGAGTGTGTAATGTATCCACAATGGCCATAGAGGGGCCGCTGGTGCCGCGGACTGTGACAACCGTCCTGTCCTTGGACGATGTCTGTCTGGCAGGACGGACTGTATTGTACAGAGCCGATGTAAATTCACCGTTGGATCCGAGTACCGGAGCCTTCCTTGACGATAGTAGACTACGCTCAACATTGGATACTCTGAGCAACCTTTCTGACTCAAAGGTCATCATAATGGGACACCAATCCAGACCAGGTAAGGACGACTTCACAGATATGTCTGGACACTGCGATAGGTTATCCCGACTAATTGGTCAGCAGATTCGCTTCGTTGAGGATATCTGTGGAGACGCTGCGATTCAAGCCATCGAAGAGATGCAGCCCGGTGACAAGGTTTTCATCAATAATGTCAGGATGCATCCCGAGGAATACGGCGAGAACAAGGTGAAGGCAGAGGATGAGCCAACTACTGAGATTGTCACTAGACTCTCTTCTGTAGCAGATGCTTATGTCACCGACGCATTCGGAGCAGCGCACAGAAATTCACCTACCTTGACAGGATTCACAGAAGAAATGCCCTGTATTGCCGGGCGATTGATGAACAGGGAAATCCGTTCACTCGAGCTGGCAGTAAATGACCCTCCTCGCCCATATGTTGCAATCCTTGGAGGCGCAAAGTGCGACGATTCTTTGAGAGTGGCACTCAATCTAATCGGTAGAGGAGTAGTAGATACGATTGTGATGGTCGGAGTGGTTGGAAATCTCATGCTTTGGGCAAATGGTCATGATATTGGTAGTGGGAACAAGAAAGCAATCAAGGGTATGATGGGAGATGATTTCGAGCCTACTTGGAAGATGGCAGAAGAATTAGTCAAGAAACACTCAGAACTGTTGTTCCTACCCCGCGATGTAGCCGTTGAAATCGACCAGAAGAGACACCAGATGGAGTTGGAAGAACTACCCACTGACTATCCGATGTATGATGTTGGAATCGAAACTCTCCAAGACTTGAGGACTCTACTAAATGGTGCCAAATGCATCCTCTGGAATGGACCTGCGTCTTACTTTGAGAAACCTGAGTTCGCCTTCGGTACGATTGAGATTCTCAATATGTGCGCCGAGGCTACTGGAGTTACAATAGTAGGAGGGGGACACACCAGCGCACTGGTGAACCAGAGAGGAATGGCCGGAGAATTCAGTCACAACAGCACCGGAGGAGGATCTGCTCTGGGCATGCTATCAGGCGACACAATGCCAGTTATCGATTCACTATCGAAGTCGAATGATAAGTTCAGACCGCTTCTAGGAGCACTAGGTCTTGAAGAGGAAGAGTGAGCCACTGGGGAGACTTGAACTCCCGGCCTCCTGATTACGAATCAGGTGCTCTACCAACTAAGCTACAGTGGCGACGAAATCCCCTTCTCGCTGCCATATTTAGAGAATCGGTGCAGGGAACAAGGCTAAGTGTTGCCG
>CEPK01071705.1_pt1 | contig 12369 bp, 12 predicted proteins | sample 356231 | NCBI WGS metagenome assembly CEPK01 (sample SAMEA2620259, study PRJEB7988) | marine metagenome | biome: marine biome (ENVO:00000447); feature: deep chlorophyll maximum layer (ENVO:xxxxxxxx); material: "saline water (ENVO:00002010), including plankton (ENVO:xxxxxxxx)" | depth 80 m
TCAAGAGCTAAATCGAGTATATATTTTCTTGCTCTAAGATCAGAAGGGTCTAAGAAATATTGCTTTCCTTGCTTGTAGAGCTCATTCTTTTTTTTATCCCAAACCGCTGAGTCTGGATGCTTTTTTGCAAATAAGGGATCTTGAAAGGCAACAAGTCTACCAATTAAATAAATATCGTTCTTTTCATAGAATGATAAATCTGTTTTTGTGTACTTAACTCTTATGCTGTTAATACTGATTGCCTCTTCGACATTTGTCTCATAAAGCACATGTCCGTTATCTGATTTTATATCAATTACTACTGCATTTAACTCTGTAGAGAGAACTAAGCTATGTATTTGTTCTTTGAATGAGTTATTACCGTAGAGATAGCCATTTATATATATTCCCCTAATTCCATTCTGGTACTCAATATACCTATCATGCTGCCAAAAAAGTTTTTGTTTCTCTATTCTTTGCTCTTCTAACTTGGCCTCTTCTTCTTTCTTAAGTAGGTCGAAATATCTATCTAATAAATATTTTGTATCGACCAGTAATCCATATTTCTGATCATTTTCTATTAAAAGACTAATAGTAGGTTTATAACTCTTTACATGGCTTGTTATAAGTATTTGTTCATTTAGTTCTCCAGCAATAACAGCTGTCTTTTCCTCCTCTTTTATTTCAAATTTTCCTTTTTCTAGAACCTCTACTTCTAGTTTTTCAAGGTTTGTATCTTTTTTTATTTTTTCTGCAGGAAAGTCAATTTCAATTGATATAGAAACTTTACTAGGTGTAGCCTCGCTGACATATCCGGAAAAAGCGAGTATCATTACTACACTGCTTATAGTAAGTGTTTTATACATACAACTATTAGGTTACTGTGTTAAGCATATAAAAAAAAAGGATTTTATTCATGGGAACATCTGAAGAGAACGAAAAGCTACAGATACTTGCTGAGGACTATCATGAGTTCTCTCTTGAGTCCTACCCTTCATATGCCATTATCAAAGGGGACCACAGGTTCAACTCTGAATTAGAGGATTATTCAGAAGAATCTTTAGAAGAAAAGTCAACAAAAGTGGATAAGTTTATTGAATTATTAGAGTCATTAGAAAAAGAGAAGCTTGACTCTAAGCACCTTATTACCTATGGAATGCTTCAATTTACATTAGAGAATTCAAGACAAGGTCTGCTAGATAGAACTTTTGAGTATGATGCAGGCGTTGCAGGATGGCAAAGGCTTCTGTTAGATTATCATTCAATGTTTTACATCCCTAATGAAGAAAGTGCTAATAATCTGCATGGAAGGATAGAGAAGTATAAAAATTTGTATGACCAAGTTTCTCATTTGCAGAAAAAAGCTCTTAAAGAGGGCAGAACAGCTACTGCAAGAAATGTAAGTAGGACTATAGAACAGATTGAAAATTATTTATCTATAAATATTGAGGAAGATCTTTTGTTAAAGGTTAACTTTTTCCCAGAAGTTTCAAAAGAATTTGTTTCATCATGGAGAGAAACAGCGATAGAGAAGATTGAAAAATATGTTCGACCTTCTGTTCAAAACTATCTGGATCTTTTGAAGGGTGAAGTTCTAGATCAAAGTAGAGACGACGAACATAGTGGAATTATGTGGAACCCAGGGGGAGAAGAGTTTTACTCTAGACAACTGAGGAGATATACAGATCATGAAGATGCAACACCAGAAGATGTTCATAAGGTTGGTTTGGACGAAATAGAGAGATTGAAAAATGAGTTTCTTGTATATGGTGAAAAGGTATTTGGTTCTGGTTTAGATTTTCAATCAATTATCTCTAAAATGCAGACTGAGCCTAGCATGAGGTACGAGAACGAGGAACAAATGCTCCAGCTAGCAGAGGAAGCAGTCAAGAGAGCCTATGAGCCACTTGGAGAGTGGTTTACTGTTTATCCAGAAGCCCCTTGCATTGTTTTACCAGTCCCTCCTGAGTCAGCTGAACATGCTCCTCCAGCATACTACTGGCCACCCTCACAAGATGGTTCTAGACCAGGAACATATTTTTTGAATACCTATGACGCTTCTTCAAAGAGTATTTTTGAAGCCGAGTCTGTAGCATTCCATGAAGCTATTCCCGGACACCATATGGATAGAACTATTGCTTCTGAACTCAAAGATGTTCCTGAGTTTCAAAAATATGCAGCTTCCACTGCATTTGTTGAAGGATGGGGTTTGTATTCAGAGCAATTAGCAAACGAAATGGGCCTTTACTCAAACGATGTACAGCAACTAGGAAGACTGGGGAATGATGCCTGGAGAGCCTGCAGGTTGGTACTTGATACCGGGATGCATGGTATGGGTTGGTCAAGAGACCAAGCAATCAATTTTTTTCTCGAGAACTCCCCAATAGAAAATACTAATGCAAATATAGAAACCGACCGTTATATCGCTTGGCCTGGCCAAGCTTGTGCGTATAAAATGGGACAGCTAGCCATAATGGAACTAAGAAAAAATGCAGAAGAAGACTTAGGAGAAAGTTTTGATATAAAACTATTTCATGACGAGGTTCTAAAAGACGGAGGAATAACTATCCCAATACTAAGAAAAAAAATAGAAGAATTTGTAGCTTCAGCCTGAACTAAACTTCACTCTTCTTTGCTGGGGGACCACTACTCTCTCTAATTACAATTTCATGCTTATAGCTTTTATGTATATTGTCCTCTCTTCTTTTTGAAATATTCTTAACTTCTTCGACTTCTTTCTGCAGAGATTCAATTTTTTCTTGCAGACTATCGATTGTAGATTTTAGTTCATAGATCACCTTAATTCCCTCAAGGTTCATTCCTTTATTAGTTAGCTCTTGAATTTGGATGAGTCTATTTATATTTTCTTGAGAATATCTTCTTGTACCCCCTTTTGTTCGATAAGGCTTTACGAGACCTTTCTGTTCATAGATTCTTATTGTTTGAGGATGAATTCCTGACATATCTGAAGCTACAGATATAAAATATACAGCTTCTGATTTCTCTTTATTCATTTAAATACTCCCTTGGCGAGTCTCCTTCATAACCTTTATCTTTGAACTTTTGTAGCTCTCTTTTAGCTGCTCTTGTGTATTCAGGAACAACAATCCCTACTTTTACATAAAAATCACCAGTCCTTCTTCCCTTTGGAGTTATTCCCTTTCCTTTTACCCTAAAAGTTTTTCCACTTGGAGTACCAGGAGGAATTTTGAGTGAAATATCTTCATTAAGTGTGGGAACTGAAATAGTTGTTCCAAGTGCTGCTTCTATAAATGTAATCGGAACATCAAGTAATAAATCTGCACCGCTTCTTTTGAAGAACCTATGTCTCTCTACATTGATATTTACTAATAAGTCACCATCTGGAGCTCCTGATCTTCCTTCTCCACCCTGACCTCGTAATCTAATAACTGTACCTGTATCAACTCCAGAAGGAATTTTAACTTTTATATTCTCATTCTTTATTTTTTTACCGTACCCTTTGCAGCTAGAACATTTTTTATCTACAACACTACCTTGTCCTTTGCATGCATTACAAGGTTGAGAAAAAGAAAAGAATCCTTGATTTGAGGCTACTTGTCCTGATCCGTTACATATATTACATTTATGAAGAGCCGTCCCTTTGTCTGCACCATTACCCCTACATTTTTCACAGAAAATTTCCTTACTTATACCAACTGACGTTTCCACGCCCATAGCAGCTTCATCAAAAGCTATAGTAAGGTCTGTTTGGTATGTCTGCCCTTTTGTGCTTCTTTGTCCACCAAAACCTCCGAATATATCTCCGATACTCCCAAATAAATCTCCGAAATCATCTACCCTAAAACCCTGTCCACCAAAACCTCCAAAACCACCAGCCCCCATAGCTCTTACCTGGTCGTATTCTTGTCGTTTGTTTGGGTCAGAAAGGACTGCATATGCTTCAGAGATTTCTTTGAATTTTTTTTCTGCTTCAGCATCTCCTGGATTTAAGTCTGGATGGTTATCTCTGGCCATTCCCTTGTATGCTTTCTTTATATCTTCGACAGATGCTTGCTCTCCAACACCTAAAGATGCATAGAAGTCTTTTTCTAACCAGTCTCTATTCACTACTTACTTTCACTAAAGCAGGACGTATCAATTTGTCTCTAAATATAAAGCCCTTCCTGAGAACTTCAGAAATTTTTTCATTAGCGCCTTCTCCCGTATGTTCCATTGCCTCATGTAAATTGGGGTCAAAATCACTCCCAACACCGGGAACTTCTACTATCTCAATAGCTTCGAAAGTTTTAATTAATTGGCTATAAAGTGTTTGGATATTTTTATTATCGCCATCTTGTTCAATAGCTTGTTCAAAACTGTCAATAATCGGAAGAAAGTTCAAGGCAAACATCGATATAGTTTTTAAGGTAATATTTTCCTGATCTTTAACTATCCTTTTTTTATAATTTTCAAACTCTGCAGCTAATCTCAAATAGTCATCATTAAGTTTTTCATAATCTTGATTTTCAACATCAGAATCAAGTTCATTTTGTTCTTCCGAAGAAGGTGGCTGAGAGTTTTTACTACTACTTTCTTCTTTATTCATCTTCTACAACTTCACCATCAACTACATCTCCGTCAGAATTTTCACCAGATTGTTGATTAGAGTCCTTTGCGGTTTCCTCATAAATTTTGGTAGCTAGAGATTGTCCTGCACCACTTAATTTCTCTATGATTAACTTTAAAGACTCTATAGTGTTGTTGTCGTTTTCTAGTTCTTTCTTTAGTTCTTGGATAGCCTCTTCAATATTCTTCAATTCTTCTTCAGAGGCTTTATCTTTATGCTCTTCAATCATTTTTTCAGTTGAAGAGACTAAAGCTTCTGCCATATTTCTTGTTTCTACCAACTCTCTTTTCTTTGCATCTTCATTGGCATGCTCTTCAGCATCTTTTACCATTTTATCTATCTCATCATCAGACAATGCAGTTCCACCTGTAATAGTAATTTCTTGTTCTTTCCCTGTACCAAGATCTTTAGCCGACACTTTCACTATGCCGTTTGCATCTATGTCAAAGGTAACTTCAATTTGTGGTACACCTTGCGGAGCCGGAGGAATATCAGTAAGAGTGAATTTTCCTAAAGACTTATTACCCTCTGCCATTTCCCTTTCTCCTTGTAGGACATGAATTTCTACTTGAGGTTGATTGGCATCCGCAGTAGTAAATGTTTCTGATCTTTTAGTTGGTATAGTAGTATTTCTCTCAATCATTTTGGTCATTATTCCACCTTTGGTTTCAACACCTAGGGTTAGGGGAGTAACATCAAGAAGCAAAACATCCTTAACATCTCCTTTTAGAACACCTGCTTGTATAGCTGCTCCTGATGCAACTACTTCATCAGGGTTGACACCTTGATGAGGGTCTTTCCCCGTTAGTTCTTTAACTAACGATTGAACTGCGGGAATCCTTGTTGATCCACCAACGAGGACTATATGATCAATTTGATCTATTGACAACTCAGCATCGGAGAGAGCTTTTAGTACCGGTTCTCTAGTCTTTTCTACTAAATCTTTTGTAATTTTATCAAACTCACTTCTAGTAAATTTTTCAACTAAATGCTGAGGATTGCCATCAATTGCAGTGATAAATGGAAGATTTATTTCTGTTTCAGGTGTTGAAGAAAGCTCGATTTTTGCTTTTTCAGCTGCTTCCTTTAACCTCTGTACAGCCATTTTGTCCTCACTTAAGTCAATACCTGATGATGATTTGAATTTTTCTACTATCCATTCTATAACTCTGTCATCCCAGTCATCTCCACCCAGAGAAGTATCTCCCGATGTTGATTTAACTTCAAATACACCTTCTGAGATTTCAAGTATTGATACATCAAAAGTTCCACCGCCAAGATCAAAAACCAATATTTTCTGATCACTATCGTTTTCAAGTCCGTATGCAAGAGATGCTGCGGTAGGCTCGTTAATTATCCTTAAAACTTCAAGTCCTGCGATTTGTCCGGCTTCTTTTGTTGCTTGCCTTTCTGCATCATTAAAGTATGCAGGAACTGTTATCACAGCTTCTTTAATGTCTTCTCCGAGATAATTTTCTGCATCTCTCTTTAATTTTTGTAGTATTCTTGCCGAAATTTCTTGAGGAGTATAATCTTTGCCTTCGTATTTCTTTGTCCAGTTTTTGCCCATGTCTCTTTTTATTGATCGTATAGTATTTTCTGGATTTGTTATGGCTTGTCTTTTTGCTAATTCACCAACGAGAACTTCAGTTCCTTTGAATGCAACAATTGATGGAGTAGTTCTATTTCCTTCAGAATTGGCGATAACCGTTGGTTCTCCACCCTCAAGTACTGCAACAACGCTATTTGTTGTTCCCAAATCAATTCCAACTGCTTTAGACATATTATTTTCTCCTTTTTATATATTCATTTCTTGTTCTCGAGGTAAATGACCTCTTACCCTCGGATAAGATATGGGAGCATGATTAAAACAGAATTTTTTCTTGTTGTAGGTACTAAGTACTGTTTCACAACCCAAAAAATCACAAATCCTGCCAGATTCATACTTTTTTGATCTTCGAACACCAGGTTTTACTTGTGATGCCACTAAAGTTCCACTCATTTTATATTTCCCTTCACTATCTTGTGATATCTATATCTTAACATAAATATAATCTTAGTGCAAGACACTAAGATATGTAAAGTTATATTAATGCTATTATTTTTTTATGCAAAATAACGATATGAATCAATATAAACTTCTTTTTTTAGGATCTGGGAATATAGCTAAAGCAATTATTAAAGGCATAACTCATGCTGGTTTTTCACCAGGAAACATAAGCGTATACGATAATGACACAGAAAAAACAGCTTTACTGTCAAAGGATTACAAAGTAGATGTGGTTGAAGAAGTAGCTTCATTTAAAAAAGGGTATGTGTTTATATGTGTAAAACCAAATGATTATTCAGTCATGCTTAAACAAATCGGAGAAAATATATCAAAAGATGTTTATATTTTGAGCTGTATGGCAGGAGTCCCCCTCAGTAAACTTGAAAAAGATTTTAAGCACAACGAATGTTTAAGATTTATGCCGAATATATTAATAGAAAATGGAAACGGATTTACAGCCGTTACTTCTCAATCCAAAACCCTTATTGATGACTTGAACCAGATATTTAACGGAGCATCTGCTGTTACTGAAATGAAAGAACATATGTTTGACCTTATAACAGGCTCAGCTGGAAGTGGTCCAGCATGGTTTTATGAGTTTATTAATTCATATATTAAAGCGGTTGAAGAATCTGGTTTTAGTTCAGATGAAGCTAAATCCATAACCCTTTCACTTCTAAATGGTGTTGCTGAAAAAGTAGACTATAACACCAATTTAGACACCCTAATTAATCAAGTAGCTTCACCGGGAGGTACTACAGAGGCTGGGCTAAAAGTATTAGAAGATAAAAATATGAAAAAAATTCTACACGAAACCATTAATGAAGCAGCCAAGAGATCTAAAGAATTATTAGACGAGAATAAGTAGAATATATATATGTCTACTTCAACAAAGGTTCTAAGCAGTGAAGAGAGAAAAAGAAACATATCTTCTTCAATACTCTATATATCTTTAGGAGCAGCTTCTGGGACTATTTTCTTATGGTTAGCTAGTTATGCATTTCCTGATGGTGAAATAGAAATAGGGAGAGAAGTATTTTTCAACATCCCGAAGTTTCTTCAATATTCTTTCTATCTAACAACAATTGTAACAATACTCATCACTGGATACCTATTTTCTTTAAGATCAAAAAATTGGGAGAGGGGAACTAAAGAAAGAAGAAACAAATTACTCTCTCAAAGGCTTTACCAACTATATCGAGCATTAAGTATGGATACCGTTAGAAGGTTTAAAGCTGCTGGTCTAATGCACTCTATGATTTATGTTGGCTTCATTATTTTATTTATAGGAACTATTACATTAGAAATTCATCATCTTATGCCACCAAATTTCAAATTTTTGCAAGGATTAACCTACCAAATTTACTCAGCTATCCTTGATGCTGCTTCTTTAATTTACTTATATGGTTTAGCTTGGGCTCTATATAGAAGACTTTTTACTTCCGAGGCAAGGATTAAATCCAAAACCCTAAAGGAAGATTTTATAACTTTGTTACTTTTATTTTTTATTGGCATTTCTGGTCTAACAACTGAAGCAGCACGTATTTCACTTGAACAACGTCCTCCTTATGAAATTTGGTCCTTTATTGGTTATCCAATGTCATTTATTATCCCTTATGATATTGCAAGTACATTTCATCAGGTTAGTTGGATTTTCCATGTTGTATCTTTCTTTCTTTTCTTAATCCTTTTACCTATTACTAAATTACGACATATTGTTACTTCTCCAATGAATATGTATCTTAGTCCAAAAGAAAGGCATAAGGGCGCAATGAGTGATATGGGAAACCTCTTAGAGGCTACAGATTTTGAAACAATCGGAGCAGCTGAAGTTGAAGATTTTACCTGGAAACAATTATTTGATTTGGACGCATGTACTGTATGTGGAAGGTGTACGTCAGTTTGCCCCGCAAACGCTACTGGAAAGACTTTAGATCCTCGAGAAATAATATTAAAAGTTGGGCAAGTAATGTCTGAATCAGGAAGCCCAAAGGTTTCTTCTACAACATCAAATACAACAGATGTTATTATTTCTTCAAATAATGTTTTTGAAATAATTACACCTCAAGAAGTTTGGGCTTGTACCTCCTGTAAAGCTTGTGATGAGATATGCCCAGTTAATATTGAGATACTAGATAAAATTTTGGATATGAGAAGACACTTGGCTTTGATGGCTTCCGAGTTTCCATCTGAACTAGGCAAAGCATACGTTGCTATGGAGAATTCGTCTAATCCGTGGGGAGCTTCTCAAGACAAAAGACTAGATTGGACTAAAGAACTAGATTTTGAGGTACCAGTTCTTGGTGAAACCGGAACTGATACAGCAGAATATCTCTACTGGATAGGTTGTGCAGGAGCATTTGATGATAGGAATATTCATGTAACGCGTGCTGTTGCAACTCTTTTACATAGGTCAAAAGTCTCTTATGCAGTTCTAGGTCCGAAAGAGCAATGCACAGGCGATTCTGCTAGAAGAACAGGAAATGAGTTTGTTTACCAACAGTTAGCTATACAAAATATCGAAACACTAGATTCATTCAACATAAAAAAAGTAATTACACAATGCCCCCACTGCTTTAATACTATTGCTAATGAGTACCCACAACTTGGTGGAGATTATGAAGTTATTCATCATAGTCAACTCCTTACTGAGCTAGTTAACTCTGGAAGAATTGAAGTAGGAACTTCTGACAAACCTTACTCAATAACCTACCACGATTCTTGTTATCTAGGTCGACATAACGATATTTATATGGCTCCAAGAGAAATCGTTGGATCTATAGGTGGTATCGAAATAAGAGAGATGAAACGGCAGGGAACAAAGAGTTTTTGTTGTGGCGCAGGCGGTGGCAGGATGTGGATGGAAGAGTCTGAAGGAAAAAAGATAAATATTGAGAGGGTTACCGAAGCAGTAGAAACGGGCGCAGACGAGGTAGCTGTTGCTTGCCCTTTCTGTTATATCATGATGGATGACGGTGTGAAAGAATTAGGTCAAGATAAGAGTGTTAAGGTAAGAGATGTGTCACTAATTTTGTTAGATAATCTTAAAGAGGACTAAGCATCTGCCAAAAAGAATTTTTTGATATCCCCATTCGAAGTTTTTATGCAGTAAATAATGTATACAGCAGTTGTCAAGTTCCCTAAAAAGAACAACCCTATTAACCAAGCTAATCTTGAGAAACCTTTCTCACGAAAACACATCCATATTCCTACAAATATAAAACCTATATACAAGTCAACGAGAGTAACTATTCCCCATTCAGTTTGAGCAACCTTGCCAGCATCGGCTAAAAAATTACTCTTGGAATTTGCCCATATAATAATTCCACCCATAATAAGAGTTGAGAGGTAAGCTATAGTTTTGACTAAGTTCATAATTATATAATACAAAAAATGGAGAAAAGGTGAACTACGACAAGATAATTTATCGGATAATAAAGCTAGATAAGAGTGTTTATCTTGATTTAATCTCAGTTCCAGAAAGCTTGCAGAGAGCTCTTGCAATATGGGTAGCTTCAGCAACTATCAGTCTTCTAGCAATACTAAGTCTTTTTACTGCTTCTGTTGACTATATTGCTGAAGAGCTTCCATTCTTCACACAAATGTTAGTTGAATCTGGAGCATCCGAAGAAGATATTAGCAGTTTCAATGAAGCTATAGATTTATTGATTGAACCACTTCCAGGCCTTTCCCTTTCCCCTTCAATAACAGACATAGCAGGGCAGGTTTTTTTTGGGCTGGTCGGACTAGCTATCCAAGTAGGAGTGGTTTATTTAATACTGAAGACACTATTGAGGCGTGAATCAAGATGGCAGGACATTCTCATTGTTGTCGGCTTTTCTTCTATTCCTCTATTCTTTACTCTTCTATCATTATTTGTTTCTTCAATAATATTTAAAGGAATAATTATATTCTTTTTAACTCTTTTCTCCCTTCTAACCCTTGGTTCTGGGATAAAGCAAATAAATAGCCTAAGAAATATCGAAACAGTCTTGCTGGTGGTAGCTTTTGTGGTTGTACCAAATATCCTCCTACCTTTGATAGGATTTTAGAGATGAACGCAGGTGTTATCCTTGCTGCTGGGGAAGGAACAAGAATGGGCTTCCCTAAGCAATTAGCTGAATACAAAGGTGAAGTATTATTAAAGAACGTATACGAATTAGTTGATACTTACTTTGATAAAGTAATTATAGTTCTTGGTCACGAGGCAGAACTAATCCTTAGTTTGACTGACTTTGGATCTGCAGAAGTTCTAGTCAATGAAAACTGGAGAGAAGGGATAGGGTCTTCCCTTAGAACTTCTTTGATGCACCTTGACAATTTCAAAGAAGTAGAGAATACATTTCTCTTTTTAGGAGATCAGCCAGATGTAAACAAGAAGGTTGTGGAAAGACTAATCAACTCATCAGCAGGAACAAGAGAGGTGATTGTCCCCCAATATAGATACAGAGTGGGGTACCCAATTTGTATTCCTAAAAACTATTGGGATAAACTCAGCCTTACATCATCGAATGCTGAAATTGAAGAAAAACAAGAAGCCTTGGATCCACTTTCTTATATAAAGGTATTAGACATCCCAACAAAAAAGATTTGGTTTAAGTACTTGAATCCATCTGATATCAACCAAGAAGAAGATAGGTGAAGTGAAAAAACTCCAATCTTTAATTAAAAGCAATCCAAAATTAAAAGCCTTTATTGATTTTTCAATTATCCGTGCAGTATATGGATTCTCTATCGTTGGTCTGGGCTACTTAATCACAGAAGTATTAAATCTAGAATTTAACTTAAGAACAATACTTCTTCCAGTAGCAATAATTGCGTTTTCTAATCGTTTATTTAAGTTTTACAAAAATAAAGATAAAAAAGAAAACTAGTGTTGCACATAGGCAATTGAGCTAATAACCACTATAAGTGTAAGGATCCCTAGTAGCGATACCCAAATTTCGGACTTTGTTACTTTAATATTTGGAGCAGAACTAATTAGACTAGCAAATAATAAGACTGCAGCAGAAATAATTATTGCTAAGAGTGGGGCATAGCTGTGGAAGTTAATAAATACTTGAGATATAGCAATAGCAACCAAACCTCCGCTAAAGATTGCTCCAAGGGGAAGGATAATTGATCCATTGATTCTGTCTCTAATCTTTACGACCTCTAATCGTTCTTCTAGACTAAGGCCTTTCGGAATTCCAAAAACTTGGCCCAATGCAGTAATGAAAATTTGGGATATGAGGGAATAAAGACCAATCCTTATCAATGTTGCAAATACTGGAATATAGAACAACGTAGGGTCATCTTCTAAGATTCCCTCCACGACAGTACCTACACTATTAACAATAATTGCTGAATAAATTGCCCCAAAGACAAGGCCTAAACCTAATCCAAGAAAAGCAGATTCTCTGTCACTTGTTTCTATTCCAAAGCCTTCGTATGAGCTATCCAGGCTTTTTTTACTTATTGTCGTGTTGAAAATTGAAAATATTGCTGTTGTAAATGCAATAGTAAATATAAATCTACTAGTATTGTATTCAGCAATTATTGATGTGGTATCAGGATCTAAATAAACTCCTTCAAAAAAAGTATTCCCTACTATAAATATTTGAGCAATACCAGATAGAATTCCAAAGATAAATCCTAAGCCAATACTTTTATACAACCTTATAGCTAATCCAACAGGAGGGGCAACCTCTTCAGTAATTGTCTGGACAGCAACCTCTTCTTCGACTACAGCAACCTCTTCTTCGACTACAGC
>CEPK01181145.1_pt1 | contig 12361 bp, 13 predicted proteins | sample 356231 | NCBI WGS metagenome assembly CEPK01 (sample SAMEA2620259, study PRJEB7988) | marine metagenome | biome: marine biome (ENVO:00000447); feature: deep chlorophyll maximum layer (ENVO:xxxxxxxx); material: "saline water (ENVO:00002010), including plankton (ENVO:xxxxxxxx)" | depth 80 m
CAATATGATATTTTGTTTTCTAATGTTAAAGAAGTTAACGGTCCAAATTATGTTTCAAGATCAGCAGAATTCGATATTTTTTTTGAAAAAAAAATAATTAAAAAAATTATATCTGAAAAAAGATTCTATACTGCTGAAAAGAGCCAAACCACAGAAGCTGGAATTTTCAGTTCCTTCTTCAGAGATATATATATTGTATTTGGTAATAAGGTAAAAGCTAACCAATGGATTATCAAGGCTTATCTAAATCCCATGGTCACATGGATTTGGTTTGGAGCTTCGCTTATGGCTCTTGGGGGGTTGATCTCAATTATTGGATTAAAAAACAGAAAGATACTTAAAATTGAAGATTAAATTTATTTATTTTTTCCCATTTATTTTTTTGCTATCACTTTTAGTTATTTTTTTTATTAAATTTGAGAAAATAGAGAAAGGGGGACCAATTGAACAAATTCAATCTCCTTTAGTTGGTAAAAATATACCAAACATGAAAATTATTAAGTTTAACGAAAATCAGAAAATAAATTTCTCTAAATATGAGAATAAAAGGTTTATATTGAACTTTTTTGCGTCATGGTGCTTACCGTGCAAAATTGAAGCTCCTCTTTTAAATAAAATATCATTAAAGATTCCTATCATTGGAATAGCTTACAAAGATAAAAAAGAAGACATGATTAAGTTTTTAAAAAATTATGGAAACCCTTTTGATGAAATTGGTGTTGATGAATTAGGATCCATCGCTATTGAATGGGGAGTATATGGTGTGCCTGAAACTTTTTTAATAGATGAAAATGGAAAAATTATTTACAAATATGCTGGACCAATTTCACATGAAGTATATAAAGATAAAATCATACCTTTCATTAATCATGATTAAACGGATATTAATATTAGTTTTACTAACTTTATTTGTAACAAAAACGTGTTTTGGAAAACTAGATAACCAAAACTTAAAAGTTTCTGAAGCTGAATTAAATGAGATTTCTAAAAATATCCGATGTTTAGTATGCAAAAATCAAAGTATTGTTAATTCAAATTCAGAGTTTGCTATAGATATAAAAAAAATGATTAGAGAAAAATTAGCAGATGGAAAAAACAAAAATCAAATATTTAAATTTTTAAAATCTAAATATGGTGATTATGTTCTTTTTGATCCTCCCTTTCAATCTAATACTTTTATACTTTGGATTTTACCTTTTTTATTTTTATTTTTGGGAACATCATTTTTAGCAATAAAATATATAAAGTTTAGAAAAAAATGACTTATTTATTTATTATAATAATAACTTTGTTAATTTCATTTATAGTCTTTGAAAAAAATTTCAAACAATTATTTTTTTCAAAAAAAAAGATTTTTTCTATGGTAACTTTTTTTTCTATAACTTCCATTGGGGTCTTTTTTCTTTATTATAACCTTGGCTACCCATATTTTTCTGAAGAGAAATTAAAAAAAGAAAAAGCAAATTTATTACAATCTAAAGAATTAAAAAAAAATATAATTTTACAAACAAAAAACAATATAAGTTCTATAAAAACTAAATTACTAGAAAGACCAAATGATATTGGTTTATTATTATTACTTGCTTCAAATGAAGCAAAGATAGGAAATTTTGACAATGAAATCACAGCTTTAAAAAAAATTTTAAAAATTAAAAGCATTGTGTCTGTTCAATCTCTTCTTGCTCAAGCAATGTTAAGAAAGAATGAAGGGTTAATAGATTTAAAAATTAAAAAATTGGTATTAGAGATAATTAAAAAACAACCTAACGAAGAAGGTTCAAATTATATTTTAGGTCTTCACTTCAAGCAAATTGGTGACATGGATAAAGCTATTGAAGTTTGGAACAAAACTTTAAACAATTTAAAAGCAAATAGTCCATGGAGACAAATATTAAAAGAAGAGTTAATTAAAATTAAAAATTAATCTTTTTCTATTTGATATTTTTTTAATATCGGCAAAGAAAGTAACCCAAAAAAAACAGATAACACAGGAATTCCAAAAGCTTTAAAAGACACCCACTGATCTGTAGTTAAATTTCTCCAGGCAATTTCATTGGCTAAAGCCATTAATACAAACATAATTACCCATAACCAAGTGAGTCTCTTCCACCCCTCTTCTTCAAGGTTTATCGAAGATTGCATTACTAATGCCAACGGGTTTTTTCCAATTATTTTTCCTGCAAATAAGACCCCAGCTATAATTAATGAAACAACTGTAGGTTTAATTTTTATAAAAAATTCATTGTCAAAAATTAATGTTAAACTTCCAAACAAAACCACCGCAAGACAACCGAATGCCGCAATCATTGGAATGCTTTTAAAAATAACCCAGGAAATAACCAAGGAAATGATAGTGCTTATTACAAGAATTGCTGTTCCAGCAAAAATTCCATAAAAATAATTTACTCCAAAAAACAATAACAATGGTCCCATTTCAAGTAGAGTTTTAAAACCTTGTTTTTCTTTCATAAAATTTCTCCTATAACAATTATGCGATTTTTTTATTAATAAAGTTTTCTATTTCCTCTGTAGCAAATCTAACTTTATCACCCTTAATTTTATAATCATTCCTTTGGACTAGCTTTGTTCTCCAAATTTTCGATCTGGGCATGCCATTATACAATCCTAAAATGTGTCTTATGATTTTAAAATCATGGTTTAAATATAAACTACAATTTTTATCTATGTATTCGGCAACCTTAAAAGCAATTTCGTTCCTTGACAAAGGGACATTTTCATTAAAAATCATGCTATCAACTTCACTTAAAATAAATGGATTTTGATATGCTTCTCTGCCTATCATAAAACCATCTAGATTAAAATTTTTAGTATATTTTAATCCAGATTGAATTGATTTAATTCCTCCATTTAAAATTATTTTTAGACCTTTGTTTTTATTTTTTAACATTGAAACCAATTGATAATTCAAAGGGGGAATATCTCTATTTTGTTTTGGATTTAAACCATTTAAAATAGCTTTTCTTGCATGAATTATAAATTTTTTAATTCCTGTTTTAGATATTAAGTCAACAAAATTAAAAAAACCTTGATCATTCATTTTCTCTGTACCTATTCTACATTTGACTGTGATTGCAATATCACATTTATCTTGAATTCTTTTGATGCAATCAACGACTATATTAGGTTTTTCCATCAAACAAGCACCAAAATTTCCTGCCTGAACTCTGTTAGATGGACATCCTATATTTAAATTTACTTCATTGTAACCATGCTTTTGAACAATATAAGCTGCTTTTGACATATTATCAGGATTGCTACCCCCAATTTGGATTATAGTTTTGTCATCAAATTCGTTAGTAAACAGTAATCTGTCCTTCGGACCATAAACCAAAGCGTCTGCTGAAATCATTTCTGAGTATAAAAATGAATTTTTTGTTATTAACCTATGAAAAAATCTACAGTGATGATCAGTCCATTTCATCATTGGAGCTATTGAAAATTCTAATTTTTGATTAACCATGAAATTATAAAAAATTAAACATCATACAATTTTATTTCCAAACTTTAACAATGCATCCTTTGACAAATCAAGACCTAAACCTGGCTCATCGTTTAGAAAAAGCCATCCATTTTCAATTTTTGGAGGGTTTGTAAACAATTCTGCCTGCAACGGATCTCTTTCAGGATCTGTGAAAGATTCTACAATCAAACCCGATGGGCTTCCTGCAACTATATGTGCATGGATAAAACAATCATGATGAGGAGCTATATCTACATGATTTAACTCACACAAAGCTGATAGTTTTTTTCCAGCTGTAAACCCTCCAAACATTGTGCAATCAAATTGAAGAATTTGAATAGCTTGCTCTTCAAGCATTGCTCTACATCCATAAATAGTTAGTTCACTCTCTCCTCCAGAAATTGGAATGTCAGTTTTCTGGGACAAAAGTTTTAATTCCCTTCTATCATCTGACCATCTTACAGGCTCCTCTAGCCAAAAAGGATTAAGTGGTTTTAGAAGATTTGCACCCTCTATAGCGGTTTTTAAATCCCAAGCTCTATTAACATCAATCATAAGTGATTTATCATCCCCTATTATGTCTCTAACAATATTCATACGATCTATATCTTCTTTCAAACTTAAACCACCAACTTTTCCTTTAAAGCCCTGGTGACCTTGAGCAAGTAACATTTCAATTTCATCTTTAAGTTCTTTATTGTCTTTTCCATCTCTATAATATGCGCAGGTAACATAACATGGAACTTTGTTCCTATAACCACCAAACAATTTGTACAAAGGAAAATTACTCGCTTTTCCAATCAAATCCCAACAAGCTATATCAATTGCAGCTGAAATTCTAATAAGTGCTTCCTTACCCCATTTTTTTTCAAAGGATAATTTTTGAGCGGTTAAATTAAATATTTTTTCATATATAACTTCTGGACATGTAGCGTCCATTCCAATAACTTGCTCTAAAAAATCTGTTTTAAATACCTCAATAATTGGATTAATATCAGAATAATTCGTAGCAATACCAAAACCTTCCAAACCTTGTTTAGTTTTTATTTTAACTAATAATTCATTTGCTGTTGGAACAATAAAATGACTTACCCAATGAGGTCTCTTTTCTGCAGGTCCTGTCAAAATATAAACCTCAACATTATCAATTATCTGTTTCATAATCCTAAATTCCTATTATTATTGATAAACATAATCATATATCTTATTTTTAAGTGATTGATATATTCAAAATATATCTAAGAAAGTTAATTATGAAACAAAAAACTATTAAAAATATTATTGATAAACAAAAAAATGAAAACATTGTATTAACATCAGAAAAATTTAAACCGTTAAAATACGGTGACCTAAAAAAATTAGTTAATAAAATAGCTAGACAATTATCTTCTCATGGTATTTCTAATAAAGATAGAGCAGCTATTGTTTTGCCTAATGGACCACATATGGCTACTAGTTTTTTAGCAATTTCAAGTTTTATGTCTGCAGCACCATTAAATCCTGCATATAAAACTGAAGAATATGAATTTTACTTGAATGACTTAAAACCTAAAATTGTTTTAGTAGAACCTAATTCATCAAATAAAGTTTTAGAGGCTGCTAAAAAATTAAGTATTCCAGTTTGTGAGCTAAAAATAAAAAATAATTCACTTACAGGGGAATTTGATTTGTTTGAAGATGAAAGAGATTACAATTCACCAAATGAAAATGATGAGGCACTGGTTTTACACACATCTGGAACTACTTCAAGACCAAAAATTGTACCTTTGACAAACAAAAATATTTTTTCTTCTTCCTCAAACATTTCTAACACATTAAACTTATCAGAGAATGACCATACATTAAATATAATGCCTTTATTCCATATTCATGGTCTTATAGCAGTTTTGTTGTCTTCAATTGAATCTGGTGGATCAGTTTTTGCTAGTAGTGGATTTAACGCTTTAAAATTCTTAGATTTAGCAAAATCTGAAAAAATCACTTGGTATTCAGGCGTTCCAACAATGCATCAAGCTATATTGCTTAGAGCAGAAAGAAATAAGGATCTTCCAAAACAATTAAATTTAAGATTTATAAGATCTTCATCAGCATCTTTACCAGTTGCAGTATTTGAAAAACTTAATGATATTTTTTCATGCCCAGTTATTGAAGCTTATGGAATGACAGAGGCAACTCACCAAATGTCCTCAAACCCACTTCCTCCAAAACAACAAAAACCTGGCTTTGTTGGCATGCCTGCTGGTCCAAAAATTTGTATAATGAATAACAAAAATGAAATTTTAAAAAATGGGGAAACTGGCGAGATATGTATTAAGGGAGAGAATGTGACATCTGGATACGAAAACAATCAAGAAGCTAATAAAATTAATTTTGTTGATGGATGGTTTAAGACTGGTGATGAAGGATATTTTGATGAAGATGGGTATTTAAAAATATCTGGTCGGTTGAAAGAGATTATAAACAAGGGTGGTGAAAAAATTTCTCCACTGGAGATAGATGATGTATTAATGTATCATCCATCAGTTGAACAAGCAGTTTGTTTCGGTTTTAAAGACAAAATGCTTGGAGAAGATATAGCAGCTGCAATAGTTTTTAAAAAAGGAAAAGCTTGTTCAGAATTAGAAATAAAGCATTATGCTGAAGAAAAGTTAGCAAAATTTAAAATTCCTAAAAAGATTTTTTTTGTTAATGAAATACCTAAAGGTTCTACAGGGAAACTGCAAAGGATTGGTTTAGCAAAAAAATTTGGTATGGAGTAACTACTTATGACAAAAATTTGCGTTTTTGGAGCAGGAGCAATTGGCGGATACCTTGCATGTAGTTTAAAAAAAACTAGTGCAGATGTTTCTATAATAGCCAGGGGTGAACACAAAGAGACTATAGAAAAAAAAGGTCTGAAATTAATAAAAGGTGATCATCAAGAAATTCATAAGTTTAAAATTACAGACAATCCAATAGATTTGCCTATTCAAGATTTTATCTTTTTAAGTGTTAAAGCTCACTCTATAACAGAAATCATAGATTCTTTGCTCCCCATTATTGGAAAAAATACTTCTATTATTTCTGCTGTAAATGGTATCCCTTGGTGGTATTTTCATAAAGCTAATACTGGTACTATTCTTGACAATCAGCATATTGAAAGCGTTGACCCTGGAGGGAAAATATGGAAATCTTTAGAACCAGAAAGAGCAATTGGCTGTGTGGTTTATCCTGCATGTGAAATAATTAAACCTGGTGTCATTAAGCATACCGATGGAGACAGGTTTTCTTTAGGTGAACCAGATGGAATAAATTCGGAACGTTTAAAAACAATTTCAGATTTATTAATTGCCGGAGGGCTGAAAGCTCCACAAAAGAAAAACTTAAGAAACGAAATTTGGATTAAATTATGGGGTAATTGCTCCTTTAATATTGTAAGCGCTCTTACAGGCTCAACTCTAGATCAATTAGGTAATGATGTAGGAACATTAAACTTAATAAAAGCTATTATGAAAGAATGCCAATTAGTGGGAGAAAAAATAAAAATAAAGTTTTCTGTTTCATTAGATCATAGAATTACGGGAGCAACATCTATAGTTGGTCACAAACCTTCTACAACTCAAGACTTAGAAGCAAATAAACCTCTAGAGATTGACCCTATTATTGGATCAATTATTGAAATTGGTAACAAATTAAATATTGAAATGCCAATGCTCAAAGCAGCTAATGCATTAATCAAGCTTAAAGCAGAAAATTTAGGTTTATATAAAAGGTCTAAAATGATTGATAAAATTACTTTATAAAATCAAGACATCATTAAGTCTGGTAACCAAGTAATTACCGCAGGAAAAAGAACTAATCCTAAAATAGTTAAAATATCAGCTATAAAAAAAAGTGTAACACCCTTAAAAACGTCTGTAACAGGAATATCTTTCCTAACTCCTGCAACCACAAAACAATTTAATCCTATTGGTGGAGTTATTAAACAAACTTCTGCCATTTTAACAACGATTATACCAAACCAAACACTTACTTGATTAAATGTCATGCCAAAAGCACTCTCTTCAACTGTAACATCTGGACCACCATTCAAAAGCATAACAGCAGGATAAACTACAGGAAGAGTGAGCAATAATAATCCTATGGCGTCTATAAACATGCCTAAAACTACATAACCTAATAAAATTAACAAAAGCGTTGCATAAGGATCTAATGGAAGAGATATAATCCAATTTGCAAAATCTTCAGGCAAGCCTGAAAATCCCAAAAATCTAACAAAAATTAGAACCCCCCAAATAATAGAAAAGATCATTGCAACCAATTTTGCAGTTTCAATCAATGCAGCCTTCAGTGCGGACAATTTAACTTTGTTGTAAATAGCCATAATTAAGACAACAAAAGCACCCAAAGATCCGGCCTCTGTTGGAGTTGCCCAACCAGCATAAATTGCACTAATTATAACAGAAATCACAACTGCAATCGGCAAAATGCCCGGAAGTGTTTTAATCTTTTCTACAAAGGAATATCTTCTAGATGGTGGTCCTAAACTTGGATTTTTTTTTGCCCAAATTATAATAATCAGAGCGTAAACAATAGCCGAAAAAACGCCTGGTAAAAAACCAGCTAATAATAAGGCACCAACAGATTCTTCAACAATTATTGCATATATAATTAAAATGGCTGAAGGCGGAATTAAGGATGCTAAGGTACCACCGGCAGCAACAACTCCGGCAGCCAGTTTTTTATCATAACCTTCTTTTAACATTTCTGGTATTGCTATCCTTGAAAAAACCGCTGCTGTTGCAGTAGAGGCCCCAGAAACAGCTGCAAATCCAGCTGTAGCAAAAACAGTTGCCACTGCCAATCCTCCTGGCACAAAACCCACCCATGCTTTTGCAGCTTCAAAAAGTTGCCTTGTAATCCCAGCCTGATAAGCCAAAAAACCTATTAAAATGAAAATTGGTAGCAAACCTAATACAAAAGTAACTGATTTTGAATAAGGTATGGCTCCTATATTTCCTAAAGCAGGTCCAAAACCAATTAATTCAACTAATCCAATTATACCTGCTATACTTGCTGCAAAAACTACTCTTACACCCGAAAACACCAGTATAAGTAATATCACTGTACAAATTATTCCAACTGTAGATGGATCATTATAACCAATTCCAAAAATTCCCTCAGGTTGACCTTGAAATAATTTTTCCAAAACCATATTAATCTCTTATTGAACTAATTTCTTCATTAGCAAGCTCTTCTGCTGATTTAATAATTGGAATATAAATTGGATCAGATTCAACAAATACAATCATTCTTAAATATCCAACCAGTTCTAAAAACAGTCTTAAAAACCAAATAAAAAAACCTAAAGGTACAAGAAATTTTGCTGGCCAAGTTGGAAATAAATAATCCATTGTGCTGTCACCAATTACATATGCATCTATTGCAAACAAACTACTAAAATATATTAGAACTGATATCACTACAAAAGACAAAAATGTTGAAATAAATTCTACTGTCCATTTAACTCTACCTTTTAAATTAGCAACTAATAGCTCCATTCTTATATGAGCATCCATTCTCTGTGCATAAGCAACACCTAGAAATGCAAAGATAGAAATGGCTAATTCTGACAATTCTAAAAATGCTGGCCAAGGATAACCAACAACCCTTGAAATGATCTGAATTGATGTAAGTATCATTACAATGAAAATTGAAACCCCTACAATCAATACAAGTGCATTTTCTATATCACTTAATTTTTTATTAAATAAACTTAACAAAATTCTTCTTTAAACAAATAAATGTGCGTAATTTTTTCAAATCACGCACACTTGATTTAAGATTAATCACTTAAAATTCAAAATCGTGTCTAGCACACCTTTTGAATCAAAGCTTGTGTTTGCCGCTACCCATTCATCCCAAATAGGTTTACCGACATTATTTTTAAACTCTGCAAGAGTCTCTTTGGAATATCTAATTTCTTTAAATTTCTTCTTCCAAATCGGTAAATACTTATCATCAGCTTTTTTATATGCTGCTTTTAAAGCCCCCAAAGCTTCTGGTTTTAAACTGTCTAACAATTTTTGATATTGCTTAGGAAGTTTATTGTAAGCTTTTTTGTTTGCAACATATGGACAATCCGATGTTCCTGGTGAAAGATTCGCTGTATACCATTCTGCAACTTCGTTAATTTTGTACGCAGCATGAGCATATGTAAAAGGAAAAGAAACAGCATCAACAGCACCTCTTGCTATTAACGTATATGTCTCAGGTGCTGGGACTGACATTTTTGTAGCTCCAAGTTTAACCATAGCAGTTCCAACTCCACCACCTGCTCTAACTCTCATTCCTTTAAAATCTGACAACTTTAATGGAGGTTTACCTTTACCCATGAACTCATACTGAGGAAGATTTGATGTCATAAAATAAATGCCATTAAATTTAGCAGCCTCAGCTTTCAGCGCAGGATGGTTATAAACAGCGTGCCTTACTGCCGCATCTCTATCAAAATCACCACCAAGTGGTAAAAAAGGTAATGTTAACACCATTAAACCTGGGTTTTTCTTAGGGTGGTAAAAATTACAAACTGTAGCCATTTCAAATGAGTTTGCCTTAAGACCATCCCAATTTTCTCTAGATTTAGCTAACTGACCACCATAAAAAATCTTAAGTTGGAATTTTCCACCAGTTTCCTCACTTAACCTTTTTGATAAAGTTTCAGCTCCTTCTGTAAAAGCTCTTCTTTTACCCCATAAACTGTATTTCCAAAAGACACTAGGTCCATCCACTTTAGCAATTGCAAGCGTAGTGAAAATATTAGAAATTAAAAACATTAATGAAAATGTTATAATCCTTCTTAAATTCATCATTAATTATCCTCCTTCAAGTTAAAACTTAATTAAGTTAAATAGTGAGCATAAATAATAAAAAGTCAAATTTAGAATCAATAATTAAATACCTTCAAAGTAATTTATCCCATTTTTATCTTCTATTTCAACTACCCAACAATCAGGGTCTATAGAAATTTCAGATTTAATTCTTTTTTCAACTAAACTATAATCAACCTTTTTGTCTTCAAACAAATTAACATATTCAATAAAAGTTTTATTTTTTTCAATGACATAATTTAAATTTCTTCTAAATAACTTAACCTCACCATCTAAAGTGTCAATAATTACAAAAATTATACCAGCATCTAAATTACCCTTTTTCTTAACAAAAATAGGTATTCCATTTTTTTTTGCCAAAATGCTAGCAGATTCAATAACAAGGTAGGATTTTAGATGATCTTCCATTTTTGATTCTTTAAATTAAGAAAAGATATTAAAAATCAGTACATCGCCCATTTTTTTCCCAATCTCCATATCTAGTTGGCTCCAGACCTTTTGGACCACCCTTTTCCTTAACTTCAGTACAAATTTTATTTTTATTTTTGTTAGTTAATTTATTATTTTTTATTTTTTTAATTTTGTATTTAGAGTTCATAACTATATTTTAAATCTAGTTCAATTTAGATATTGTTATAGTTTAAATATATCAAATTTCAATTATGAAAAAAAAAGAATCCAATTCAATGTTAACCAGAAAGATAGCTACAAATATTTTTAATAAAATATTTTTTGAAAATAAAACTCTTAATGCTTCTTTAGACAATAACAAATATTTTAATAACCTTAATCAAAAAGATAAATCTTTCATTTACATGTTATTAAGTTTGACCATGAGAAGACACGGTCAAATAAAAATTATTTTCAAGAAATATTTAAAAAAAAAATTACCAAAAAATAAAAACAATTTAAGTACCATTTTAACACTAGCAACCACTGAAATAATTTGGCTAAATACTCCTGATTATGCCGTAACGAACAGTTATGTTGAATTAGTCAAAAAAATAGACAAAAGTTATTTATCTGGCTTCGTAAATGCCATTTTAAGAAATATTATTAGAGACAAAGAAAAAATAAAAAAAATTATGCCTGATATAACAGAAAATGTACCAAAAAAAATGTATCAAAGTTTGATGAAATATTATGGTAAAAAAACAACAAAAAAAATAATCGAATTTTTTATGATAGAACCAAATTTAGACGTAATCTGTTCTAATAAAATCAGTTCAGAGCAAAAACAAAAACTATTATCAGACCTCAAAGGAGTGGAAATATTCCCAAATGTAATCAGAAGTTTGTATAAGGGAAACATCCAATCTATATATGGATATGAAGATGGTCTCTGGTGGATACAGGACTTTGGATCGTATTTACAATTTGAACACTTGTACAAAAAAATTTGTTTAGAGTACAACAAAAAAGATATCCAGAAAATAGAAATACTTGATTTATGTTCTGCCCCTGGAGGAAAAACTTCCCAGATTCTTGATAAAGGTCTCAAAGTCATAAGCGTAGATAATAACAGAAAAAGAATAAATAAAATGAATGAAAATTTTAAAAGATTAAAACTTAATCCACCTATAATTTGTCAAAATGTGGAGGAATTAAAATTTAATAAAAAATTTGATGTAATAGTTCTTGATTCACCTTGTTCATCATCTGGTACAATAAGAAAAAACCCTGATATTTTTTTTCGTAACAAAAATTTTGATTATAAAAAAATCACTCAATTGCAAAAGTTAATCTTAAAAAAATCTTCCAATTTTTTAAAAATAAATGGATTTCTTATGTATATCGTTTGTTCAATTGATAAAACTGAAGGTGAAGAAATAATAAACAATTTTTGCAAAAAAAACAAAAACTTTAAAATCGTACCAATAGATAAAAACATCCTAAATATAAAAAAATTTGATAATTATAATTCTGATGGTTTTTTAAGAATTTTACCACATTCATTTAATCATCATAAAAATATTGATTTCAATGGTTCTGATTGTTTTTTTTCAGCAAT
>CEPK01183555.1_pt1 | contig 12349 bp, 11 predicted proteins | sample 356231 | NCBI WGS metagenome assembly CEPK01 (sample SAMEA2620259, study PRJEB7988) | marine metagenome | biome: marine biome (ENVO:00000447); feature: deep chlorophyll maximum layer (ENVO:xxxxxxxx); material: "saline water (ENVO:00002010), including plankton (ENVO:xxxxxxxx)" | depth 80 m
TTTATGCTACATACTTCAATTTTTTTAGATTCTTCTATATCACTAATATATTTCCATAAAAACATTTCTGCTTTTGTTTTACTTATATCATAAGGACTTATATTAGGATTTTTTAAATCGGTCCAATGATTATCATCTAATTCTTTACGTTTTGACCCAGCCCCAATAGCAGAAAAAGAGGAAGTCATAACAAATCTTTTTACATTATTTTTAACAGCTGATTTTAGACATCTTTCTAAGCCATCAACAGCAGGTTTAATTAAATCGTCAGGATTATTAGATAGTAGTAAAGATACAGGAGACGCAGTATGCAAAGCATATTCACAATCTTTAAGCGCATCATCCCAGCCATCATCTTTTAATAAATCTAATTCACAGATTTCAATCTTATTATTACAATTAATAACTTTAGATATACTATCAATTACTTCTTTTTTACGTTCTAATGATCGAATGGATGTTTTTACTTTAAACCCTTTTTTAATTAAAGCTGCAATGCAATGAAGTGCTATATATCCAGATCCACCACTTACAAAAACTTTTTTCATATTTTAATCCTATTTATACAAATTAATTATTAAAGTTTAATCTAATCCCAAGAGGACGATGATCAGAAATTTTTAAATCATACTCACTCCATCCACCATTTAATTCTTCATCAATCTTAATTGTTTTAATATCATTATCAAAATTATCAAATAATTCATTTGATATAATAATATGATCAATATGGCTTGGATATGTTGGAAATGACCAATTTGAGGCAGGACCTGTAGCAATACTTATATCAGCAAAATAAAATGAAGAATCATTTATAATATTTATAAATACATTAGAAGATTCTGAATCAGTAATACTATCATTCAAATCACCTAAAATAATAACTCGTTTATTATTAAATTCATCAATTACATATTGGTGTAATAAATTCATAGCTGATTCTCTTCTGTCTTCTGATCCATCGCAACACTTAAAATGGTTATTAATTAAAATTAATTCTATTCCATTATATGTAAGTTCCAAAACTAATGGCGATCTTGGAAATGACCACCAATCATCATTATATAATTCATAAATATTGTTTATTGTAACTTTAGATTTATTATATAAATAAGCTAAATTCATACTATAGCTAGCACTATTAGATCTAAAACCATCCCATTCAGCATTACAAGTTTTATTACAATCTTCATAATCTAAATAAAAATTATAATTAATATCATTATTACATCCGATTATTTCAGCACAACCGTTTTCTGTATTAGCCCATCCCAAATATTCATTACAATCTCCAAAAGAATTTGAAACAATTTCAGAACACTCTAATGATGAAATTAAATTATTAAATGAACTTGAACTCTCTATTTCTTGAAAAGCAAAAATCTCAATATCTAAATCTCTAATAATATCAACCATAGCATCTACAGTATTATTACCATTTTTTGGAAAATTTTCAACATTCCATGTAATAATATCTAAAGAATTATCAGTACCAAAGGGTGTAATTTGTATAGATGATACATTATCAGTATTGCTTGAAAGTGGCTGATCTACAGCACATCCCCAAAATAAACAGAAAATTAATATTAATAGTTTTTCCATTAAAATAAAGTATTACTATAACTTATCATCTACAAAGTTCTATATAATAAAATTTGACTAATTTGTTTTATCAAAATTAAATCAACAATATATTATCAACATGATTAAAACATCAATTTTAATAACAGGTGCTAATGGTGAAATGGGTCACGGCTTAATTAAATCATTAAATAAAGATTTTAATAAAAATATTATTACTCTTGATATCAATCAGATTGATCAATCTATTGAAACTTATATTTTAGAGAGTTTTAAGGGTAGCATTTTAGATGATAAAATATTAGATGCAATTACTGATAAATATCAAATTACAGAAATTTATCATTTGGCGGCTCTATTAAGTAGTAAGGCAGAATCCTCTCCTGATTTAGCACAACAAGTTAACGTTGGTGGTACTGTTAAATTATTAAATATGGCTATTGATCAATCTAAAAATCAAAATACAAAAATTAAGTTTTTTTTCCCCAGTTCAATAGCAGTTTATGGATTAAAAGGACTAAAAAATAAAATTAAAGCTGGAAAAATAACTGAGCAAGAGCATTGTTTCCCAGAAACAATGTATGGCTGCAATAAATTATATTGTGAACATCTTGGAAGATACTATTCATTATATTATAAATCAGGTTCTATAGATTTTAGATCAATAAGATTCCCTGGTTTAATTAGTGCCCATACTATGCCTACCGGTGGAACCACAGATTATGCTCCTGAAATGCTTCATGCTGCAGCTACTAATAAGCAATATACATGTTTTGTTAGTGAAAATACCAAATTACCATTTATGATGATGGATGATGCAATTGATGCAATAATAAAATTAATGGAAACTGATCAAAAATATTTAACGGAGATGATTTATAATATAGGTTCTTTTAGTGTATCAGCATTAGAATTTAAAAATATAATTAATAAGGAATTTAAAAGTGCAAAAATTATTTTTAAAGTAAATGAGAAAAAACAAGCAATGGTTAATAGTTGGCCTGAAGATGTAGATTATAGTTGTGCTAAAAAAGATTGGAATTTTTCACCTAAGTTGAATTTTGAGAAGTCTTTTTTAGATTATTTAATTCCATCAGTAAGGAGAAAATATGAATAATTTTTTAAATAGTTTAGAAAAAGAAATTAAAAATATAAAAGATGCGGGGTTATATAAAAGTGAAAGAATAATTGAATCTCCTCAAGATTCAGAAATTATTGTAAATAATAAAAATGTACTTAATTTTTGTGCAAATAATTATCTTGGATTATCTAATAATAAAAAACTCATACAAGCTGCTCAAATGGGATTAGAACAATGGGGTTTGGGATTAAGCTCTGTTAGATTTATATGTGGTACTCAATCTATTCACAAACAGTTAGAAAATAAAATTTCAAATTTTCTTAGTAAAGAGGATACAATATTATATACTTCATGTTTTGATGCAAATGGTGGATTATTTGAAACATTGTTAAATGAAAATGATGCTATTATATCTGATCAGTTAAATCATGCTTCAATAATAGATGGAATTAGACTTTGTAAAGCTAAACGATATAGATATAGTAATGGTGATATGAATGAACTTGAAAAGTGTTTGAAAAAAACACAATCTAGTCCAAATCGTTTAATTGCGACTGATGGTATTTTTTCAATGGATGGATATGTAGCTAAGCTAGATGATATATGTTCATTAGCTCAAAAATATAATGCTTTAGTTATGGTTGATGATTCTCATGCAACAGGTTTTTTTGGAAAAACTGGAAGAGGGTCTATTGAATATTGTAATGTAATAGAAAAAGTTGATATAATAACATCTACATTGGGCAAAGCAATGGGTGGTGCATCAGGAGGTTTTACATCAGCAAAAAAAGAAATAATTGATATATTGCGTCAAAGATCTAGACCTTATTTATTTAGTAATACATTGGCACCAGCTATTGTTTCTGCATCCATTGAATGTCTAAATATTATTTCAAATTCAACTGAATTAAGAGATAATTTAGAAGAAAATACTAAATATTTTAGAACTAATATGGAAAAAGCAAATTTTAAAATTAAAAAAGGAGTACATCCAATTGTTCCAATTATGTTGGGTGATGCTGTTTTAGCTAAAAATATGGCTTCTGATTTATTAAATGAGGGAATTTATGTTATAGGGTTTTCTTTTCCTGTAGTACCTAAAAATGAAGCTAGAATTAGGGTTCAAATCAGTGCATCTCATTCAAAAAAACAATTAGATGAAGCTATAAATGCATTTATAAAAATTGGGAAAAATTACAAAATTATCTAATTAGTTATTTTATTAAAGAGTATTGATATAAAGCATTATCTCTAGAATCTTTTAAATCTATTATTGGATTAACATATTTTAGATTACTACTATTAAATTCCCAAGGTTTTTGTAATAATTTTATAGGCACACTTTTTAATTCAGGTAAATATTTTAGTGTGTATTCACCATTAGAATCAAATTTTTCACCTTGTAATATTGGATTAAATATTCTGAAATACGGAGCAGCATCTGCGCCTGTACCGGCTGCCCATTGCCATCCAGCAATATTTGATGCATAATCTGCATCTAGTAAGCATTCCCAAAACCACCTCTCACCTAATTTCCAGTCAATTAGCAAATTTTTCACTAAAAATGAAGCTGTAACCATTCTCATCCTATTATGCATGTAACCAGTTTCCCATAATTCTTTCATTGATGCATCAATAATAGGATAGCCAGTTTTCCCTGCTTTCCATGCATTAAATTTTTCTATAGAATTTTCCCATTTAAAATTATTAAACTTAGTTTGTAAGTTATTTGTTTCCATATGTGGAAAATGGTACAGTAAATAGTAAGAAAAATCTCTCCATCCAAGTTCTGATTCAAAATGTGTAATATTTTCATCAATTGAAAGATTTTTTAAACTATGCCATATTTTATTAATAGATATCATTCCAAAACGTATATATGGAGAAAGTTTAGAAGTTAAATTAGAGGCTGGATAATCTCGTCCTTTTTTATAATTATAAATTTTTTTGATTAAAAATAAATCCAATATTTTATTAGCAGATTCTTCTGTTATAGACCATAAATTATTAAGTTTTGCATACCATTTGTATTTACTTAATAAATTTAAATCTTTAATTGTTGTTTCATTATTTACATTTAAAAAATTTAATTTATTTGGCAATCCTAATGGTCTATCTGGAATAACTGATTCAAGGCAACCTTTTTTATAAAAAGGTGTGAATACTTTGTATGGAGTATGATCTTTTTTTAATATAGATTGCGGATCCCATAATAAAGTACAATTATAAAAATTTATATTTACATTATAATTTGATAATTCTGTTTTTAGTTTTTTAAATAATATAATTTCATTTTTTAGAAAGGGTTTTTCACAAAAAATATTAGAAATAGAATGTTTTTTTACAATATCTTTTAATATGTAAGATGTATCACCTTTCAAAAAAAGTAAATTATTATTTAAAGATTTATTTAAACTTTTTAGTGCATTAAAAAGCCAATATTTTGATGCACCACCAAGCTCTTTTTTTATATTTATATTATCATAAATATAAATTGGAAGTAATTTATTTTGATATTGAGAGGCATAGAATAATGGAGGATTATCATTAATTCTTAAATTGTTTTTAAAGAGTACAATTGAATTCATAAAGTCATAGCTTATTTTAGAATGAAATCAATAATTTTTTTAGCGATTCTATCTTTTCGATTCTTTTTAAGATTTACAAATTTTTTATTTTTAGAATATACTATAACTCTATTTGTATCTGATTCAAAGCCTGCACCATCTTCATTTGCGTAATTTAAAACAATAAAATCTGCAGATTTATCTTTTAATTTTCTAAGAGCCTCATTTTCACCATTATGAGTTTCAAGGGCAAATGCAATAATTGAAGCTTTTGTATATTTATTGATAGATTTGAGTATATCTGGTGCTGGAATTAAATCTAAAGATAAATTACTTTTTGAACGTTTTATTTTATAATTATTAATATTTTTTACAGAATAATCGGCAACTGCTGCTGACATAAAAATGTAATCAGCCTTTTTGCAGTATTTTAATGTTGATTTGTACATATCCATAGCACTTTCAATTTGTATGAATTTAACACCATGTGGTTTTGGTAAAGATACTGGTCCAGAAATAAGCAAAACATCTGCACCCATTTTATATGCTTGATCTGCGATTGCATATCCCATTTTTCCACTTGATCGATTGGAAATAAATCTAACAGGGTCTATTGCTTCTCTCGTAGGACCAGCTGTTATAAGAACCCGTTTATTTTTTAAAGGTAAAGATTGAATAAATAATTCTCTTATTGAAAATATAATGTTTGGTATAGTAGGTAGTCGACCTTTACCTTTATGTAAACTTGCTAATAAACCATCTTCAGGTTCCATAATAATTTTATTCATAGACTTTAGTTTTTTAACAGCAATTTGAGTTGCTTCATTTGACCACATTCTATTATTCATGGCAGGAACAAATAGTAATGGTTGTTCACAAACTGATAAAGTTGTAGTAATAACATCATCAGCTATCCCATTGGCTGTTTTACATAAAATATTAGCAGTTGCAGGTAATACAATTATAGCATCTAATTTAAAAGCCATTTCAATATGCTCTAAACCAGCTTTCGGTGTATTGGGAAATAAATTTGTGATAACTTCTTCACCAGTTAATGCTGCGAATGTAGCAGCACCTATAAATTTTTCAGCGGAAGATGACATCATTACTTGAACTTTAGCACCTTCTTTTTTTAAAATTCGAATTACATCACATGTTTTAAAAGCTGCAATAGATCCAGTAACACAGATAAGAATTTTTTTATCTTTTAAAGAAATCATATTTTATAACAAACCATTAAACCATCACGTACAGGTATCATGTAATTAAAACATTTTTCATCATTTTGTATATATTCAGCAGTATTTTTAATGGATAATGAATGCTCATCTTGTGGATTTATAACAGTGCCGCCCCATAACATATTATCTAATACTATAACACCAGATTTTTTAACTAATTCTATTGATTTTTTATAATAGTTAAGATAATTAATTTTATCTGCATCGATAAAAATAAAATCAAATGATTCATTGGGAAATTTAATTATTGAATTTAAAGCTTTTCCTTTATGTATCTTAATATTATGACCTTTGTCAGATTTATTAAAAAAAGATCGTGCTGTTTTACAGTGATTGTCACCAATTTCGCAGGTATCAATAGTTCCATCTAGAGGTAAAACTTCTATCATTTTAAGTGCACTGTAACCAGTATACATACCTATCTCAAGAACTTTTTTTGCTTGTATCATACAAATAATTCCTTGGAGTATGCTACCAACTAACTCGCCAGAAAGCATTGCTGACCCTTCGATGTTATCCTTAGTAAATGTTGCTACTTCTTTTAATAATGCGCTATCTTGATGTGAATTTTTTTTGCAGTAATTTTCAATTTCTATTGGAGAAAAGTTCATTTTTTTGAAACTAATTTATCAAGTTTACCGTTGGTATTTAAAATTAAAAGATCATCAAAGCCACCTATAGATTTTCCATTAATAATTATTTGGGGGACAGTACTTCCTCCGGTCAAATTATGAAGTTCTTGTCTAGATATACCTATCTCTTCAATATTTATTTCTTCATATTTAAGTTTTTTTTGATCTAATAATTTTTTTGCCATTTTACATGGATGGCACCATGAGGTAGAATATATTTTTATCATTTTATACTTATTTAAATTTCTATAAATTTTATTACACTAATTTACAGTTATTTTAAATATTTATTAAACAAAGGAGTTAATATTGTTAAAAATTGGAAATAAAGCACCAAATTTTTCTCTTCAAAATACAAAGAGTGAAAGTGTTTCTCTATCAGATTATAAAGGTCAAAATGTTATACTTTGGTTTTATCCAAAAGCATCTACACCAGGATGAACAGTTCAAGGACAAGGATTCCGTGATGAATTCCAAAGTTTTAAAGATAAAAATACTACAATAATAGGGGTATCTGCTGATTCAATACAAAAAAATAAAAACTTTAAAGAAAAACAAAAATTTCAATATGAATTATTAAGCGATGAAAATAAAACAATGATTGAATCGTATGGAGCATGGGTAAAAAAGAAAATGTATGGAAAAGAATATATGGGTATTGCAAGAATTTCCTATTTAATAGATAAGGACGGTATAGTTTCACATGTTTTTGATAAAGTTAAAACTAAATCACATGCATGTGATGTTTTAGAAATATTATAGAAAAGGAGAAATATGAAAAATAATATATTTATTTTAAGTTTATTTATTTTTATTAGTTGTAATAGTTCAAATGGAACTGGATCTTCACAAACATGTGATTCAATTCATTCTGGTTCTTGGACCATCACAGAAAATGGTAAATATGAAAATTCTAATTGTACTGGAAATCGTATTCAGAATGGGAATTGCAGTTCCTATCAATATAATAATCAACAGGAGTGCGAAGAAAATGGTAGTACATGGATTTTTACAACAAGCGAACAGACATTAATTTTAAATGAAGATTGTAGTTACTTGGTACAAGACAATTCATTTTGTAATGCTAGTGATGAAGATTATGACGTAGATTTTTGTTCTGGAGATTGGTCTTCAAATTCAACAGCTATTACTATTACATCATTTTTTTCAGTTGATTATATATTTGATAACGATGAAAAAACAATGATGACAAGCCAATTAGAAGTCACACAAATGGCAGGTACAGATGATGAATATGATGAATGTCAATATACAACATATACAAAAGAGTAATATTATAAATACTTTGATAAAATTGAATGAAAATGCTGTAATCCCTGTTCATATTTGGGTGAAAATTTTACACCTGAATATGATTTAGATTGAATACCATTTTGAACATTTAATACTACTTCTTGATCTTCTAATTCTACCTTATCAAGGCTTGAATGTGAATTTTTTGGTTGTGATTTTCCTTCTAGAGGATAAGATAAAAATTTAATTTTTGTTTTAGATTTGTTTATTGGTTCAATAATATTTATGGATATTCCCCAATGATATATATTTATCATTAAGTTTGGGAATAACCAATAATAAAATGCGTATATATTATCAGTTTTATCAATAGATTCATGCTTCTTTGATGAATTAGCAATCTGAAGAACACCATTTTCTAATAAAATTGTTTCATAAGTATCATAATTAATATCTTGATTTAATCCTTTGTGAACAAATGGAACATGAAACCCTTCTAGATAATTTTCACAATAAAGTGCCCAATGAGCATTTAAAATAAAAGTTTGAGAATTATTTTTATCATAATTTAATTCACGAAATTTAAATGCTGGCAAGCGTTTATTTATATCATCAAATATTGGCTGAAGATTTATGATAGGATTAATTCCACAAAATATAAAATTTTCCCATTTTAGTAAATCAAAATCTATAAGATTATCTTCTTTTGATGGAAAGTTTTCAAGATCTTCAAATCCTGGTGCATGATTCAAGGATCCATCAAGGTTGAATGTTCTACCATGATATTTACATTTGATATTTTTTTTATTACAGTTGTTATTTACTAATAAATGAGCTCTATGTGTACATACATTTGAAATACATTTAATATCATTTTGTTTAATTAAAATCATAGGCTCATTAATAGAGTTAGAAAGAAAATAAAATGGATATTGTTTGATTTTACCTAGCGATTTTGTATCTGTTATTAGCTGCCATGAATTATTGAAAACTTTGTTGATAACATTTTTATAAGAAGATTCAGATAAATAAAAATCTTTTGTTATCATAATTGATTTTTTAATATCAGATTTGATATTTTTCATATCAATAAGAAGTTAAGAGAGAGAGAGTTTTTTTTGAATAATATTGATTATATCTTTTAAATCAACTCTTTCTTGTTTCATGCTATCACGATCTCTAATAGTTACTGTATTATCTTCTTTTGTTTGACCATCTATAGTTATACAGTAGGGTGTTCCTGCTTCATCATGCCTTCTGTATCTTTTACCAATAGAATGTTGTTCATCATAACGAGCATTAATGCTAGAATTAAAAAGTTCATCAACAATTTTTCTAGCTATTTCAGGAAGACCTTCTTTTTTTACAAGTGGTAAAACAGCAGCTTTTATTGGAGCAAGTTTAGGATGCAATTTCATTACAACTCTTGTAGATTCTTTACCACTAGCATCTTTAACTATCTCTTCATGGTAAGCATCCATTAAATAAACTAGTAAACCTCTTGTTGCGCCTGCAGCTGGTTCAATAACATAAGGAGTGTATCTCCATCCATTTTTACCTGAATTGGGATCCATTTTTTGTTGATCAAAATAACTGAGTTTAGTTCCAGAATTTTCAGCGTGTTTTTTTAAATCATAGTCTGTTCTGCTTGCAACACCTTCTAATTCATCAAATCCCCAAGGATATTTATATTCAATATCATAGCAAGCATCAGCATAATGAGCAAGTTCATCTTTTTCATGCTTTCTATATCTAAAATTTTCAGGATAATTGGCAAATTTTTGCCACCATTTCATTCTATTATCTCTCCAATATTCAAGCCATTCTTTTTGGCTGCCGGGTTCAACAAAAAATTCCATTTCCATTTGTTCAAATTCACATGATCTAAATATAAAATGTTCAGTAGTTATTTCATTTCTAAAGCTTTTGCCCATTTGTGCAATTCCAAAAGGAATTTTCATACTCATTGTTTGTTGACAGTTAAGAAATTGAACAAACATAGCTTGTGCTGTTTCTGGTCTAAGATAAACAGCAGATTCTTTAACAAGATTATCAATACCTTTTCTTAAATCATCTGAATTAAGTTTTCTATTTTCTTCAACATATTTTGTAATTTGACCTAAAACATCTACAGGGCCTATTTGACTTCGGAACATTAAATTAAATTGTCTTTCATCACTTAAAAATGGTGATCCAAAAGTAGGTCCTACATATCCTCTGTATTCAAAAGTTTTAGTTGGAATATCATTATCATCATCAAAATGACCAAATGTATTTTTATCAATCAATTTTAAACCTTTTAAAATTTTTCCCGTTCTTTTTAATTGAATTTTAAATCGGTCTTCAATTTGTTTTTGATAATCTTTTGCTTGTCCTTTATCATTGCAATTAATTGGAAGATCATCACCAATTTTTGGTCTTGGAGCTTTATCAGCTCTAAATCGTTCTTTACTAATTAAACAATCAACTAATGGATCTGAAAATCCAGATAAATGACCTGAAGATTCCCAAACTTTTGAGTGCATAATAATAGATGCATCTATTCCTATAACATCTTCTCTTTTATGAACCATTGATTTCCACCACTCATTCATTAGATTGCGTTTTAATTCAACTCCCAAAGGACCATAATCATAAGCACTTTTTAAACCACCATATATTTCACTACTCTGAAAAATAAAACCTCTTCTTTTGCATAGAGAAATTATTTTTTCTTTAAAATTATCTGGAATATTTGACATTATTTTTTCCTTTTAAATCGCTTGGAAGGACCTTTAGCTTTTTTCTCAAGAATAAGTTCTATAGCACGTTCAAGTTTTAAAGATTCAATATTTTCACCCTTTGGAATAGTAGCATTAATTTTTCCATTAGTTACATATGGACCATATCGGCCATCTTTTAATTCAATATTTTCTTCAGAATCTGGCATTTTACCCATTACTTTAATTACAGCTGTTGCATTTTTATTTTTTGCTTGGGATAATATTTCTATGGCTCTTTCTAAATTAATATTAAAAATATTATCATCTTTAGGTATTGATGATGATTTTTTACCACATCGTAAATATGGTCCATATCTACCAATATCTTTTGTTATTTTATCTCCTGAATCAGGATGTTTACCAATTTCAAATGGAAGTGCTAACAAATCTAAAGCAATTTTTTCAGTTACATCATTTAATGTCATCCCTGTAGGTAAAGATTTCATTTTTTTCTCACATTGAATATATGGACCAAATCTTCCATCTTTAAGAAAAATAGGTTGATTAGTATCTGGATGAATAAAACTGTGATTTTCTTCATTTTTTTTCTTTTTGATAAGTTCCATTGCGTTTTCAAAATTTAATTCACTTGGAATATAATCATCATATAAATTTGCACTTTTATCATCTTGCTGTAAATATGTTCCATATCTACCTATTTTAACTAAAATCTCATTTGATGAACCATTTTTAAGACACATAATTGTTCTTGAAAAGTTTTTATCAAATTCATTTTCTAATAAATCTTTTAATCCTTTATTATCTTTTTTCCCATTGTAAAAAGTTTTGAGAAAATCTGTTGATTTTATTTCTGCTCTTGAAATAGAGTCTAATCTATCTTCCATATCCGCTGTGAATTGAAGATTAACTAAGTCACTAAAATATTTTTCTAAAAATTGTATTACAGCATATGCTGTCAATGTAGGAATCATTGCACCTTTTACTCTATTAATATAACCACGTTTTTGAATGTTTCCCATTATTGTAGCATATGTTGAAGGTCTACCAATTCCTAAATTTTCTAGTTCCTTGACTAATGAAGCTTCAGTAAATCGAGGAGTTGGTTTTGTATAATGTTGATTTGAAACAAAATTTTCATAATCAATTTTTTGACCATTTTTTAATTTAGGTAAAGTTGTTTCTTTATCATCTTTTTCTTTTTGAGGATCATCAATATCTTCAACATAAACTTTTAAAAATCCTGCAAATTCAATTACTTTTCCTGTGGCTC
>CEPK01035862.1_pt1 | contig 12323 bp, 6 predicted proteins | sample 356231 | NCBI WGS metagenome assembly CEPK01 (sample SAMEA2620259, study PRJEB7988) | marine metagenome | biome: marine biome (ENVO:00000447); feature: deep chlorophyll maximum layer (ENVO:xxxxxxxx); material: "saline water (ENVO:00002010), including plankton (ENVO:xxxxxxxx)" | depth 80 m
AAAATGCAACTGATTTCGATACTTGGGTTACAGAAACAGTAGGTGACTTAGAAAATTTTACTCGAAACAAGTAGTTGAATTACAAAAACTACTTGAACGTTATGTGCAAGAACAAGGTACGATGGATGTTGAAAAATATCTACGTATTTGTGAGCAATTAGGGCAAGTACCAGATCCTGCTAAAATGCCGCTCGAATCTTCCGCTTTTCCGGAAGAAGTTCAAGTGGCATTTTTTATGTTTGATCTTTTATCAGATAGATGGGATGGAATGTCAGGAACATATTTAGGGAAAGATTGGTCTACATGTTTACAGTTATTTGAAGTTTATGAAGTTGAGGATACTAAAAATACAATATTTTTTATGAAATTATACGAAGCAGTTTTAATGAAGCATCGTATGGAAGAACAAGAACGTAAACGTAAAGCAGCTGAACGAAAACAGCAGCAAGCGGGTAAAACATACGCCCATAATGTAAGAGGATAATGGCTAAAAAGAATCAAGTATTTATTGATGTAGTAGTAGATGATAAAGGTACTACTAAGCGTGTAGCTGTTAATGCAAAAAAGCTAGGTATTGAACTGGAGAACGCAGGTGTAGGAGCCGGAAAAGCAGCTAAAGGTACTGATGATTTATCCAAACGTAGTGATAATCTAAATAGAAATCTTAGAGGGACGGCTAAAATGTCGTCTAATGCTACTAAAAACTTTTCAAAAATGCAACAAGGAACAGGCGGTCTTGTAGGTGCGTATGCTACTCTTGCTGCTCAAGTATTTGCTGTATCTGCCGCTTTTCAATTTCTACAATCCGCATCAGAGTTAAGAAACCTAATCGCAGGACAAGAAGCTCTTGGCTCAATTACAGGTGTTGCGTATAAAACTATAACTAATGGTATTATTCAAGCAACAGATGCTCAGTTAAAATATGGAGAAGCAGCTAGAGCTGCTGCAATAGGTACCGCTGCAGGACTAACTTCAGGACAGTTAACAGATTTAAGTACTGCTGCTAAAAATGTGTCCTTCGCTCTAGGCAGAGACCTAACAGACTCATTCAATAGGTTGATACGAGGTGTTACAAAAGCCGAGCCAGAACTATTAGACGAATTAGGTATTATTCTAAGGCTAGAGCCCGCGACTCAGAAATATGCTCAAGCAATAGGTAAGACAGTAGGCGAGTTAAATGCATTTGAACGAACACAAGCAGTTGCAAATGAAGTTCTTGAGCAAACAACACGAAAGTTTGGTAAAATTGAAGCGATGATGGATCCAAATGCTGCTGCATTGTCTCAATTTGCTAAATCTTTTGATGAATTAATTAATAAGTTTAAAATTGGTTTAATTGACAATTTACGTCCTATTTTATTGTTTCTGAGCGAAAATACCAAAGCATTAGGAGCGGCACTAGCTTTAGTAGCCCTTCCAATAGTAAAAGCTATTATACCTAGCATGAAAGATTGGCAGAAATCTTCAAGAGATACCGCTAAGCTTAATAGAAGAATGTCAAACTCCTATAAAACTCAGTTACGAGAACAAGCAGATGAATTACAAAGTTTTATTAAAACCCAAGCAGACGCAGAAAAACAAGCAACCAGAATTGCTAAACAACGAGTAGAAGGAAAAGGAACCAAACCTACTGCAGGGCTTTCGTATTTGATGGGTGAAGGAGAAGCCGGTGCAGGGCGTCAGAGACAAGCAGCTAGAAAGATATTAGATAATGCTTTAGCGGATTTAGAGAACCATAGAGAAGTTCAACGAGGAGCTCTACAAGGATGGAATAAAAAAGAAGTACAGGATTTAGAAAAATCTTACAGAGCTAGAGATGCTATGACAAAGGCTCATTCAAAGAAAACAATATTTTCTTTCGAATTTATAAAACAAGGCTGGAAAGGAATGACTCTTTCAATGAAAGCTACTTGGGCATCGACAATGCAATTTATATCCACCACAGCAGCCGTTGCAGCCGGAGTTATTAGTATGGCATTTAATGCTATTGCTATAGGCGGCATGTTAGTAGTTTTATTTCAGGCTGCAAAAGCTATATACAGGCATTTTGTTCCTTTGTCGGACGAAATGAAAAAACAGCAAAAACATGTTGAAGAGTTAAAAAATAAATATGGAACTTTAACTGAGGAAATTCTTAGACTTCAAGATGTTATGAAGAATGCTTTTTTAGCTCCTGATTTTGCTCCTGCTATAGGTAATATGATGCAAAGTATTGATGTTAAAGGAGTTATTGATCAAATTAATTACGCATCTTCCCACCCAAGAGATTTGAAAAACGATAAGTCTATATACTCAGAAACGGTCAAAAATTTAGCAGCCACTGTTAAATTTTTAGCAGCCACTGATCCTATGTTTAAAACGCTACAAGACAATCTTGTTAAAAATAAAAGACTTACAGAGGACGAAACCAAAGCAATTATTCAAAGATCTAATGAATTGATTAATACTGCAAAAATTATCGAGAGCCTCCCAGAAAGATATAATGCAGCAGCAACAGCTTTGCGTAACTTATTAAAATCATCTGAAACTCAAACTCCCCTTTCAGCTTTTGTAAGTGCTCAAGACACTCTTGTTTCAGGATTAGAGGAACAAGGTAGAACAACTACAGAAAATACTGAAAAGTTAAGATTAGAGTATGAAGAACAGAAAAAGTTGATGATGTTGAATGCACACAGAGCTAAAGCAGAGCAGGATTTAAGGAAAAAGATGGGCGGCAAGCACGGGTTCGAAATAGCATTAAAACAATTACAAGATTCTCCCATTTATAAAGACCTAGGAAAACTAATGGGTGCAGAACAGTTAAATAGCTTAGTAGATAGGATGGAAACGAGCGGCGAGATATCAAGAGAGCTAAGAGTTGAAATAATGAAGCAGACAAAGATCTTAGTACGAGCAAAAAGATTAGAAGGCGAAATGTTAGTCACGCAAAATAAAAGAAAAGATGCAATAATAGAAGCCACAAAACTACAAAGTCAAGGATTAACAATAGATGGGAAGATTCTAAATTTAGAAACACAACGAGTAAAAGCTCAAGATAAAGTAGTACAAGCAGAATTAAATCATAAAGCCGCACTACATTCGTTAAATGAAACAGCTAGGGAAGGGGATAAAGACGCAATATTTGCAGCTAGTCAAAAAGTAATTATGTTTGAAAAAGAAGTAGAATTACAAAAACTTCTTAGAGACTTAGCACTTGAAAAAATAAATCTCACAGAGGAAGATTTACAAAAACAGAAAGAATTATTACAAGTTCTTAATGCGCAACAAAAAGCCCAACAATTAAGCAATCGTTTAAAAATAACCGAAGACCTAGTATCTAAATTAGGAGGAGGTACTCAAGCAACAGCAACTGAAAGTAGAAGATTAAGATTACAAAGGTTACAACAAGACGTTATAGCTGCGGCATTCGCTGGTCAACAAGCTGCAGAAGCTTACACCAAAGAGTACCGACGCAGAATTAAAGAACTAATGGAAACAGGAAATTATAAATTAAATGAGGCTAAAGCTCAAGCACGGGAAGAAACGGATGCAGACGAGGGCGTAGCTCTTGAGACGGCAAAAACCAATATTATGTCAGCAGGAGCAGCTCTTACTGCAGAAGAAAATATTGGACAGCAGTTGATTAGTAATAACCAAAAACGTTTAGAAGAATTACAGATCAGAGCTGACACTAATTATTTTAACCAAGAAGAAATAATATATAATGAAATGTTATTATCTATGGGCGAAAAAAGGCATCATCTTAGTGAAGCTGAACTATGGATAATTAAAGAACAAGCCAAAGAACAACATGCGTTAAATCAAATTATTGAGCTTAAGCAAGGATTAGCAAATAGTATTGCTAATAATATGGCATCCGCATTCCAGTCCATTGTTGACGGCTCTATGAGTGCAAAACAAGCCTTTGGACAAATGGCAATAGCAATTATTAGAGATCTTACTGCAATGATTATTAAAATGATGGTTATGAGAGCTCTTATGGCTGCTTTTGGAGGTAGTTTTGGAGGCCCTGCCCCTGCCTGGGGAGGCGGAGGAATGAGCCAAGCGCCTACGGTGGGTATTGGGGGTGCAATGCCTGCTAAAAGGGGAGGAATTTTTAAGCCTGTAACAAGCTATGCAACAGGAGGTATTGCACGGGGTCGTGAAGCAGGATACCCCGCAATTCTTCACGGCACAGAAGCAGTAGTTCCTTTACCTAATAATAAAAATATTCCTGTAGAGTTCTTAGGAGGGCAAGGAAGCCAACAAAATAATGTAACAGTAAATGTAAATGTTGATAACGCAGGAAATAGTGAGGAATCAGTTATAGGTTCAGCTTCAGGCGCAGAAAATTTAGGACGCCAGATTTCAGCAGCTGTACAGCAGGAATTACAAAATCAAAAACGATCTGGCGGTATTCTTAATCCTTATGGAGTAGCATAATGGCAATTGGATTCACAGCTACAAATGTAACCAATAGAAAAATTAGACCTGATAAAGGTTTCGCAAAAAGTTCTGAGCCGGCAGTTAGAAAAATTAAATTTGGCGATGGATATGAGCAGAGAGCAGTAGTAGGAATAAATAATATTGCTCAAACTTTTAAAGCAAATTTTTCTTCCCGAGATAAAACAGAAGCAGACGATATTATAGCTTTTTTTGACACAAAAGGAGGAGTTACTTCTTTTGACTTTACTCTGCCTGATACCAATTCTACCACTTCAGTAACAGCCGTAGTTGATTTAGGAGGAGAAAGTCCTAGTTCTACAACATCTTATACTTTAGATGCTGCAACTACAAATCTTGATATATCTCCTGGAGCTACAGTTACAGGGTCTGGTATTTCAGGAACAGTTAAAGTTTCATCAATAAGCGGTGTAAGCTTAGCTCTAGATACAGCTCAAACTATTGCAGATAATGTTACCTTGACTTTTACTAATCCTAACGAGAGAACAATCAAAGTAATATGTACTAAATGGGACTTAATGTATGCAAGTGGAGATTACTATACAATAAGTACTTCGTTTGAGAGAGTTTATGAGCCATGAGCAAAGAGTTATCAGTAGATCACGCAAAACAAGAGGTTTCAAGCGGCTTTGTAGAATTTTATGAGCTACAAATAGGAACAGGAAGTAACAATACATTATATTTTCACCCAGGTAAAAACGAAAATATTCAAGATATTACTTATGATGGAAATACTTATATTTCTATGCCTATTTTTCTATCAGGTGTTGAACTAACTTCATCTGGAGCTTTATCAAGGCCTACATTAACAATAGCAAACGTTGAATCCATAATTAAATCACAATCAAAGTTTAAAACTCAAATGGAAGACGGAACGTGGGGAGCAGTAGTTGATAGTAACCCAATTACCGCAACAGAATTTAAGTTAGACCATTTGATAGGAAGTAGACTAACACGACGAAGAACTCTTGAAAAGTATTTATCTAGTGATCCCACAGTAGAATTCCCCATAGAAACTTATATTATTGATAGGATTGAAAACAGGGACAGTTTATTAGTTACTTTAGAATTAGTCAGCCCTTATGACGTATCTGGAATAAGAATTCCAACCAGAGTAGTAATTGGAAAGTATTGTCCATGGCTATATCAAGGTGCCTCTACAGAAAATACCACAAGAAAGGGTGCTTGCTATTGGAAAATGCACAGTCAATATGTGAATACGGACGGTACAAGTAGTATTTATGTCACAGTTGATGATGAGCCTTTATTTAAAAAATCAGCAGTAGAAGGATTAGGCACTGGAGTATATTTTGGAAGTGGGATAGATACATCTAATGGACATGATTTAAATGATTTTGTAAAAGTAGGAGGACAATACTACCGTTCGAGAACAGCTAGTAATAGTAATCAAGATGTTACTAATACTGTATATTGGACTCTTTGTAGAGTATATACTGTTTGGAGTAATGACTCAGGAAGTACAAATTATACAGTAGATGCAAATGATACTAGAAAGAACTCTTATGTTTGGCATGGTAATACAGTCTGGAGAGCAGTAAAAGCGCACACCAAAACAGCAACATACACGCCTGAGCTAGGATCTTCCCACTGGGTACGAGCTGATATTTGTGGAAAATTATTAAAGTCCTGTAAAATGCGATATCAAGCTGAAAAAGCAAATACAAATACAGGAACAGATTTTATAACATCAGATGAACTCAATACTGATGCTAGTTTACCTTTTGGAGGTTTCCCAGGAAGCAGGAAGTTTAGATAGTGGATTTTATTGAAGAGATAAGAGAACATTTTGAAAAAGAATATCCTAGAGAGGGTTGCGGGGTTCTAACTGTAATTAAAGGTAAAAAAGAATGGATTCCTTGTAAAAACATAGCTGAAGATGACGAAGATTTTATATTTGATTCCAAGGAATATTTAAAATTAGCTAGAACTTCGGATATAGTAGGAATAGTTCATAGCCACCCAGATGCTTCGTCAGAACCTAGCGAAAGTGATATAAAATATTGTAATTCTGTAAGAATACCGTACTATATATTTAGTTATCCAGAAATGGATCTAACTGTAGTAGAGCCAGAACAGAATGTTACTAATGATTTATATGGACGAGAGTATGAATTTGGAGTTTCGGACTGTTTTGAAGCAATGAGAGACTACTTGTATGCGCAAGGAATAGATATACCTCCTCGCTCTATGTTTGAAGATAATTGGTATGATAAAGGTTTGGATTATTTTAATGATGATACTATTTCGGAATGGAATCTTTTTCCGGTTCCATTAGAGAAGCGTCAAATAAATGATCTTTTAATTTTCAAAGTACAATGTGATACGAATAATCATTGTGGAGTTTATATTGGAAATGAGTGTTTTTACCATCACGCGATCAATAGACTGTCTTGTAGAGAGAGTTTATATCCGTCATGGCACAAGTGGTTAGTAGGAGCTTATCGTTATGCTGCGTAATGTTTATTTAGAAGGAGAATTAGGCGAAAAATTTGGGCATAAAATGACTGTGGATGTTCCTACAGTTCAAGATGTTTTTCGCCTTCTCGATGCTAACGGTATGAAAATTAAAGAACATTTAGTAGAATCCGTTGAAAAAGAAATTGATTATCATATTGATATAGCTGGAGAAGAACTGGAATATAAAGAAGAATTATTACTTCCGCTAGAGAAAGGAGATATAACAATAACTCCTATTCCAAAAGGATCAAAAGGTGCATTTAAAGTAATAGCTGCTATAGTTATAATTGCCGTTGCTTGGCATTTCGGAGGCGCTCAGCTTATGGCAAATCTTGCGGCGGGTGCTCCTATTGGTGCAAGTGGTTGGGCTACTCTAGGGGCACTGATGGTAGGATCAACACTATTACAAATTGGTATTGCTGAAATGATGATGCCTGATCCAGCAACGGACAATGATCAAGAATCCTCTTATTTATTTAACGGAGCAGAACAAAATGTAATTGAAGGAGATCCTGTTCCTGTTCTTTACGGAAGATTAAAGGTTCCAGGACAGCCTATAAATTTTGAAGTAACCAATGCTTCTGCAAGTAGTGGAAGTGGTTACTATTTTTCAGCATCAGGAAGCTGGCAAGCAAGTTCAGGAGGCACGCCCGTAATCGTGACACACCAAAGATGAGTAGAGGATCAATAAAATCAATAGATAGACGCAGAACTGCGGACGAAAACAATATTGTAGATCAGGTATCTACAGGTGCAAGTTTTCAAGATGTCTCTATTACTGATATTATTTCCGAAGGAGAAATTGGAGGCCTAGTAAAAGGCGGTACCAGTATTTTTGTAAACGGCAGTCCTTTATTTAGTGAAGACGAAGTAGCAATTACTGGAGATCTTGATAATACCGTAACAGGTGCAACTAACTCTACTTCTGTAACAGCCAGTGCGAGTATAACAGATACAACCATTGATCCCACAGCAGGAAAGAGATTCTTAGTAGTTCATAATGCTATAGAAACAACTGTTGAACTCTCTAATTATCAACCTATATTAGAAAACGCGTACGGAGGGGACAGGGGTGTAACTTACACCATGACAGCTAGTAGTAATATATTTTTAGATGCTTACAGTCATGTTGCTGGCGGAATGGTTACTCAATCTTTTAATTTGGAAAAAGCCGCTCACGGAGATGTTGCTGCATTTTTAGATATTACAGAAGGTACTATTGACGGCTTTATACAGCAAACTGGTACTAGCCCTTCTGCGACAGCTACTTTCAAACGTGGCGCATATAGAAAGTCTCAAATAACATATGATGATGAGACTGGGACAGGAAATTCACATAAATTAGTTCTTGATCTTTATCTAGATATTTCTGCCATAAGTGGTACTACTATCACCTTGGCTTCTGCCCCTCCTGTTGCATTTAGCAATAAAAACTTCACAATAACTGCTTTAGTACAGAAAACTAATAGTGGTACTGGTAGTAATAAAATTGATGGGTCTTCTTATCAATTTCGATCAGGTACTTTTAATCAAGAGCCTATGTCTTATATTAATGGACAAGGATCTGCAAGTATTCCTCTCACAAAACCCACAGGAGAATTAGAGCGAGGTGTTGCAAAAGAGATCACAACCTCCGGTATTACTGGAGCACAGGCATCAGAAATTGATAAAGTTAAATTTATAATTACTTATCCGGGTGGCTTATACCAATATCATTCTAGTGAAGGAGGAGATCGTCATACTGGAGTCGGATATCGTTTTGAATTAGGAATTAAACGAGGGACAGGAAGTTTTGTATATGAACGACTAGGTGGCAATACTCCAGCAGGCAGTTTTCACAGAACTTCAACATCCGCTGATGTGGGTGAAGATATTATGGCTCATGGTGCTCTTAATAAGTCTGCAGTTAGTTTTGAGTATATGATTGATTTAGCCCCGTATCAACCTTTTACAGATTTTGCTATTAAAATTACTAGATTAACAAACCATGGTAAAGGATCTTATCCAGATCCACACTGGTGGAATGACCCCAAAGAACAAAGATTAAAAAAAGCAAAAAGTCACTGGGATGGAGTTCTTACTGCACAAGTTAGTTCTGCAACTGGTATTATTGAAGAGAAATTAAGTTACCCTCTTACTTCTATGGCTAATGTACGGTTCAGTTCTAGAGCATTTCAAAATATTCCTCAAAGAATTTATGATGTTAGAGGCTTGAAAATTTTAGTTCCTTCTAATTATGTTACTCGTGAAGAAAATATTACTGAAAGTACTTATCCGGAACAAGTCGCATTATATAAACGAAATACTTCTACTGGAGCTATAGAAGCTACAGAGCAGCCTTGGGATGGTTCATTTAGGTCTGAAAAAGTTTATACAAATAATCCAGCATGGGTTTTTTACGATATACTGATTAATGATCGATATGGATTAGGAGAATGGTTAAAAACTTCTGATATTGATAAATATTCTCTATATAAAATTGGGAGATATTGTGATGAGCTAGTAAGTGATGGTAAAGGAAGTAAGGAACCCCGTTTTACCGCAAATCTATATTTACAAAAAGCTACTGATGCATATAAAGTTCTTAAAGATATGGCTACTATCTTTAGAGGAATGCTTTACTGGTTTAATGGACAAGTAACACCTGTTATAGACGAGAAAAAGTATCCTGTATATAACTTTTCTAAAGCGAATGTTAAAGATGGACAATTTGCGTACGAAGGAACAGGAAGTAAAACACGAGCTAATCAATATATAGTAAGTTGGAATAATCCAGAGGCAAATTATAAACTGGAACCTATTATTGTTGAAGATAGACAAAATATTATTGATACAGGACGTTTAATAACAGAAAAAGCTGTTGCTTTTGGTTGTACATCAGAAGGGCAAGCAATACGTTATGGACGTTGGAAATTATGGACAGGAGTAAATCAAACAGAAGTAATTGGATTTGAAACGGCAGTTAATGCTGCTTTTTTACTTCCGGGAGATATTATTAATGTTCAGGATGCGAATGATTTTGACATTCCTTTTAGTGGTCGACTAAATTCTTATTCTGAAAGTGGATCTTATACACTAACTCTTGATAGAGATATAGATGAACATCTGCGAACTTCCGGATACACGTATAAAGTAGTTCTAATTATACCTAAAAAAGCTGCTATTTTAAATCAAGAGAGTGCAACTATTGGCGGAAGCTCTTATTCTAGAGGTGATATTGTTACTCAGGCACGTCTTACACACGGAGGAAGTCAAGCAAATATAGTAGTATCAAGTGATGCAACCACAAATTTGAATATAAATAATGCTTTGGATGATTCTAATGAATTTATTTCTCTCACGCTACGAACATCCACAATTACACAAGAACGAGATTTAACAGGGTCAACTACTGTTAATAGTGTTGCTTATACTATTCCTTCCTCTGCTTCTGATGGACGAACAACTATTCAAATAACTGCGGCATTAGATGAAGATGCTACTGCGGATTTAACAGAAGCAATTTGGGCAATAAAACAAACAGATACATCGGCTCAAAAACTAACTGCGAGTTCCCCGAAACAATATAAAATTGTGGAAATTGTTGCTACTGAGGATAATAATTATAAAATTGGGGCAGTTGAGCATTATAATGAAAAATTTGATGATATTGAAGGGGATTTTAATACAGCAGTTGATGATCCTGTATTTCCACCAGAGCCTAATACAGAGCCTCCAGCTCCTTTAGCTGTACATATCTTAAGAACACCAAGATTCAACCGTCCCGGAGAAGAAGTCACTGTACAATGGGAAGCTCCAGTATATGATTATATAAAAGGGTTTGAAGTTACTCATAATTTAAATGCAGACTTAGAAAAAGAAGTTTTCTTCGCAGGAAGACAGCAATTAAATAAACGGTTTTTAGATTTACCTGATGGTAATTATGACGTTGAAGTAAGAACAATTAGTACCTATGAAAAACGTTCAAAACCAACTATTGCTTCAGTCGGTATTCAGGATATTTTTTCTGGAGACCGTGTATGGGGTGGTATTCGTAAAGGAGGAATTTGTACCACAACCTTAGACATAAACGGTAGTAGTGTATTCTTTACTAAACCTTCGTATACAATCGGACCAAATATATCAGAAGTATCAGAAGATGACCTATTTGTATATGCAACTAACAATAGTAGTAATGCTGCATCTAAAAGTATAAATATTGCTGAGCTTAGTCAAGGAGATTGGGCAGGATTAAAAATTGCTGAAGGCGCATGGTCTGGAACTCCTTTTGCTTATATTTTTTATGATTTTTCTAATACATCTCATGCTTCTAATGACCCACTTAGACTGCTATCCTGGAAGAATGATACAAGCTTTCAGTATCCGTTATTTTATTGGTATGATGCAGATAAATATGCAGCAAACACGGCAAGTATATGGACAGCAATAAGCGGAACAGTCGCTGTAGAAGAAAACAGTAATAAAGTAATAGGTACTAATACTAGTTTTACAGATTTAAATTTTCAAAATATAATAAAATTAAGCGCTACTCAAGGTGCGCGTATTTCTCATATTGAAAGTGATACTGTGTTGTATTTGGACAGAAAAATTACAGCAGCTATATCCTCAGGCACAACAGCGTACGTAGATGAATTAGGTATCGACTATCAAAAGGACTTTGTAATAGCAACCGTATACTACAATAGTAGTACTAGTAGTTATACTATGAGGCCTTTACTTACTCATATGCCTAACTTGGCGGACCAAACTCGAGGAGTTGTGGTAACTTCTAATGTTCCTATATTAAATTACGATGCTGATAATAGTTTAAGTGCTGACATGACTTGGGATGAGCTATCCCTTGATATACAAGCCATAAACTTTTCGAATCCAGAAATAAGAGTAACTGGAGCAGGTTTCACACAAACGAATGTTAATGCAGAAACTACTTATACTGCGGCTACTTCTAGAACCGTAGAAGTTCATACAGTTGCGCATGATGCTTCCCCCGCTGTTACCTACGCCGGAGGTGCATTAGAGTTTAGTATTGAAGTTCGGGAAAAGGACTATACTTCTTTAACTAAAACTGTTGTATATACTATTTCAAAAAGTAAGGATGCAGCCACAGCTACGGGTACAAAGAATGCTGCAGGATATTTATATTATAATACTCAAAGTGCAACAAACCCAGGATCTGCAGGTGCAGGCGGTAATACCTTAGCAAATGATTACTGGGATGGAACCTCTTATGTTTGGTCATCAGGATCTTTTACCGGATCAAAGATTGGTACTTCTGGAGCTACATGGAGTCATATACGTCCTGAGCCTATATTAGGTACAGGCGCAAAAATGTACTACGTTTATTATGTAGCGGAGCAACAAGGAAGTGAGTCTTCGACTGCATCTGGAAGCGGTTTAACCAT
>CEPK01058614.1_pt1 | contig 12312 bp, 6 predicted proteins | sample 356231 | NCBI WGS metagenome assembly CEPK01 (sample SAMEA2620259, study PRJEB7988) | marine metagenome | biome: marine biome (ENVO:00000447); feature: deep chlorophyll maximum layer (ENVO:xxxxxxxx); material: "saline water (ENVO:00002010), including plankton (ENVO:xxxxxxxx)" | depth 80 m
GCTATCTCCCATTCAGTCGGCTTAATCCAGTCCACAAGAAGCCTCCAAACAAGGTAACCCATCAAGAAGGACCTGAATCTCCAACCCTGTGGCACTGGATCCAACTCGGATCTGTATTTGGCGAGGAAATATATTCCCCATATCGCAAAGATTTCGTACAACTGCGTCGGATGCCGGCTTACTCCGTCTCCGAAGTCGACTCCCACTGGGAGCGAGGTAGCTACGCCATAGGTGGCATCATCGAGCCCCGAGAAAAAGCATCCCAGCCTTCCGATGCTCATCCCCACTGCCAGCGGCAGAACTAGCGGATCTCCCGTTCTGGACTCTATTCCCATTGACTTCTTCGCCAGTTCGATTCCAGTCATCCCCCCTAGGAGCCCCCCCACTATCGTTTTCCCTCCGAAGAGTATGGCAGGCCCTTCAGTTAGTGCGAGCATCGTTGTCTGCGGATGCTGTGCCCAAGCTAGTAGCTTCGCACCAATCAGGGCACCCAAAAGACCCGCCACAATGAGGGGGTGACGTTGCTCGGGCGGTATCGAATCACGACCGGATTCGGACACCCACAGGGTCACCGAGATGCCAGCTAAGTATCCCAGGAACTCGAAGAAAATGTGCGGGTGAACAGAAACAACCCCTAGGTCTATCCAATATGGGAACCCCAACCTAGCGTCACCTAGGCTCGCGAAGGAGTCGAGTCTTTGGATACTTCCCGTAGCGGACAACGCATTCTTGTGGGAATATGCGCTCGGACGGGCATGGCGAGTGAGGCTGAGGGCGGTGACTCGACCTTTGGCAAAGCCCCTCGGGGCCTCTCTATGCCTATTCGAGTGGTCACAGCGACTTCGATTTTCGATGGCCACGATGCGGCAATAGGGATTTTCAGGCGAATACTGCAGAGCCAGGGTTGCGAGGTAATCCACCTAGGGCACGATAGGGGTGCAGACGAGATATCTCGCGCGGCGATTCAGGAGGATGCGCATGCTGTGGCCATAACCTCTTACCAAGGGGGCGCAGTGGAGATGTTCACCTACACCCGCCAGCTGCTCGAAGATGCCGGTTTCGGCCACTTATTCTTGTTCGGAGGTGGGGGCGGGACGATCCTACCGCCTGAGATAGAGCACTTGAACGACCAAGGAATCGCTCGCGTATACTCTCCGGACGATGGCCGTTCAATGGGACTGGTGGGAATGGTCCAGGATGCCATGGGCAGTGCTGCAGGCACCAACCTGCTAGATGAAAGGCGGTTCGACGACCTAGTCGAGCCGGTTTCCGCCGATGACCATGGGGCAGTATCCCGCTTACTAACGATTGCAGAAAACCTAGGGGAGGAAAAGCTCAGCGAGTTCCTATCGAATACTAGGTCTTGCGACGAATCGGCAGCCTGCCCCGTGATCGGCATCACAGGGACGGGCGGGGCCGGAAAATCGAGCCTAATCGACGAGCTTATGCTAAGGATAAGGAGGGACAACCCCAGTGCCAGAGTCGCACTATTGGCAACTGATCCAACTAGGAAGAAGACAGGGGGGGCGTTGCTCGGTGACAGGATTAGGATGAACTCACTGACGGACAGCAATCTATTCATGAGGTCATTTGCCAGCAGAGGGAGCGGACGCGAGATAGCTGACTGCGTCGGCAGGGCAGTAGAAGTCTGCAAGGCAGTCGGCTTCGATCTTGTGATTGTGGAGACAAGTGGAATTGGCCAAGGTAATGATGCCATAACCGAGGTGGCAGACATGTACCTTTACGTAACCACGAGGGAATACGGGGCACCTAGCCAGCTCGAGAAACTCGCCGCCTTGGATTTCTCAGATATCGTGGTTCTGAACAAGTTCGACAGACCGGGCGCGGAAGATGCCCTCACCGAGATCAGGAAGCAAGTTCAGAGGAACCGGGAGTCCTTCGACGAATCCCCCGAAACCATGCCGGTCATTCCAACAATCGCGAGCCAGTTCGCAGATGCGGGAGTCGATCAACTATGGAAAAGCCTGTCATCCCTCATCAATGACAAGTTCGAATCAAGCTTCTCAGCTTCCGAACCTCGTCTGGGCGAGGACGGACTGCCGCACCGGGACCCCCCCATACCGCCAGAGCGCCAGGGATATCTAGCGGAAATCGCAAGTACGGTCAGGAGCTATCATGAAAGGACCGCAGAGGCGTGCAAGGGAGTCAGGCTAGTTCAACAGCTGGAGTCCTCCGCAAAGCAACTCCGGTCATCTGGCAGAGACTCCGCCGCAGAAGACGCCGAATCGGAGGCCGAGTCCCTTCGTGAAACTATACCGGCCGAGGCCTGGTCGTCGCTGGATGAGTTCCAGTCCTTGGCGGACGCATACAGGTCCGGAGAAGCAACTTACGTGGTCAGGGGCAAGGAAATCCCAGTCAAGACAACACGCGAGACCCAGTCAGGCACGCAAGTCCCCAGGGTCGCCCTCCCTACCACTGAAGACTGGGGCGAAAGACTGGCATGGATACGCAAGGAGAACGCCCCTGGCTCCTTCCCATTCACCGGCGGCGTGTTCCCGTTCAGGCGCGAGGACGAGCTACCGGTCAGAATGTTCGCCGGCGAGGGAAGTGCCGAAAGGACGAACAAGAGGTACCATTTCCTGTCAAAGGACCAGTCTTTCAACCGCCTTTCCGTGGCCTTCGACTCTCCCAGCCTATATGGGAACGACCCCCAAGAGAGGCTTGACATCTTCGGGAAGGTTTGCGAGTCAGGCGTCAGCATCAGTACAGTGGACGAGATGGAAAAGCTGTTCGATGGCTTCGACCTCTGCGCCCCCAATACATCGGTAAGCATGACGATCAATGGCAATTACTGGTGGCACCTAGCGGCCTTTTTCAATGTAGCAATCAGGCAGCAGAAGAGAAAGTTCGTCGAAGAAAACAACCGAGAGCCAGAACAATCAGAGATGGAGGAAATCAGGGCGAGAACCCTGTCAACGGTAAGAGGGACGGTCCAAGCCGACCAACTAAAGGAGGCGATGGGCCAGAACACCTTAGTTTTCAATCTGGACACCGCTCTGAGGATGATGGGAGACGTCGCGCAGTTCTACGTAGACAATGACGTCCGAAACCACTACTTCGTCAGCATCAGCGGCTATCATATCGATGAGGCCGGAGCTAACCCAATCACGCAAGCCGCGCTCACACTTTCCAATGGACTAACTTACGTAGAGCTATTCAAGTCCCGAGGTATCGATCCGGATAAGTTCCTCCGAAATTTCTCATGGTTCTTCTCGAATGGGATGGATCCGGAGTATGCGGTGATCGGAAGGGTATGCAGGAGGATCTGGGCAATCGCAACACGTGACATGTACGGCGTCGGGGAGAGGGGGCAGAAGCTGAAGTACCACATCCAAAGCAGCGGCCGCTCCCTCCACTCGCAAGAGTTCACCTGGAACGACTACAGGACCACCCTCCAAGCCCTCTACGCATTGGCTGACAATGCAAACAGCCTGCACACAAACAGCCGCGATGAGGCATTCGGGACTCCCACCGAAGACACGGTAAGGGATGCAATGGCAATCCAGCTCATCCTAGCAAAGGAATACGGATGGCTCAGGAACGAGAACCCACTGCAGGGATCCTTCGTCGCTGAGTTCCTTACCAATGAGGTCGAGGAGCAGATACTGCGGATTTTCGAGGAAATGCACGGCAGGGGGGGAGTTCTTGGTGCACTAGAGGTCAATTTCCAGAGGAACCGGATTCAAGACGAAGGCATGCTCTACGAAAACCGAAAGCATACCGGCGAGACCCCGGTAGTCGGAGTAAACACGTTCACTGACTCCGGCTCAGCTACTCCGCCAGCTCAGGACTTCAACATCGAGGTAACCCGTTCTGACGAGGATGAGAAGATGATGGTCATTGAGAGGAACAAGAAATTCAGGGAAGAAAACTCCCCTGAGGCCCAACAAGGCATTGAGAAATTGAAAAAGGCCGCTCGCGAGGGGGGAAACCTATTCGAGACCATGATGGAAATAGTGGATCACTGCACGGTCGGACAAGTCACTCAGGCATTGTTCGAGAGTGGGGGCAAGTTCCGCCGAAACATGTGATTTGGCTATTTTCAGATCATGCACTAATTGACCTCTGACACCGTCGTAGGCCTCAAGTTTCATAACCTCAAATGTAACGACCTGCTATGTTGTCGGCGATAAATTCTCGGCATCAGTGGTGAGGGGATGCATCTACTTAGGATTGAGTTAGAGAACTTCAAGTCCTTCGGCGGCGAGTTGACAATCCCTTTCGAAGAGGGATTCACAGCGATCACCGGCCCCAATGGGAGCGGCAAATCAAACTGCGGGGACGCCATCCAATTCGTTCTCGGACCAAAGTCCACTAGGTCATTGCGCGCATCGAATGTCACTGAGTTGATATTCAACGGAGGAAAGTCAGGGAAGCCAGCGAAACACATGTCTGTGACATTGGTCTTCGAGAACTCCCCGGAGAACGATGGAAGGAGGAGACTGAAGTCCGACACGGACGAGGCCTCCTTCACTCGCTCAGTACGGCTCAATAGGAAGGGCGAGCCGGTTTCCTCGTACAAAACGAATGGCGAGCCAACTTCAGCTTCAGAGATGAGGAGGATCCTCTCACAGGCAGGACTCAGGGGGGATGGCTACAACATAGTCCTACAGGGAGACGTCACCAACCTTGCGACCATGACCCCTCACAAGCGCAGAGGCGTACTGGAGGAGGTAGCTGGTGTTACTGCATACGACGATGAGATAAGAAAGGCGAACACCCAAAGAAAGCACGTCGAGAACAGCATCGAGACGATAGACATCTTCGAAGCAGACCAGAAGAACCGCCTGGCCGACCTCTCCAAGGAGAGGGAGCAGGCGCTTAAGTTCAAGCAACTCAAGGAAGAGTCGGACGTCGCCCGCCTGACTCTGGAGCAATCCAGACACAGAAATCGAGCGGACGAGGTAGATCTATTGGCCGCTGAGAGGTCAAAGTACTCAGAGAGGGAAAAAGAGCTTTCAACTGAGATTTCAGAAGGTAGCAAGAGGCTAGACGAGTTCGACCAAGAGCTGGTGCAGCTCGCAAAAGACATCGACAATGTCCTGGGGGGAGACGCCCGCTCGATCATCGACGAGATCAGGCAGCACGAAATCGAGATAGAAACCGCTGGCGATAGAATTGGCGATCACAAGCAAGCCATATCACGGACCAGATCGGAGATCGAGAAGCTGCACAAGGAAAGGGAGGGTGCCGACAAGGCAAGAGCCGACTCTGAGTCGGAACTCGACTCACTGAAGCAGGCCGTCACGGACTCCAAGGAGTCACTAAGGAGGGCCGCTGAGGATGAGAAGTCCGCCAGAGCCGCCATCCAGTCCGGTGACAAACACGGCAGAGATCTCAACAGGGCACTGGGCAAGAAGATGCAGTCCGAGCAGACTTGCATGGAAGAGTTCGCCCAGGCACAGTTGGAACACGATCGCGCTATTCAGAAATCCCAACTCGCCTCTGAGAACCTAGCAGAGCTCGAACAGGCATACGAATCAGCAGAACTCGAGAGGGACGACCAAGAGCTAGTCGGGGAGGATCTGGAGAATGCAAGCCCAGATGAAGACAGGAACTCCCTAGCGAACGAACTGATGGGGCTACAGAAGCAGGAAAGGTCCCTAATCGAGGATCGCGATATCGCCGAAAACCGCCTAAGGAAGGCGGAAACCGAGCTTGCCAAGGCCAAAGCAAGGATGGAGACCCGATCAAACTCTCCCGGCTCAGCCTTCACGATTGCAGCATTGTCCAAGCTGAGGGAAAGCGGTGAGATCCATGGCATACTAGGAACCCTAGGAGAACTCGCAACCCCCAAGGACCCCTCTCACGAGGAAGCACTGGCCTTCGCATTCGGCGGGGGCCTCCGCAGCATCGTAGTCACTTCTGACTTGGTAGCATCCAAGTGCATTTCGTGGCTCAGGAAGAACGGGGGCGGCAGGGCAACCTTCCTCCCCTTGAACAAGCTCTCGGTATCCAGGCCCCAGGGTAGGACCCTATTGGTGGCTCGGAATCCGGGGGTCGTAGGCTTCGTCCACGACTTGCTGGAATTCGACCCCAGCGTGGAGACTGCCGTCAGGTACGCGGGCAGGAATACCCTTGTCGTAGACTCCATGGGCGTCGCTAGAGAGAACATGGGAGGAGTCAGAATGGTCACACTCGATGGCTCCGTAATCGAAAGCTCCGGGGCAATGACGGGGGGCTCGGCATCCTCCAAGGGCAACAGGCCAAGATTCGATGGATCAGCAGCCGGATCATCAGGAATTGAGAAACTGGAGATGTCTGTGCAAGAAGCAGACCTTGTCTTCTCGACAGTGGACGGAGCGCTCAGAGAGATCAGAAGAAACCAGCAGGAACTAAGGGACAGAATCCACAATCTCGATGACGGCGACCATTCCATAAGGGTAAGGAATTGGAAGGCTGATCTTGAGCGCACTCAGAAGGCAGTCAATGACCTGAAGGGGAAGATAAGGTCAGCCACCAAGGAGTTCGAGAGGTGTGAGTCAGAAAGGAAGAAACTCTCTGAAAAGTGCGAGAGGGCAAGTCAAGCCCTTGATGCAGCCGTCTCATCCAGACTGGCCGCTGCCGAGGCTTTGCAGAACCACACTCCCGATCACCTTTCCGAGAAACTAAGGGAGGCCGAGAGAACCAGAACTGAGGCCGAGAGGACGCGAGTCTTGTCTGAGGGAGCCATAGATAATGCCAAGCAGCAGCTCTCCCTCCTCGGAGACAGGGTCAAAGAACTAGAGAGGCAGATCCAGGGTCACGAAATCTCCGTTTCAGATGCCAAATCGTCAATCGAAGAATTACAAGAATCGAAGAAATCCTCAGAGGCCATTCTCGTCGGACTCAGGGAAAAGGCCTCACAATTTGACGAAGAGCAGAAGATACTTACCCAGAGGAGGGAAACGGCGGTGGAGGAGCGTGCAATACTCCGCGCTCAATTGGACTCGCTGTCTTCCGAAAAGCAGACCATTTCATCTAGGATGGAGGAGCTAATTGTACAAATCAAGCAGAAGAGAGAAGCAGTGGAGGAGATCGCAGCAGAGTTAGAGGCTGCTGGCATCCCCCTCCCTCCTGCCGACTCCCCTCTGCCAACAGTCGCCGAGGCGGAGCGTAGCGTGCAGGGGCTAGAGCGCCGCCTCGGCGCCCTCGGGAACGTGAACATGCTGGCAATAGAGCAATACGACGCTGTCGCCACCAGGATCTCCGATCTGATTTCGGATGGCAAGACCTTGAGGGATAGGAGGGATCAACTATCGAGCATAGCCGAAAAGCTGGAGGACGAGAGGAGGACTAGACTGCTTCACGTCTTCGAGCACGTGAACAACAACTTCAGCAGGGTTTACGAGATACTGCAACCATCTGGACGCGGGTCCCTGAAGTTAGAGAACATGGACAATCCATTCGAGGGGGGCTTGGAGATGGCCTGCGTGCCACCTGGAAAGAGCCAGAACACCAGGAGAACCGCACTCTCTGGCGGGGAGAAATCAATGGCCGCCTTGGCGATGATTTTCGCTATACAGGACTACGAACCCAGCCCATTCTATTACTTCGACGAGGTCGACCAGAATCTTGACCCATTCAACTCCGAGAGAATAGCGGCACTGTGCCGAATGCGCAGCCAGATGGCCCAATTCATCATGGTAACGCTGAGGAAGGTCAGCCTAACCCTAGCCGACCATCACATTGGCATCACACACGCCGGAGACGGCAGGAGCCAGAGGATCACAGATTTCGACAGAGCCGCGGCCTTGGATATGAGCGAGGAGATAGAGGCCGAGGAGATGGCGAGGGCAGCGTCCGACGCTGAGAAGAGAGCAATGCCGGATCTTCCAAAGCCCGAGGAAATGCCCAGAACCCCCGATCCACTGGAATCACCGAAGAGCCTTGGGGGGTTGGCCGAGAGAGCAGGAGTCGATGTGGAAGGGACATCAGAAGGAGCTCATGAAGGGCCCATGGAAGGCCTCATTTCAAGGGCAGACGATACCGCTGGTGAAATGGAGGTGCAAAATACATCAGAAGGCCCCGATGGGCCAATAACAGCAGAAATTCCGGAAGTCGAAGCCAATCAGGAGGTCGAGTGATGGTCTTCGGCGAGCAGCTGAGGGAGGACATAGTCTCCAGGCTTCTGGACGGCAAGCCCGACATGGGAACCAGTCGCTACCTGGATAGGCTAATGGAGCTATCCTCCATGGAGGAGGCGGAGCACCAATTCCTGATCGACCCATTTGACCGCTCGGTCGCCCTGGTTTTCCAGATGTTCCAGTCTAGCGACCTCGACCCATGGGACGTCGACCTTTCATCTTTCACTGAGATGTTCAACCAGAGGATCAAGGAAGCAGATAACATCGACCTCCCCTCATGCGGGAGGCTAATCAGGATGGCTTGGTCAATCCTCAGAGGCCAAGCCTCCTCATTGATCCAGAGACAGGAGCAGGCCTTCCTCTTCGAAGAGGAGGATGACTGGGACTTCGATTCCGGCTGGGAGACCGATTTCGAAGACGCGGACTACAACTTCTCCGTCGGAGTGCTGAGCGGCGCAGCGGACGAGGTACTACCCTCGATGTTGGAAGGGCGAATTCACAGGGAAGAGAGCAGGCCAGTAACCCTTGGGGAACTGCTGCTGGGCCTGCGAGATGCCGGCCGCCTAGCTGAAGAGCAGAGGATTAGGGAGCGAATCGCAAAGGAAAGGAGGGAAGCCCAAGTCAAGGCGAGAGCAAGGTTCAGCGGCAGCCTTCACGTCGAGGACCTGGAGGGGGATCTGAAGAGGACATGGTCCGCACTCAAGTCCAGGATTGACGAAGGGCACACAGCGTCACTCGGGGATGTGGCCGAGGAGCTTCAATTACTCTCAGAAGAACCAGATACAAGTGAAGACGAGATCAGGGCAGAGGCCCAAGTCACTGCCCTAGTATCTACCCTATTCCTGACAAACAGGGGATATGTCTCCCTATCACAGCAGCAGGGAAAGAACGGAAAAATCGAGCTAAAGGACCTGTGGTCCGAGTCATCAGACTACGACGAGCTGACCAGCAAGCTACATCCCAAGTCAGATATGGGGGCAATCGAAAATGTCTGAGCCGGCACTTTCCACCATACTCGAGGCAATATTGTTCGGGGCCGGCAGATCGATGAAGGTTTCAGAACTCTCAGATCTGCTCGATGCCCCCCAGGAAGATGTCGAAGAGTCCCTGCAGAAACTAAGGAAGACCATCAAGAGGCGAGAAAACTGCGCACTGCAACTAACTGAGGTCTCCGGGCGCTGGATCTTCGAAGTCAGGCCCGAGCTTTCCGATTTCCTACCCGAGGACTTCAGGGCCGACATCCCACAGAGGCTACTCCCTGCAGCGGCCCTAATTGCCTACCATCAGCCAATGTCCCAAGCTCAGCTGGTTGAAATGCTCGGACAGAGGGCATACGATCACGTCAGGGACCTATCGAAGATGGGCCTGATAGACAGGAGAAGGAAGGGACTCACCAGGAGGCTAACTACGACCAGGAGGTTCGCCGAGTATTTCGGATGCCCGGAAGTGGACTTCCGAAAGGTGAGGGAGTGGTTCAAGGAAGAGGCCAGTAAGATGGGCCTGACCAGTGCCGAGCTCGCAGCGTCTCTGGCCCCAGACGAGCAACTAGTGATACATGATTTCTCGGAGGAGGAAGCAAGCGAAGTCGGTATCAGCGCCGAGGATTAGCTCCTCGTCCAAACCCTGTCGTAGATCAGTGCCATCTCCATTAGCACCAGAATAGGGCCGCCCACCAAGAACATGGACACGGGATCTGGCGGGGAAAGAAGGGCACCAATGGCAAGGCCGATGAACCAAAGGACCCCCCTGTTCTCGACAATTAGCCTCCTATCAATCAAATCGGCTCTGATTAGTAGGATGACTACAAGAGGGGCCTGAAAGCCAACTAGTGATGAGAAATACAGTCCAGAGACAAAGCCCACCCATGACTGCAAGCTCCAAGTCGACTCTAGGTTAGAGGCAGCGGCATCCTCCGCAAGGTACTGCAGTAGGAAAGGAATCAGAACCTCATGCGCATAGGCTATCCCCATCACTCCAAGGACGGCTGAAGCGGCTGCAGAAAATGCAAGCCTCGTTATGTTCATATTTCTACGTATTTCGCCAGCGGCTTCGAAATCGCCCTTCATGGCTATGTCTGCAATAATTACCAATGCTAGCAATATGAACCCAATTTGAACCGCGATCCTTAGTTGCAGGAGGATCGCCTCCAATGGCTGCAGAATGATTAACTGAACACCATCGGGCACAAATCCTTCAGCCCCAATTAGCCATTCAATCAATTCCTCCGCGACTGGGAAGCCAAATACCACCCCTAAGGTAAAAACGACTACGTAGGCCCTACTCCTTCTCTCAAGGTGCTCAATCAAGGTTCGGAAACCCTCGCTCTCAACAATGCCCCCTCCCCCTCCTTGCATGCCCTTGGATCGACCCATCATAGGTGAAAGCATCGCAGAATCGGTCACTTGCGGAGGATTACGGTTAGTAAATCCCCGTCCATCAATCTGTGATCCAAACCCACTCTTTGCCAATCGAACTTCGCGCTAGGGCCCTTGACTCTCGCATATCGGAATTTTCTGATAAAATCCCTATGGAGCTTCTGGGAAACCTCTCTGACTGTGGAGGTATCCTTGACGATCAGAGGCTCCACCAAATCTGCTTCCTGCCCCTGGGGCTTGAGGAAAATTGACATGAAGCCAAGATTATCAAAAATGAAATCCTTCATCTCCTCCAAACCTTCCCCTGTTTTCGCAGAGACATTGAGAATAGGCCAACCGTCCGGCAAACCCTCGTATGCCTTGGAAAGATCAGACTCGCTTGCCAGGTCAATTTTATTCACCACAACTATCGATTTCGTGTAGCATCTGTTGCCTGCCAAGGTATCCACAATGTGATCATCAGTCACATCGGTACGAAGAGTAACGGTGGCAGAGACAATTCCGAAGCTTCGGACGATGTCCACTATCTCCTCATCCTCGAGATGAGTTTGCTCCAAGGTCGATCGGACCTCAATACCCCCTCTCTTTGTCCTTGAGACAAATACCTGTGGGGGAGTCTGGTTCAGCCTCATACCAGATTTCCACAATTCATGGTCGAGAATGTTGAAGTGGGATTTTTGGAAAGGATCAATGACATAGAGGACCATATCGCACCCACGGACCACATTGAGGATCTCCCTACCCCTTCCTTTCCCCTCCGAGGCACCCTTAATCAGTCCTGGCAAGTCCAGAATCTGAATCTTGGCACCCCTATGTTCCATAACTCCTGGGATGCAAGTCAGGGTGGTAAATGCGAAATCACCAGCGTCAGACTCCACCTCGGTCAACTGCGAAATCAAGCTGGATTTACCTACGCTTGGAAATCCAACTAGAGCCACAGAAGCATCTCCTGACTTCTTGACCTCGAAACCCTGTGACCCCCCGCTCGCCTTCGAGTGTGCCTGAGCCTTCTCCTGCTTCTCCTTCAGAGCCGCGATTTTCGCCTTAAGCTTACCAATGTGGCCCTGAGTGGCCTTGTTGTATTTCGTCTTAGAGATCTCATCTTCAAGCGATTTGATTTGCTCGTCTATTGTTGCCATCAAATCTCCTCATTTAGGATGTGGGTGTTCTACGTATAGGTGGCCTTCGCACACGTTCTTGAATTAGGTGGCATTTCTTCGAAAGAAATGGCGGAGCTAGGGTTATTTGTTAGCAGCCGTCCATGGCACCATGGCGGACGTGACCCTGCATCTTGTCGACGGCCAGAGATTCAACAGGATGGCCTCTATGCCCCTGGGGGAGATAATTTCTGGAATGGAGGGGAGGTCCTTGAGGGAATTAAGGCCCCAGGGGGATCCTAGATTTCAGAGGGAATTCGACGTTGACCTAGAAGGGGATTTCCTAGAATTAATCGACTCAAGATCGGATTGGGAACAAAATATGCCCCCCGCTGGGCTGAGAAAAGGATCCTGCGAAATTGGACTAATTGTTGCAAAGTGGTGCTCATACGCTCATTGGAGTTGCTGGGAAGCCAGGCTATTCCTGTATGTTGAGCCAATTCTGCCTAGGGCAGTGTCTAGCACAGAGGATTTCACAAAGCCGGAGGTATGGGAGGAATTCTCTTCAAAAATCGCCCAGACGGACATGGCTTCATACTCAGAGTCTGTAATCCTTGACTGGATGTCCCGCCGGGAGGCCCTTGGAGAGACGATGGAGCCATCTGAAGACCCAAGGATTCTGCCTACCATGGAATCCCACAAGATGCTGAGCGAATCACTTTTCTCGTTCATCGATCATTCTAGGAGGTCCGG
>CEPK01057896.1_pt1 | contig 12291 bp, 10 predicted proteins | sample 356231 | NCBI WGS metagenome assembly CEPK01 (sample SAMEA2620259, study PRJEB7988) | marine metagenome | biome: marine biome (ENVO:00000447); feature: deep chlorophyll maximum layer (ENVO:xxxxxxxx); material: "saline water (ENVO:00002010), including plankton (ENVO:xxxxxxxx)" | depth 80 m
CGACCGACTAGTCCCATTATCCCGTCGATAGTCGGTGAGCCTGTGATGACCTGGCCCTGCTCAGGGGCCCCGTATCCAACGTTGATCCTCTTCGCTACCTCTCCCCAAACCGCATTTGCGCTGCAACCCATCATTGAACCTCGATAGCCCCCGAAGTAGTGCGGCACCATGGGCGCGCCGTGGTCTATTGAGAGAACCGGAATGCCCAGGCCGCTGGCCCAGGGAATCATCTGGTACCTCATGTGCCCCTCGTGGGGGGTGGTTCCTAGCACTATGTCGGGCTTCCAGGGAATGTGACCCTTCAGCGCAGAGCAGGGCTCATCCCAAGACTCGTGGGGGACCTCGAGTCGAACGGGACCACTGCCCCTCTCCTTCCAAATCCAGTACCAGTCCACGTGCGAGAAGTTGTTTCTAGAGTAGCCGAACCGGTCCCAAAGCAAGTCCCTCAGACGATGCATGAGCGGGTTTCGGGGTTGGAGCGGCAAGTCACCAGTGGAATGGAAGAAAAGGTACTCGGCGTCCTCGTCCTCGTCTAGTATTTCCATAAGAGGTAGGAACTGCTGAATGTGGAAGGCAGTCTCGCTTCCATGGATCAGCAGCCTCACACCAACACCTCATTCTAGCTCGTCGAATGAGATCTGATGATCACCTGGAAGATTGGTATTGACAACCCTTCCAATCACGTTGTCCCACTCTAGGGGGCTCAAACCGCCCCCCGGTCGCTTCGTCGTCAGGCAATCCTCTGAGAGCTCCTCACCCTCCTTCAATGCTCGACTTGTGACAATGCTCCGCCTAGCATGAACAATAGCCGCCTCTTGCGCAGCTAGGAACTCATCGTCACTAGGGTTCGTTATCATTGATGCAGCCTGATCAAGTCTGCTAACCAATCGACGAAGGTCATCGAGGTCCATTGCATGGTAGTGGTCGTTGCCCGGCAGGCTCTTGTCGAATGTGAAGTGCTTCTCAAATACCCTCGCTCCCAAGCAGTAGCCCTCTATGCAGGCCATGCTCTCGCTGTCGGGGACAGTGTGGTCAGAGTACCCAATTAGCGCATCAGGGAACTCCGAAGATAGATTGGCAATCCTACCTAGGAATGCGTTTTCGTCGGGCGTGGGGTAGTTCAAGACGCAATGAAGCAGAACGACCTCGGGCGCACCATTCCCGAGCAGCTCCCCCAAGGCGCCCTCTATTTCCTCAAATGAAGACGCTCCAGTGGACAGGAGAACCGGTTTCGCCTTCTTCGCAATTCCCCTCAGTAGCGGGACGTTCGTTAGATCCGCACTGGCGATCTTATGCATCTTTACCAGTGGGTCAATGTACTCTAGGCTCTCCAGATCGAAGGCCGTTGACATGAACTCGACTCCGGAATCCACGCAATACCTCGATAGCTCCTCGTACTCTTCCTGTCCGAATTTGTCGAATCGGCTGAAAAGCTCGAACTGGTTTTCCGCGGGCTCCTTGCTGGTATCCCAGTACGCCGGACTATCGCGAATGGCGAGCATCCCGGCCTTGTATGTCTGGAATTTTACTGCGTGCGCCCCTCCCTCGGCGCACTGGTCGATCATCAGCTTGGCTTTCTCTAGGTCATTTTCGTGATTGACGCCAACCTCGGCTATCAGGAACCAGTCTGATTCAGACTCCAATCTTTCACCGAGCTTCGAAATACTATCGCCTCCTCTTATTCCTGAAATGACTCTCAATCTCGTTAATCACCCTGTCTGTGCCCAAGGACAGGTCATAGAGCCCTAGCTCTGAGCGCATGCGTTCCCTGTTTGCGTCCCCATCTTCGCCCAGCATCTTCTCGATCGCCTCTGCGAAACTGTCATCGGGGAAGCTCTCAGACCAGCCCAAGTTTATCGTCCCCCTGCAGACGGATGAGAAGGTGTGCAGATCCTCCCTTTCGTTCTGTGAGATCGTGATAGTCGGGGTGTTGCAAGCAGCAAGCTCGAAGACGGTCCTGCCATTTGACGTAATTGCGAAATCTGCAGCCCTCATCAGACCGCTGATCCTGGACACAGACTGCATGACCTCAATTGACGCGAAGCTACCGGCGAGCTCCTCGCCCAGCTTCGAAACTTCACCAAGTCTTGGATTCCCAGGGCCCAGGACCAGCTTGACATGCAAGTCCCCTATCTTGCTACCCAAGCCGCCTTCGGTCATCCCGGATAGGGCACTGAGAGCTTCTGATGACAAGTTCCGTGGGTCCGTACCACCGAAGGTAATCAGGACATGGCTTCCCTCTACGTCTCTCTCGGTCACCCCAACGAACTCGTCTCGAAGACATACCCATGGCCAACCGTATCGCTGATTGGGCTCGGGCACCTCTTGCTCGTAGAGGGCGTTGATCGTCAAATCGGCGAGCTTGGATCCCTCGCCGAGGTCCTCGAAGTTCACGACCAGCCTCTCATCGGAGACGATAGCCCCAATCTCATCCTTTGTGGTGTCCAAAACGTCGTTCACCACAATATCAACCCCCCTTGCGTCCAAGCAGACCAGCAGGTCTTCCACGTTATCGCACACGACAACTTCGTAATGCCTGCTCTTGATAAGATCGGCAGCAGGCCCAGAGCCCGAGTCAACGATGAAGATGGGCTTGGAAGGCAGACGGTCTGCTATGGTTAGGGCACGGTATGCATGTCCCAGCCCCAGCTCAGAGTTACCAAGAACCCTGAAGGCGAACGAGGGAGTCATCGCAATTGACTCAGCAACCGACCAATCCATTGGGGTGTCAATGTCATGACCCTCAGTAGCATCCAGTTTTAGCAGATATACGTTTTCACCAATGCGTGAACCGGCGTCAATCAGCTCTCTCCTGCAGGCAATTATTCCCCCGCTTTCCACCCAGCAAGGCTCCATCCACTGCCTGTTCACTCTTTCTGCAAACATGGGAACCGGGCGTCCATCGCTTTCCTTCCATCGCAAATGACGGTCGTCTGTGACGCTGATCACCGAATCGGCTTCATCTAGCGCCCCAACGGCCTCAAGAATTGAACCAGCTGTGATGAATGGAGAGGTGGGCTGGATTGTCAGTATCTTCCCAAATCTCAACCCAAAGATTTCCTCGGCTGCTTCGACTGCGTGGACTACCACCTCATCAAGAGCGATGTCGTCCCCGGAAAGGGCCGCGGGCCTTTCGATTACGTTCTTGCATATCTCTCCGGCGACGGCCATTATTTCCTCGTCTTCAGTCGAGACGACCACTGTGACTCCATCCACAGAGCAAGCCGAGGTCAGGCAGTGGTGTATCAGGGGCCTGCCAGCCAGAAGCTTCAGGTTCTTCCTAGGTACCCCTTTCGAGCCTCCTCTGGCGGGAATTACGATCAGTGATTCAGAGTCCATAATCAACCATCCATTCGCCTAAGCAGCAAATTGGCCTATTGGACGACATCTTTGACCTTTTCCGGAACCGAAAGCGAATGGCCAACTCGTGTTATTTGTCAGTATGTGTAGGGTGACGCCTCTCCGCTGCCTTTCTTGATGCCTCTACTGCTCCATCGGGAAAAAAAGTCAGCTCCGGCATCGACTCACCGAATTTAGAATCCAGCTCGGTCACCATCCTTTGGAATACCTCTAGGTCCGGGGTGGTTGCTATCCACTTTTCAATCCAATCGCACTGGTCCTGGATTTTCTTATCATCGGGGTATTGGGCACGCATTATAGCCGACAGGTGACCCAGGATTATCGCGTCCCTTGGGGTTAGCAGATAGGTCGCGAACGGATTCCTCTCGATGGCCACACGCTGGTGCTCCTTCCATAGCGCGAGGAACTGGTCATAGACCCGCCCTGTGAAGAGAACAAAGACCACTACTAGGAACGCGATTGAAGATATTCCCCAATATGTGTTGGGGAGGCCTAGAATGCTTTGATTCGGGTCAATCCTCCATCTGACGTACGGCCAGATCAGCAGAGTCAAGGTTGCGACCCAGAACACCATGGAGATGAGGGATTGAGATTGCTGCAACCGCCAGTATTCCCTCATCATCCACTTCTTGATGCCAGCCTCACCGGCCTCTTCGAAACCATCAGCTTCTCCATCAGCCACGAATCTTGGCCTTCGCCCGCTCCTTTGACCCTTTCCGCTTGGGGATTGGTTTTGCCCTATTTACCCACATCTATCCATACGCAACGGGGCAAATTCAGACTCACAAACTATCCAGGATCGACCTGAGGATTGACACGGATCTTCTGTGATCGGAAATGCTGGAATGCTGGAATGCCAGCTCTCCCAGGCTCTCCCGCCTTCCCCAGCAGTCTCTCAAAGCCCTCTCGAACTCGAGAATATCATGGTGGTCTCTTACTATCACGCCCCCCTTGCCGACGGACTCGGGCTGGGAACCAACTGAGTTAGACACAGTTGGGACCCTGAAAATCCCGGCTTCGTTGGTCACCCTCCCCCAAGTGCCAATCCTCTCATGGATCCTGACATGCACGTCGCAGGTGGGAAAGATTTCCTCGACAGGAATGAAGCCATGGACGGTAACGTTGGGGTGCCTCTCTAACTCATTTGCATAAAGGCTGGAGCCATATAGGTCGAAGCAAGCTTCTGGCCAGCTCTTCTCCAGATGTGAAAACAGACTTCGGTACGTCGAGAGCCCAGTTGAGGGAACTATGCCAATGATCGCAAACCTCGGCACCTCACTTGTTCCATCATCTTCTCGGGCCAGACGACCCGATTTTATCGACTCCTCCACCTTGGCCCCATCTCCGAATCTGCTTCTGTAGTCAATCGGAAGTGGCACGTTCTCGACTCTTTGAACATCAAAGGAGGCCCTGATCTGATCGCCTAGGCCTTTCCCCGCAGCGCAAACACAAGCAGCCCCGCCGATCGCGTCGGAAAACACATCGGGGAATCTGAAGGGCAACTCGTCCCTGATGAAGAGCACGTAGGGCACTCCCATGCTGGAGAAGGCATCAGCTGCACCTGCAGACCAAGATAGCTGAGTCAAACCGATATCTGGTTTGCCCGGCATTCGTTCTAGCCATCTACGAACAGCGACCTCGAATTTGGCATTCACCCTCCTTAGGTGGACCCTATGAAGTGCGACATTGGAATAACCGGTGGCCTTCGAACGAAGCCGCCATGCAATTCCGCTGAAAACAGACTCGGTCTTCAATTCACAGACCTCCCTTTCCGCTCTAGCTTCGAGCAAAGGCTCTGAGTCGGAATTTACTGCTCCTTGGATGAAGCTGACATTCCAAGCATCCATCATTTCCGACGTCCCATTTACGTCAGAGAACGGTGTAAAGGCCTCGGAGTCACCGTATATTGGCCCTGGGTCCAACAGTCCTGCGATCAACGAGGCCAGAGATCTCTCCGCTCCGCCTTCAGGGGGGTCAAGAGCCCTAACCGCTACTGCCAGATTGCGCATGGCAAGTCGACGCTTGGATGAGTTATAATTGAGCGCACTCCCAAGGAGCTTTGATTGCGATTCAATCAATAACAACCACATCTTCCCCGAGCCGTGATCGATCTCGCAACACCGGTATTGGGCGCCTTCCAAGACTCCCTTGACTCAGCATTCGGCAATGACTTGGGTTGGGTGCTTGGCCATATTATCCTCGTCTCTGCTCTGGCTGCGTCTATCCTTGCTGTCAGGGAGCGGAATCACATCATCGCCTACTCCGGAATAGACAAGCGCCTAGCCCTAGACGCCGCTGCCACCTTGCTTCTGACGCTGGTGATCTATTGGATATTCACTGCAGTGTTCGAGTTCGACTCCGGCGCATCGGTAGGGCTATCTTTCGTTACCGCGATCTCCATGCGCTGGATGGTCACAGTCATGGGCTAGATTGCCTTCTTCTGTACACTAGTACCACAACTGACACTGCAACAGCGATCATAGCCAGAGCCCCGCCGATTACATAGGGCTCCAATTCTTCCGAGACGCCCAGGTCCTCCAACAACGTCCCATTCTCACCAAAGCCCACACTGATTGTACCGGCCTCCTTGGCCTTCACTGTGACCATCAAACCCCCCTCTACCGAGCAGGACTGGGCAGTTAGGACCTCCTCGGGCAGTATTACCAGGCAACCGGTCCAATCCTCGACCAGATTAGTCGGGGTGCTGACAACGAACTGGCAGTTCGCCAAACCACTTCCCCCGGAGATCTCTATCGAGCATGGCTGGTCGCTCAGATCATTGAATCCAGATGGCCACTTGCCCTCTTCGCTAGCATCAGATTGAACTAGATGCAACTCAATTTCGAAACTCTGATTGAGATTGCTGCTACAGGAGAAAGAGGAGGATATGGAAATAGGCTCCCCAGCCTCCACCGTCTCGGATGATTGCCCGTAGTTTGCCTCGCAATCTAGGAATTCTGGGACAAACGCATCCAAGGAATGAGTCTCCGCCTCGGTTAGGAAACCAACCGGGATTCCTGCAGCTTGCGTGACTTGTGCCGTAATGTTGACCTCGTGGTTGCCAGCAGTCGTGGAGCTGTCAGCCCTCAGGTTCACCTGGAAGTCAACCTCAGACCCGGATGCCACAGTTACTGACCCCGGTCCAGCAGCAGTAAGCTCGCCGGTCTGGTAAGTGAGATCCACGTTTTCTGAATATGCGTTGGGATTCTCCAGCGTGCAATGCACAAATGCAATATTTTCGGCTGGCAGATCGAAATCGACCAGGTCCTCTTCGCACTCCAGATTTATCGAGGGAACGATCTCTTGGGCACTCGAGGTAAGCGAAACACTGCTAAAGCAAATCATTGCGAAGGCCATGGCGAATGCCCTAACCCTTCGACTCACAGCCTTTCGCATTCGCAAACAGAAATAGATATTCGCCATTTCAGCTCCAAAACTAAACGAATTTTCACTCAAAGCATTCATGTCGACCCTTTGAGCCCCGTTAGCATGAGCGAAGGGCCGGCCAAGGCAAAGGCGCCTATCGTACCAGACCACACCAAGATCACCAGTGGAACAGAGGTACAGGAGAAGCTTATTTTGGCAGCAAGGGTTTTTTCTGACCTACTAAAGCCCACTTTTGGCCCCAGAGGCCTAGACAAGATGCTGTATAAGACAGATGGGAACACAGCTGTGACCAATGACGGGGCCAAGATCGTAGCCGAGCTCCTAGTCAAGCACCCTGCAGCGAAGATGATGGTCTCAATGGCCAGCTCCCAAGAGGAAAATTGCGGTGACGGCGTCACTAGCTCAATGCTAGTATGCGGGTCCCTGCTAATCCAGGGAAAGACGCTCCTCCGAAAGGGACTCCACCCCCTTACTCTCATTGATGGCTACAGCCATGCCCTGGATGCAGCAATTGACCAGATAGAACTTGACTCATCCCATGCCACTTCTGACAAGCTTCTGGGAGTCAGTGAGACCGCTCTAAGAGGGAAGGTTGCAGACACATCGCTGGACGAACTCTCTCCAATAGTAGTTCAAGCTCTACAGACGGTTTTCGATAGCTCTGGCACCGCCCATGCAGAGCAAGTATCGATGTACAAGATAGGAACAGGCAGTGTCAAGGACTCTCGATTGGTTTTCGGGGTTGTTTTTCGAAGGAGGGTAATTTCGGACGACTTACCCAACAATCTCGAGGATATCAAGGTGATATGCCTGAATGGGGACCTGAAGATCAGGGAACTAACAAGGGACGTGGAGATCAAGATCACCAGTGCAGATGAGCTGGAATCCTTCGTTGAGGCCGAGCAAGACAGGAGGGCGCAAATCGCCGAAAGTGTGGTCAACAGCGGAGCGAGTGCCATCCTGTGCACAGGACAGGTAGACAAGGACGTCCTTCATACCCTATCCAAGTCAGGAATATTTGCTGTAGGCGACTTGGATGATAGCGAGATTCGAAATGCAGCAGAAGCCACAGGGGCAACGATAGTCGAGAACCCACTAGACATTAGCAATAGCGAACTGGGGGAATGCGGCAACCTATCCTGGGAGAGGAAGCAGGAGACCGACAGCGTCCAGGACATAATTAGGCTCGAGAGCTGCCCTAATCCGCGTACTGTAACCATTGAGGTCGGCGGATCGGGCGAGACGGCAACGGAAGAGGTCATCAGGGCGCTCCACGACTCACTTAGAGCCACTTCATTGGCATTCATCGAGGAAGTCCTACCGGGTGCAGGCTCGATTCATGCGAGAATGGCGCATAGCGTTAGGGTTGCTTCTGAGTCACAGCCCGGCAAGGAGAGGCTAGCCATGGAGGCATTCGCTAGAGCCTTGGAGGCGATACCAGAGACTCTAGCCGAGAATGGAGGCGGAGAGCCTTTGGATAGGATTCTCGAGCTCAGGGCAGCAGCCAGAGAGGGCCGGATTAGCGGAATCTCACCAGATGGAAAGCTGTGTGACGTCGAAGGTGTCTGGCACCCTAGGTCCGTTATCGAAGAAGCCTTGGTTTCCGCTACTGAAACCGCCTCCAGCATGCTCAGGATAGATCAAGTCATCTCATCTAGAGGCGACTAGGCCTCTTCAGGAATAGTTCAAGAGCCACTCGGACACGCATCGTCATGGTACGACCTCGTGCCCTACTTAGCGTCTGGGACAAGCAAGGAATCGAGACATTAGGCAAGGCACTCGCCTCTATGGGCTGGGAGCTAATTTCAACTGGAGGGACTTCAAAGACGCTCAGGGAAGCGGGTCTGGAGGTCACAGAGGTATCCGAAGTAACCAATCACCCAGAGATCTTCGATGGAAGGGTGAAGACCCTACATCCAGCAGTACATTCAGGGATCCTTGCAAGACGTGATAACGACGATGATATGTCCTCGATCTCCGCTCTTGGATACGGATTGATCGATCTTGTATGCGTCAATCTGTATCCGTTCGAATCTACGGCAAGTAGGGAGCCTCCGGCATCAGACTCCGAACTGATTGAGATGATCGACATCGGTGGACCAACAATGGTCAGATCGGCCGCGAAGAACCATAGCGATGTCATCGTACTCACCTCCCCAGATCAGTACCAATTAGCCATTGATCTCTTGGAGTCGTCACGAGGCGATCCGAGCGGCCTGGATGGGGTGACCAGAAGCATGCTAGCCAAGGACGCGTTCCGCTTGACGGCGTCATATGACGCAGCGGTTTCCAACGAGCTCGAACGCAGATTCTCAGATGCTCGCCTACCATCTAGGGTCAATATCGCTTCAGAAGCCGGCACTCCACTCAGGTATGGTGAAAATCCACACCAACAAGCATCATTCTACCCGAATACCGGTGTTCCAAGCGGCTTGGCCTCTGCCAAGCAACTGGCAGGTAAGCCACTATCATTCAATAACTACCTGGATCTCGATGGCGCTCTTAGATTAGCCAGATCTATGGTTGCAAACTGCTCCGAAGAACATCACGGTTGCGTAATTGTCAAGCACACAAATCCCTGTGGAGCAGCAATGGACCAAAACCAGTCTCGCGCATGGGAAATGGCATTGGCCAGCGACCCAGAGAGCGCATTCGGTTGCGTCATTGCTTTCACGAAGCCGGTCGAGGCTCAAACCGCCAGGGAAATAGGAAACCACTTCTTCGAGTGCATAATTGCTCCGGGTTTCGAGCCAGAGGCCATCGAGGCCCTCTCATCTAAGTCAAACAGACGAATACTATCCCTGGACAAAATTGAACCGAGGAGGGATGAAGACATGCTCAGACAGATAGACGGAGGTTGGCTTTCGCAGTCACAGGGCCCACCCTCTATCGACTGGAAACTTGCTCAGTGCGTGACGGAAACTGGGGCAGACGATCGGGATTTGGACCTAGCAGTGTTCGGAACAACCGTAGTTTCAGAAGTTAAGTCCAATGCAATCGTCCTAGTATCAAGCTCCGAATCAGGATTCCACACAGTCGGCATCGGTCCCGGACAAACAAGCAGAGTCGAGGCATTAAGAATCGCTGCACGTAGGGCCGGGGACCGAGCAAGCGGCTCAATGCTAGCGTCCGATGCATTCTTCCCATTCCGTGACAGCATCGATGAAGCTCACAAGATAGGCGTCACTATGATTGTACAACCAGGCGGGTCAGTGAGAGACAAGGAGGTAATCGAGGCCGCCGACGAGCATGGCATTGCAATGATTTTCACTTCCACTAGGCAGTTCCTCCACTAACTTCCTTGCAGGGCGACACTATCATACCTCGCATTCCTACGGAGATGCATGGACCACGGCTCCCCTAGTCCTCCTAATACCTACGAAGACGTAGTTTCCGCGATCGGCAATACCCCCCTGATCAGGCTAAATCGCATCACCGATGGGCTGCAATCATCCTCAGTATGGGCAAAGCTGGAACGCTGCAACCCAGGTGGATCCATTAAGGACAGAATCGCTCTGCAAATGGTCTTGGACGCCGAATCAAAGGGCCTCATTGAGAAGGGTGGGACGATTGTAGAGGCAACGTCCGGAAACACAGGGGTCGGCCTAGCCATGGTCGCGGCTCAGAGGGGCTACAGGTGCATTTTCACTATGCCAGACAAGATGAGCAATGAGAAAATCACCCTGCTCAGGGCCATGGGCGCAGAAGTTCATGTATGCCCTACAGCTGTTGAGAAGGAAGACCCCCGTTCTTACTACGAGGTAGCTGCACGCCTAGCTCGGGAGATTCCCGGTGCTTGGTACCCTGACCAGTACTCTCACAAGTCAAACCCACTTGCCCACTTCCATTCCACAGGACCTGAGATCTGGCGGCAGACCGAGGGGAAACTAACTCACTTGGTCGCCACGATGGGAACAGGGGGCACCATATCAGGAATCTCCAGATCACTGAGGGAGCTTTCAGACGACAATAACCGCGAACACCCATCCATCGTTGGGGTCGATGCCGTCGGATCCATACTAAAGCAGTGGTTCGAAGAGGGAACAATGGGAGACCCACAAACCTACAAGGTCGAGGGTTTCGGTGAGGATTTCATCCCAACTGCGACCGATTTCTCCCTCATCGACGAGATCCGGCAAGTTGACGACTCCGAATGCTTCCAGTGGGCAAGGTCTCTTGCAAGGACCGAGGGAATGTTTTGCGGCGGGTCCTGCGGAGGGGCCATCAAGGTCGCATTGGATATCGCGAAGGAAAGCGAATCAGCAGGCGAAGAGGCAATCGTCGTCGTCATCTTGCCAGATGCCGGCAATCCATACCTTTCGAAGTTCTACAATGATGATTGGCTGAGGGAAAACGGCTGGGAGCCGGATGAATGGGAGTGAATCACACCTTATCGAACGCCTGATCCAAATCTGCAATCAAGTCATCCACGTTCTCGATTCCGACTGAAAGTCTGACCAAACCATCCCCAAAGCCCCTTGCAAGCCTCTCCTCCCTAGGGACCTCTGCGTGGGTCATCGTAGCAGGGTGGGTGATCATAGTCTCAACTGCACCAAGACTTTCTGCAAGAAGGCAAAGCTCTACGGAGTTCATCAACTTCTTTCCAGCTTCCAAACCGCCCTTAAGCTCGAACGATATCATCCCACTGAAACCACTCATCTGGGCCTTAGCTACTTCATGCATCGGATGCGACTCCAAGCCTGGATATGTGACCCTCTCCACCTTGGGGTGGCTCTCCAAGTAAGCCGCGATTTTCTCCGCATTCTCCCAGTGCCTCTCCATTCTCACATGGAGCGTCTTCAGTCCCAGAATTGTGAGCCAGCAGTCAAATGGACTGGAGACAGCCCCCACACTCTTCTGGATGAACTTCAGACTTTCATACAGATCCTCACGGTTCGTGACCACCACTCCGCCGATGAGCTGATTGTGGCCACTCAGGTACTTCGTGGTGCTGTGAAGTACAATGTCTGCACCAAATTCCAGTGGCCTAAGGAAAACCGGGGTAGCGAAAGTAGTGTCAACGACGTAAAGCAACGAGTTCTCCTCGGCTATCTTTCCCACCGCTTCAAGATCTGTGACCTTCAGAAGGGGATTCGTCGGGGTTTCGATCCAGACCATCTTGGTCTCAGGGCGTATGGCCTCCTCGACCTTGCTCGCATCCTGCGAATCTACGTATGTGAACTCAATTCCGTAGTTGGTCATCAACTTGTTGAATAGTCTAGAGGTACCACCGTAAACGTCATCGCAACTGATTACGTGATCCCCTTGCTTCAGTAGCTTCATGCAACTGTCCGAACTAGCCATGCCACTAGAGAACGAAACAGCGAACCTCCCCCCCTCGATAGCGGCAATATGCTCCTCGAGATCTTGCCTAGTCGGATTTGAAGATCTGGTGTAGTCGAATCCCTTGTCCCTGCCGATCTCCTCAAGAACGTAGGTCGCCGTTTGGTACACTGGCGGGATAATCGCGCCGGTCGTTGGGTCGGGCTTGCTGCGGCCCCTGACAACATCGGTTTCGAAATCCATGCTACCATTCCTCCGGGT
>CEPK01026401.1_pt1 | contig 12290 bp, 8 predicted proteins | sample 356231 | NCBI WGS metagenome assembly CEPK01 (sample SAMEA2620259, study PRJEB7988) | marine metagenome | biome: marine biome (ENVO:00000447); feature: deep chlorophyll maximum layer (ENVO:xxxxxxxx); material: "saline water (ENVO:00002010), including plankton (ENVO:xxxxxxxx)" | depth 80 m
TCTATCCGAAAAATTTGATCAATCACGATTTCGCGGAAGGCAACTATTTAATTCAGTTTATAAACAAAAAATTAATGACTTTGATAATATGAAGACTCTACCCACTTCATTTAGGGATATATTATTAGAGAAATATGTTTTACATCCTTTATCATTGGTTAAAAAAACTGGATCAGATTTGGAATCAACTGAAAAATATTTGTTCCAGCTATCAACTGGAGAAAAAATTGAATCTGTACTTATGTATGAAGATAAACGGGTTACTCTGTGTGTTAGCACTCAGGTTGGTTGTGCTGTAGATTGCAAGTTCTGTGCCACCGCAAAAATGGGTTTCTCAAAAAATCTAACGGCCGGTGAAATAATTGATCAGTATTTGATTATAAGTAATTCAATCAATAAAAGAATAACCAATATAGTTTTTATGGGGATGGGCGAACCTTTTTTAAATTATAAACAAGTAATAAATGCAGCAAAATTATTCAATAATAGATCAGGAATTAATTTAAGCTCTCAACGCATAACTATTTCAACAGTAGGAATTATTCCAAAAATCAAACAGTATAGTGAAGAGGGCCACAAATATAAATTAGCTATAAGTTTAAATAGCAATCATCAAAGTCAACGTGTACAAATTATGCCAATTTCAAAAATTCACACTATTAATGATTTAATCAAATCTGTATGGTATTACCATAAAAAATCAAAAAGATTAGCAACATTTGAATATGTATTAATGGAAAACGTGAATGACTCTTCTTCAGATGCTGAAAGGCTAATTAATCTGATAGGTGATTTACCCTGTAAAATTAACCTCATTCCATACAATGAAATAGATGGCCCATTTAAAAGACCTTCGGATGAAAGAATTAAGAGATTTGTAAAAGCAATTAAAAATACGAATTTTATTGTTACTGTTCGATGGAGCAAAGGAACAGATATTAATAGTGGATGTGGTCAACTAGCCATACTGGAATCTTGAAAAATAAATCAAAATATAATTTACAAAATATGAAAGATTATATTCTTTCGAAAGTTTCTTTCAGCGCTGATACAGCAATCATACTTGGATCTGGAATGGGAGCTTTTGCAGATGGATTAAAAAATCTAACTAATATAGCATATAGGGATATTCCAGGCTATCCGCTCTCCACAGTAAAAGGTCATAGCGGAGAGCTAACCATAGGTTCTATTAGAAATAAATCGTTCATAGTCGCTAAAGGTCGTTTCCACTATTATGAAGGGTATGATATGGAAACGATAACATTACCTGTTCGATTATTTAATTTATTGGGAGTGAAAAAGTTAATAATAACAAATGCAGCAGGATCTCTGAATTTGATTCTACCTCCTGGAAAGATGATGGTCCTCGATAGTCATATGGATTGCACATTCCGAAATTTTGTATCTATACCAAAAAAGTATCATAGTAAAAAGTTTCATGACCCATCATATATCAAAATAGCTTTTGATAGTGCTAAAAAAGTAGGACTTGATATTGCAAAAGGAACATATTGCTGGACAATTGGGCCAGCATATGAAACGCCTGATGAAGTTTCTTTTTTTCAATCTATTGGAGGTAATGCTGTAGGAATGAGTACAGTGCCTGAGATAAAACAAGCTGCAAAATTGAATATGAGAATATTAGCAATTTCAACAATAACAAATTATGCGGCCGGAATTATTAATCAACCTCTTTCTCATGAAGAGGTAATTCATGTATCATCACAAGTAAAAGATGATTTTGCAAATTTATTAACCGAAATTGTGACAAGGATTTAATATAATGGAAATTAACATACGGTCAGAAGTAAATGATATATCTAACGAAATAATATCCATTCGACGTGATATACATAAGCACCCAGAGCTTGGATTTGAAGTTCATCGTACCGCTGAATTAGTATCAAAACATCTAAATAATTTAGGTTTTGATGTATCCAATGGCATAGGAAAGACAGGTGTTGTAGGAGAATTAATTGGCAGTAGTGATGGTCCGACAATTGGCTTACGCGCAGACATGGATGCCTTGCCTATTCAGGAAACTAGTGAGTTACCATATTCTTCTGTACATGAAGGAATTATGCATGCCTGTGGTCATGATGGACACACAGCAATGTTATTGGGAGCAGCAACTGTATTAAAGCAATTTCAAGATAAGCTAAAAGGAAATGTGCGTTTTATTTTTCAACCTGCAGAAGAAGGGGATGGAGGAGCTCGCTATATGATTGAAGATGGTTGCTTAGATAGTGTGGATGAAATATATGGTATTCATTTATGGAATTACCAAAAATATGGTGAGGTAGGAGTAAAAGAAGGCCCTATTTTAGCAGCAGCAGATCTTTTTTCTATAACGATAAAAGGTGTAGGAGGTCATGGTGCTGCACCACAGGGGACTGTGGATACAATTTTAGTTGCTGCTCATCTTATTACTGCATTGCAGAGCATAGTTAGTCGAAATACAAATCCACTTGAAAGCACAGTTATCACTGTAGGGCAAATTAATGGTGGACATAATTTTAATGTTATTGCGGATGAAATTGTTTTAAAAGGAACTGCCAGATCTTATACTAAAGAAAATCGTCAATTAATAAAAAAGAGGATGGGTGAAATTATTTCAGGAATCGCTAAAACTTTTTCTGCAGAAATCGATTTCACATATAACGAAGGTTACCCACCAACAGTAAATAATAAAAATGCCTATAAAAAATTAGTAGGTTCAGCACAAAAAATAGTTGGCAAGGGTTGTGGGTTTCCGTACTTATCTATGGGAGGAGAAGATTTCAGTTATTACGCAGAAAAAATACCTGGTTGTTTTTTCTTTGTAGGATCTTCACCTAGTAATCAAAAATTTAGATCAGTACCACACCATTGCTCTCATTTTGATATAGAAGAAAATGCCCTTTTGATTGGATCTTCCATATTTGTTCAATTAATTGAGGATCAGTTGATTAATACCCGCTAGCTATATTTTCTGTTCTCGGGTCACCATAACCCGTATATATACTACCATTAATTAAAATTGCATTAACATTACCAATATTCATATATGGTAATATCGTATGGCCTTTATCAATTAATAAATCTTTTGCATCATTATTCAGACTATTCTCTTCTACATAAATTGCATCTGGTAACCATTGTGAATGAACTCTTGGTAGAGAGACTGCCTCTTTAATTGACATATTATGCATTGTTATATTTAAGAACACCTGTAGAACAGAAGTAATTATTCTTGATCCTCCAGGTGAGCCAAGGATTAAGAATGGTTTTTGATTTTTTAAAACAATTGTTGGTGTCATTGAGCTTAATGGTCTTTTTCCTGCTTCAATAGAGTTAGCTTCATTGCCAACTAAGCCAAATGAATTTGGAACACCTGGCTTAGAAGAAAAATCATCCATTTCATTATTGAGAAAAAAACCTGCGCCATCAACTACGATACCACTTCCATAGTCAAGATTTATTGTAGTTGTTACGCTTACCGAATTTCCATATTTATCAACAACAGAATAATGCGTTGTTTCAGAACTTTCATAAGAATACGGTTCGCCAGCAAATATTTGAGTACTTATTGATGCTTTTTCTGATGAAAAATCTTTAATTCTATTTTTTGCATAAGATTTGCTCAATAGAATATCAATAGGTGCATTCCAAAAATCTGTATCTCCTAAGTGTTCTGCACGATCTGCATATGCTCTTCGCTGTACTTCTGTAAGTAAATGAATATATTCTGAAGAGTTCCACATCATTTTATTTAATGAGAATAATTCTAACATATTTAACATCTCTATAAGAATAGTACCACCAGAACTTGGTGGCCCCATCGAAATAATTTCATATTCATTAAAAGATCCTTTAACTGGTTTTCGAAATTTTGAATCGTATTCAGTAAGATCTTGATAAGATATTAAGCCAAGACCCTTATTCATTTCGGAAACAATCAAATCAGCAGTTTTTCCAGAATAAAAACCTTCCCGCCCATATCGCGCTATACGCTTAAGAGTTTTTCCGAGATCTCTTTGTATTAATCTATCTCCTTTTTCCCATTCTTTGTTATCACTACGGATGAATATTTTTGCTGCAGCTTCATTTTTGCTAAATAATTCTTTAAAAGCATTTAATTTTTGTGCTTCATATAAGCTTAATTTAAATCCTCTTTCAGCTAGCATAATAGATGGTGTGATTAATTCTCGGAGAGATATGTTTCCTGATCCATATATCTCCCATGCCTTTAATAAGCCATCGACACTACCTGGAGTTCCTGATGATGCCCTTGTTGTTATAGACATATCTTTTATTACTTCTCCGTTATCATCAAGAAACATGTTTCTATACGCTGCAGCCGGCGCTTTTTCTCTATAATCTAATGTAAATGTAGTCCCATCAGCCAAATATGTAACCATAAATCCACCACCGCCTATGTTCCCATTAGATGGAGATGTAACTGCTAGGGCAAATCCTACTGCACATGCGGCATCAATAGCATTTCCACCTTTTTTTAATATTGAGACACCAATTTCAGATGCATATTTGGTTGTTGATACAACCATTCCATTTTCAGAAACTATAGGTTCTTGGCTTTGAGCTAGCTGCAATAAACCTATTAATAAAAATATGATTCGATACATTTACGATTTAATCCAATTAATTATTTTTTTGATTCCATTAACAACATCCAATACTGATTCAGACAAATTTTCCATAGTTAGTTTGGATTCTTTTGAATAATCCATGCTTTTTTCCAAGACTTGATTGCCATTAAAATTTACATAAGCTAGCCTAGCGCATAATTCTTCAGGATTTCTTCCAAAATCAGAACCAGGCAATAAAGCGACACCAGTATCCTTTAATAATTGTTTGCATAGATCTTTTGAATCATAAATATTCTTTTTATTTAACATCTTTTTATAATTCTGAAAATTAGGAAATATATAAAATGCGCCCTGCGGCATTCGAACTTCAATTTCTGCATCTCTCAGCGTTGAAGCACAATATTGCCCAACTGTTTCTAGAATTCTTCTGCAATGAAATAAATAATCATTAATTGATTTATCTTCATACGCGGTTATCCCTGCATATTGTATAGGAGTTGATACACATGAATAAGTTTCACTAGCTAGTGCTGCCATCACATTTTGTATATATTGTAATTCTTTTGGGAAAGAAAAATGCCCCAGTCTCCATCCACCTGCTGCGCACCATTTCGATAAACCTGAACTAATTATAGTCCCCTCAGGGTAATATTTAGCTATTGATGTATGTTTCCCCTGATGGTGAATACGACCATAGATTTCGTCCGATAATACTATAATTTTATTACTCCGGCATACGTTTGCTAATTCCTTTAGTATTTCGATTTCAAATGTACATCCATGTGGATTCCCAGGGTAATTCAATATTAGTAGTTTGGGTTGATCAATAGAATTCTTTATGGATTGGCTTAACTGATCTGGTAATAATTGCCATTTATCTTCATACCTAGTTTGAATAAAAATTATATTTCTGTTTAAAATTTTTGCTTGAGGATAATATGATACCCAACAAGGGGCTGGTAAAATAGTATTTCCTTTTAATACAAGCTGCAGAAGAAACATTAGCTCTTTTGATCCTGGACCAATCAATACATTTTCTGATTGTATATTTACGCTATCAAATTTTTGGTGAAAATTGGCAACAGCATTTTGTAGTTCAGGAAGGCCATTTACCGATAAATAATTTTTTCTAAAAGAATTTTCTTTTAATGAATCAACAACTTTATCAGGAATAGGGAAGGGAGCTTGACCAAACCCAAAACGGTAAATATGTTTTCCCTGCTTCTCTAAATAATTACTGTGTTCATTAATTGCGAGAGTTGATGATCGATCTAAAGCATTAAGGTTAGAGTGTATATTTTTATTCATAAGAATATATAAAATTTACTAATTCCATTTTTTCTTAAAACAAAAAAGGCGGTGAGTTTAACCACCGCCTTTTTTTCATTCATTGTTATACAATTAGAATGTATACATTAATCTCATATAAGTAAATCCACCATGATAACCTAATGGTGATCTACGAGGATATGGCATACCTTGTGATGCACGTGTTGCAATCTCAGTTGGATATGCATTTGTAACATTATTGGCACCAAATACTACAGAAAGATTATCGCTTACACGATAGTTTGCTTCAACATCTATGAAGCTAACAGCGTCAATTTTATCTTTCGAGCTTTCACTAGGATTTTCACGATCATACGTACCGCGCTCATCCCATGATTCACCATAGTAATTTAGCCTAGCCATCAATGACCAATCATCACTTAAATCCTGTGTTAATGTCATTGTCATTCTATCTTTTGGAAGATTTAACTGCAGGTTATCAACTCCACCATCAGATACTGGATTAACTCCATTTACTTGCGTTTGTTTTAATACTTCAGTCTCATTATGATTATATGCCATGCTAACTGTTGTATTATCCAATTTATATACTGCAACTAAATCATAGCCAGATGTTTTGGTATCTAATGCATTGGTATAGAATGCTAATTCAGAAAACTCCGGATTTCCTTCAATTGATATGGATCTTGATTTCAATAGTTTTCCAGTGATTTCAATAGTATACATATCAAATGTCATATTTAATCCATCCATTGGATTCGCAGTCAAGCCAAAGCTAGTATTGACTGCATCTTCAGGAACAAGCGCTTTACCACCCAGTGCAACACATAATGGATTTGTAGGTTTCAATGTACCTTCTTGTACTTGCATACCAGTAACACCATCAAAAGATGTTGTAACACCTGTGTAATTCATTTGACCAGGTGTCGGCGCTCTAAAACCTGTAGAGTATCCACCGCGTAACGTAAGTAGGTTTCCTAAAGAATAACGACCTGCAACTTTGTAATCTGAAGTGCTGTTCCCATCAGAAAATTCCTCCATACGAAATGCTGCTTGCAGTAATAATGCATCGCCCATAGCATACTCAGCATCTACATAAAATGCAGTATTTTGACGGTCAAATTCACCTGCTGCATCCGGACTTGTACCTGGCATACCATTTGCAGCTAAGCCAGGAGCAGTATAATTAGATGAGTCTGCAGATTCTGGATTTACAAGTAGGTGAGACATTGCCCACGGACCTGGCATCCAAGCTTCTTTTTGCCCTTGATACATTGTGTATTTTTCTTCTCTCCACTCAGCACCGAAAGCAACATTTAGCTCATCAGATACTTCATAAGAAAAGTCTGCATTTAAATTGGTCTCTTCTTGTTGCAAATCACCAATCTCAAAATTATGAGGAGAATATGGGCCCCATGAGAGATTTAAAGTATTGCGCAATAAGTAGTGAATATAATTGCTTCCATAACTCGCACTAAAATCATAATCAATTCCCATATCCGAATTACCTCTTATACCAATCACTGAACTAATATCATCTCCATGTCCTTCCAGACGCGGTGTGAACCCTAAAGGATAGGTATCACCCCAAGAGAAATTACCTTTACTTGGATCAGCAGGATCAAGAGGAACGGCTGTTAATGCACCGGATTTTCCAGGGGCACGAAGGAAAAAACTATATTCACCAAAAGTATCTGCAAAGTTTCCAAATGTGTATGCATCTACGTTGTCATTTATTTTTAAACCAGCATTCCAAACAGAACGAAAACCACTGCTAATAGGGCGGCCCCAATTCATGGCTGTTTGCCATTCATCTGTGTCCCCTGTTGGATTATTTTTTACATATCCCCATGTATCATCCGCTGTAAATCCTGTTGCATCCCAACCTTTATAGCCATCCGCAGCTGATTTGTGCTGATATCCGCGAGATAATTCCGGTCTATCTGCATATTCAAAACTAAGATTTATAAATCCATCATCGGTTAATGGTAAACCAATATTTGCAGCTAGAGTAAGATCTGTTTCACCACCTCGCCCATTCGGAGCTTCCATCCATTGTCCACCAGAAACATGGACTTCGTAACCGGAGTTATTATCTTTTAGAATAAAATTCATAACACCAGCAATTGCATCAGATCCATACTGAGCTGCAGCACCATCTCGAAGAACTTCTAAGCGTTTTACTGCTATACTTGGAATCATTCCAACGTCAGCACCCTGCGCACCAACATTCATTGCTGCACCAAAGTGAGATATTAATGCAGATCGATGACGCCTTTTTGAATTAGTTAAAACTAATATATTATCTGGTGGAAGACCGCGCATTGAAGTTGGACGAACAAATGAAGCACCATCACCTGTTAGAGGAGTTGCATTAAATGATGGAACTTGGTTTTTCAAAGTCTCAGTGAAATCACCGTTACCTTGTTTTCTTAATTCCATTTCAGCAAAACCATCTATTGGAGAAGGAGACTTCATCGAAGTTCTTCCAGCGGCCCTTGTACCAGTAACTAACACAATTGAAGATTCAAGAGCATCAACAGAAAGTGTAAAATCTAATGTTGCAGTTGCACCATCAGAGACGGTAACAGACAAAGTGCCAGATTCGTATCCAATATATGAAGCTGTAACTGAATAGGTTCCAGCAGAAACTCCATTAATTAAATAAGCACCAGATCCTACGGTTGCAGCACCAATTGATGTTCCATCAACTGATACATTTGCACCAGCTAACGGGTTCCCATTTGCATCTGTAACTGTTCCAGAAATGGAACCATTCTGAGCAAATAACAACGCAACAAAATTAATCGCTATAATGACATTTTTCATTTTAGCTCCTTTTTTATAGCATTTATATTCTATAATCGTTATGAAGTCAGGTATGTGGAGTAGCCTGAACATTCCTTAGTTCGACATAAATTATAATAAGAAATAATAATTTGTCAATATTTATTGCATTTTATTAAATATTTATAATTCATATCTTTTTTACCATAATTGGTAAAATTATATGTGTAAAGTGTTAAAAAAATCATTTTTATTGATTTTTCTTTTGGGATGTAATAATTCACTAAACCTTACAAATCAGTTCACGCTTACATTGAATATCTCCGGTGATTTACAACAGGATACTTATCTAGTAAAAAGACATCTTGGTAAATGGGTAAATATTGATTCTAGTAGTGTTAAAACAGGCACAATAAAAATGAGTGGATCAATAAGTGATCCTGAATTTTATTATCTCAAATTTGGGAACGATTATATCGGTATTTTTTTAGAGGCCGGAAATATAATGTTTAAGGCGCATGCTGACAGTCTAGATAAAAATTCTATATCTGGTTCAAGGACAAATGAAGAATTAGATTTATTTAAAAGAAGTATTGTTCCTATAACCAATGATTTAAATAATTTATATAAACAATATAGTAAAATTCTTAAAAGCGATAATAAGGACTCACTGAAATATATTATAGATCTAATTGATCAGAAAGATCAAGACCGCTTGGATGCAACAATAGATTATGTGTATAAAAACAATAATAGCATTGTATCTGCATATTTAGCTATGTCAAACAACCATTATCTAGATTTATATGAACTGGATTCATTAACAAATAATTTTGATTCTTCTATAAAAGATTCAAGATATGTTAAATCAATGATTGAAAGAGTAGCAAAATTAAAATTGGTTTCCATCGGTTCAACATATACTGATTTTACTATGAATGATACATCAGATAATTCAATACAACTTTCATCTATAATTGGAGATAATTATTTATTGATAGACTTTTGGGCATCTTGGTGCGGTCCTTGTCGTAGGGAAAATCCAAACATTGTTTCTATATATAAAGATTATCATAACAAAGGATTTGATATTCTTGGAGTATCATTAGATACGGATAAAAAGAAATGGACGGATGCTATAGATAAAGATAATCTGAATTGGATGCATGTTTCAGATCTTAAAGGTTGGAACAGTAAAGCTGGAAAACTATATGCTGTAAATGCCATCCCTCATAGTATAATTCTTGATAGAGATGGAATAATTATTGCTAAAAACTTAAACGGAGATGAATTGCGTAAAAAAGTATCAGAACTATTGGATTAGATTTCTGTTATCGTCTGGATTGTAATTTTGCTAACAGATGTAAAATCTCAAGATAAAGCCAAATTAAAGTAACCAATAAACCAAACGCACCAAACCATTCCATATATTGAGGGGCGCCTTTTTCTGCGCCCTCTTCAATAAAATCAAAATCAAGAACAAGGTTAAGAGCTGCGATTATAACTACACCAAATGAAAATAAGATACCAAAATTAGAATTACTGTGTATCAATGGAATATTGATCCCAAAAAAACCTAAAATGAAACTAATAAGGTACACAAAAAAAATTCCTCCAGTAGCAGCAGCAATTCCTAATTTAAAGTTTTCTGTAGGCTTGATTAGTCCAGATCTGTATGCTAATAATAATGCAGCTAGTGTCCCAAAAGTCAAAAATATAGCTTGATTTACAATCCCAGGATACATGGTTTCAAAAAATTTAGATATACCTCCAAGAGCAAAACCTTCTAATAGGGCATATATGGGTGTTGTATAGGGAGCTAAATGTTGTTTGAATGCAGTAATTAGAGCTGCAATAAGCCCACCAATAACTCCAATAAACATAAACATAGATATTCTTGGGTCTGTTGGAGATAGATTCCATACAAATATTGCTGTCGTCATTAGCAGCAATAAACATAATGCAGTTTTATTTACAGTACCCATAATAGTCATTGTTCCCATATTAACTTTACTATGCCTACCAATAAATGTATTGGATCGAAGGACTGGGTTGCCAGATCTTAAAGAAAGGTGATTGCTCATGAGTTATCCATTCTATTTTGTATGATCAGTTTTAAATCATTGATTGGTACTCGATCCTGATTTTGATCATCTCTATTTCTTAGTGTAACTGTATTATTTTCTTTTGATTCATGATCCACTGTAATACAGAAAGGAGTTCCAGCCTCATCTTGTCTGTAATATCTTTTACCAATTGATCCCTGTTGATCATAAACCACTTTAAAATCATTTATTAATTCATCAATAATTTTGTGTCCAATTTCTGGCAACCCATCTTTCTTTACCAATGGACAAACTACAGCTTTAATTGGAGCTATTTTTGGATGAAGCTTCATTACAACACGGTTATTTTCAGAATCATCCCAATACGCATCACAAAGTATAGTTAATAACATACGATTTAGTCCTGCTGAAGTTTCAATTATATATGGGAAATACTTTTCATTCAATAATTGATCAGAATACTGCATGTTCTTTCCAGAGAATTCTTGATGTCTTTGTAAATCAAAATCAGTACGATTATGAATTCCTTCAACCTCAGACCACCCAAATGGGAATTCATATTCTATATCCCAAGCCTCTTTAGCATAATGGGCTAATTCGTTTTCTCCATGTTCATGAAACCGCAGCTTATCTTTGTTGATACCTAATTCATCAATATAAAAATTGTAACGCTTGTTTTTCCATTCTATCATAGCATCATCATCAGTCCCAGGTTGCACAAAATACTGCATTTCCATCTGTTCAAATTCTCTAGTTCTAAAAATAAAATTTCTTGCAATTATTTCATTGCGGAATGCTTTTCCAACCTGCGCAATACCAAACGGTACTTTTTGACGCATTGACCCCTGAGCTAATAGATAATTTACATAAATTCCCTGTGCAGTTTCTGGCCTCAAATAAGCAATATCACTATCAGACTCTATGGGACCAATATTTGTTTTAAACATTAAATTAAATTGTCTTGGATCTGTTAAATTACCAGTAGTTCCACATTTTGGGCATTTGATTTCATCCCATTTTGCATTTAAAAAACTATCTTCAACAAGTTCATCAGCTCTATAACGAGCTTTACAATGTTTACAATCAACTAAAGGATCATTGAATGCGTCGACGTGTCCTGATGCTTCCCATATTTTTGGATGCATTAATATTCCACTATCAAGACCAAGAATATTCTGATGATGCTGAGTCATGCATTTCCACCATAATTGAGAAATGTTATTTTTTAACTCAACGCCTAGTGGGCCATAATCATATACTGCACCAAAACCTCCATATATTTCAGAACTTTGAAAAATAAACCCTCTTCTTTTGCAGAGTGAAATTATTTTATCTAATGAAGATTCAGGCATATTGTAAATTACTTTTTCTTTTTTCTGCGTTTTCTTTTTGTAGGTCCTTTCGCACGCTTTTCATTGATTAATTCTGTTGCTTGCTCAAGAGTAATTGATTCAGGGTCAAACGAATTATTTAATGAAGCGTTTATTTTTCCATCTGAAATATATGGACCATATCTACCATCTTTTACAACAAGTTCTTCTTTGCTTTCAGGATGAGG
>CEPK01040503.1_pt1 | contig 12258 bp, 11 predicted proteins | sample 356231 | NCBI WGS metagenome assembly CEPK01 (sample SAMEA2620259, study PRJEB7988) | marine metagenome | biome: marine biome (ENVO:00000447); feature: deep chlorophyll maximum layer (ENVO:xxxxxxxx); material: "saline water (ENVO:00002010), including plankton (ENVO:xxxxxxxx)" | depth 80 m
TGCCATCTTTAGATCTCCATATCGCCTTTGCCGCCTACCAGGGGCTTCTGACATATAAGATACACCCAGTTCCCCCCACTTCCAACGTAAAGTTCATTAACACTGACATCTCTGAGCCCTGTTGTGCTCATTAGCGCCCAGCGGATTTCTATCCACTGCTCTCCACCTGCTGTGTTTGGGGCTATTCCTGTGCCGGGATTTAGGGGATCTCCGACATTAGTCCTAGCATTGGTGGCTGAAGTGCTTTTCCCAACATAATATGGTTGGCCCTGGGTTCCGAACCCGATGCCATTTACCCCAGTCGAATGAATAGGTATGTTCCAAGTCTCAAACTCACATACACTTAGGTTCATCGAAGAGTTTCTATGGCTAACCATCCTATCAATTGGATTAGTTGCGGTAGGAGCTGCATGGGGAGAAAACTCTAAATATGCAATCTCTTGATATCCCAAATCGTCTGCCCTAAGCCCTCTGCCTATACCCACTCCAACTTGATGGAAAAAATGTGCGCCAGGAAGAGTTGGTATAGAATTTTGTGTTGACGAAGAGCCGCCACAAAAAACATCCGTATAATTTGTCGTCGCTATAACATGGTGTATAATTAGCGGATAATTTATCGGTATAAGCCTTCTATCGCAAACGTATTCAGGAAGAGAACTCCCGTCATAATACATTGCCTGATCAACATTAGTAGAAGTAACTATCTGGTGCTCACCAAAGTTCCCCCACATAGGAACGGCGATAACTTCATATGAAGAGTCGGACCTAAGATGCTTATACTGACCATCAGAGCCGTCTTTATACAAACCGCCCTTTAGCTTGTTTATAAACAAATCATCTATTTTCTTAATCTCATTCTGAACACCACCAGAAGCATCTGCCATTATAACAGAGTCTGCGGCTGGAGTAGTTATTGATATAGTCTCCGTCGCGCCACCCGCCAAAATTGGCGCATTCTGCAATACTGTATGCCCAGTCCTACCAACTATTGGATGCTTGAACTTTAGCGACAAATGAAAACTAATAATCCTAAGCTGATCAGGGCTAGAGCCACCAATAACGTGGAGATCGTCTGCCTCAATCTTTATAAGATGTGCGCTGTATGGGTCTATTGGTGTACCAAGGTTGTCTAGTATAAACGGGTTCTGTCTATCTACATTGTTTTCCATCCAGATATGGTCAATCTTTATGGACTCAACTTCCCTTGTAGGAATCATGTAATCGACAGATATTGGCTTTTCAACAATCGAAATATTTATACTAGTCTTATTTACAGAGCCGTAATCCAGATTGGCGTCAAGCTTATTTCTAATTGCCGCAGACTCAGCCCTCGTGTCAAAAGAAACAGATATCTCTTCCAAAGTTAGCTGCGGAGTAGACTCTCTCGCATATTTTCTACCAAGACCATTATCAAAATAAACCTGTAGCGGAACAAGCGTAAACGGCACACATAGCGCCGCCCTCATATCCTTTTGGGGTGTAATGTGGTAGTCCGTCTTAGTCTTAGACACACCATCATTAATTACGGGAATAGACAGATTCAGCCTAAAAGTCCCGTTCTTATTTTCCATCCTATCTGACGTAATAGATATAGAATCCCCTATATCCGTAAGAGGCTGATAGACGTGGTTTGTTGTTAGCTTAGTTCCCCTTGCTAACTTTTTTCGACTAATCTTCGACATTTATAAACTTCCAGACATAACCATAGGCCTTTCCGTCGCCTTGAATCTCTTTCTGAAGATACTTAGAATTCTTTTTACCCAATGACTTTGCGGCCTCATCGGCATCCTCATAAAGGTCCATGAGCTTTCCGTTTTCGTTATACTTCGCAAGCTTTCTAACAAAGTTTGGAACGTAATCTATTGGCCGAAAACCAATTATTCCATATTGATTGAAAGCGGCCTGTAGATCTTTATTGGGGGAGGCCTCTAGCCTAAGCAACGCACACTCTTCTCTCCATGTACCGCCTATCTTATACTTGTCTCCAGTAACCTTACACTCAACATAACTCATAACTACTCCTCCACACTCTCAAGGACGGTTAGCGCCCAAGAGTAATATTGGGATACAAATGGCCTGTAGGCCCCCTCAACATCTTGACCCCATGCCCCTGCGGCATTGCCCGATCCATACGTTGGGATGCCAAAGGCAAATCTAACTCGGCTATCTCTTGATAGCGGTATATTTAAATTCTGGTCATCAATGAATATAGCGTGATGCTTTTTCCCAGCGAAAGGGGGTCGCATATCTGAAAATGCGGGCTGAGTCCCAGTCTCTGGAGTCCTCATTAGCCAAGCGTCAACATCAAAATCAAACCGATGGTATACCATCGAATTTAGCCTTCTATCTTCAGGAAGAAACGGGTTGTCCACTACAATGCCCACATAGAGGTCATTGAGAGGCTTATCCGCATAGCCAGATGGTATCACAGCCGTATCGCTCCCATATTGGAAGTCATTTACCGGGGCGTTATCAAAGCCTCCCGCTGCGGGCTCTGAAGATAGAACTAAAGAGCATCCAGAGATGATTATCGGTTTTCTAAAGTAGAAAGCATTTGTGACAGCATATTGCTTTGCGTCGTCAGGAAGGCCGCCAAGTAACTTGGTGTACAAACTGTGGCCCTTAAGCCGATATTCGTTGAACGCCTTTTCGTCAGGAAAAGATGTCCCGGTAAATAGAGCATTAGAATCGTTTCTCATGTTGAGAAAAGGGAAATGGTGTTGATACGTCCCCGTGCCAATTATGGGTGCTGACCAGCCGCCAACGTATTGGGTTTGAAACCATCGCCTCTGTAGATCTCTTTTCTTTACCGCATTTGACCTGTCAACAACATCCGCAATTGCTTGGTCAATCCTATTGCCATCAATAGTTGTCCCATCAGCAAATTGCTCATCGGTAACCTCGCGTATCGTCTTGCTCATGTTGTCACCATAGATTGGGTCACATTTCCTAAAGACTGCCCTGTCACATTAGAACAAGCAACAACATTGACGTTTGTGGCGTTACCTATAACGTTTTCTATAACATCTCCAGTTACTGAAACCGATGGATAAAAAGAGCATCCTATAAAATGAACCTTTGCTCCATCCTGAATCTTTACAAATGAAGTGTTTGCCCGAATATTGGTTTTTTCAAACTCACAGCCAATAAAAGTAACCGTAGCATTAGGGCTAGAAACAACAACTGGAATTGAATCGCTATTAGAGCGAAAACGGACACCAGTAAAGCTAGATGTAGACCGGACTTCAACCTGCTTTGATATGTTCGCCCCAGGAAAGCAGCCGACAACAGTCCTTTCTGAAGAAATCTTAGCGCCACCATGCTCTCCCGACTCAAGTAGCACCCCATTATGAGATGTCTTTGGTTCCGATATTGCCTTAGATGTCGTCGTTATGCTTATAGACGCCCGCCTATCTTCATCTCGACTCATTTGATTGATGAATTCTACCCTAGTGATTCCATCATCCCGAATCTCATAGGTGCTCATCTACCCTTCCTTCTTCGACCGCCAACAGGCTTTATAGTTGCTTTCATTGAGTCAACAACAAGGCCCTCTGCTCTGTTTCTTGTATGACCAAAAGCCATTACAGAGACATGCTCCCCCTTTATAGAATTACTGGAAGAGATTGTATCAAGCCCTTCGTCATCCACAAGCACGTTGCCAGCGGCTGAAGAAAGGCTAGCCTCCCCCCACTTTCCATCGCCACCAAAGATTTTTGCATTATCGTTTAGTCTGTTTCTGATTGTATTGCCATCCGCATCTTGCTTGCTGCCGTTGCCTATGTCGTTTATTTGGGTGGCATAGTCTTTCCAATCAGAAGATATCGTCATATTCAGCAGGCCTGTATCCCAGTCAAAATCGGTTGGAGATTCTGAGGCATTGCCCCTTGAAGATAGGCTGGAGTATATTGTTCTTAGTTTAACCTGCACCCCTTGTCCGTAACCAACTTGGCCGCTCTTTATGGCCCAGTCTATTGGTCTGGCTACGCTATCGTCTTTATTGAGTCTAACTGAGTCTGACTTATTGTAGTAATACAGGCCTGCCGTAAATTGGACAGAGTTGCTTTCGCTGTATGCAGATATTAGGGATATCCCCATGGACATTCTTTCGTAGGAAGAAACAGTCCTTTCCATTGGGATAAACATTAGCGGGTTTTTTCTGCTGGGACTAAGGTTCATTTTTGGCTTGAAATGATAGGCCATTGCTGGCTGATCTTGCCAAGTGATGGTTATGGTTGGGGCAGAGAAGTTAACAGTCCACCCGGCAGAGGTCGCTAGTCTTTCTGGTGGGAAGATTGGCGAAACCGTTCCTCCAACCGGAGCCCATAGGTTGCTTATAGAGAATTCTAAATGCAATTTCTCTGGGCCATCGTAGCCAGAGGAATATTTATCCCTAACGCATACCGGCAACAGGAATGTCCCATCTGGTTGCTCTATAGGCTCATCTAAATAGAACACGCACCCATCAGTATCTCCCGATGACTCGTAATAGCAAGACAAGTCCCTATTGTCCTCAGACTCATGCACGGTTCGGTCCAAGCCGCCCCCTCGACCAAACTTCATCAAATAGAATGACGAGGTAATCGAGTTCCTTGCTGGAGTCACCATGTCTACCGAAATAAATCTTTCTATGCCGCCAAAGGCATAGATATCGTCTCCATCGCACAGAAACCATGGGGAGTTGATGGTCGGCTCTGTGCCTACAGCACTCTTAGCCCGCCTTGGAGTAACGACCATCGTCTCTACGCTCCAGATAAGCCATCTGCCAGCCTGATATACCAAAGCAATATTCATTGCGGGCACAGATATGATAGTCATCTCTTTTGGCGCACAATACGTTATATTGCAGGACGCAAGATTTCTTGCGCTATAATTTGTCCTTGGCTGGTTTAGGAGCAGGTCTGTCTTTCCTAGATTTTGGTAATAGGATGTAAGCGGATTAGATATTGTTGAGTTGAAGAATGGGTTTATTTCTGTGGAAATAGGCTTTATATCTGCTCTTCCTGAAGAAGAGTATACGCCATTCTTATCAATCCATGTCATCGCGCCTTCTGTTTTTGACACCCCATTCGGCCCAACGCAGCCAATATTGCTTGACATGCTTATTATTCTACCCGCATTTACAAGCGTTCCTCTTACATTTGGCTGATAAAGAAACGATTCTGTTTCTGTAAAGGCGATAAGAACATCGTTTATTGACTCAATTGCTGTTATTTCTTTTTCAGAAGGGATATCTATCGAGTTGATTCCGATATAGCTAGCTGGCTTGCCCATATCTGAAAAGAAAATAGTTCGCCCTCTGGCAACAGCCAGTCTTCCCATAAAGAGGGCGGCATCGGCTGGATTCTGAAAAGCCTCTTTGGTCAAATACTCGTATGCTGCGCTATAGACTCCCGGTGCCATAGATACCGGAATGATAATGCTGCTTTCGCTATACGGCATACAAGACTCAGTGTTGGTTGTGCCGTCTACTTGCTTTCTTCTATTGCCATTGAAGTCTGCTGGAATATAGCAATACAGGCCAGCATCTTTAGAGCCAAAAAACATTGAGTCAAAGGCTTCTTCAAAGAAGAATTGAGAGTATGTGGACCGAACCCATCCACCTACATTTTCGTCTTTATTAGTTTCGTATACACCGTGCCATTCACTTGGGGGAGATACACTGTCTTTCATTTCGGAAGTGTGCTTGTGGATTATTTCTTCCCACCTTTCACCCGTTGTAATGTCGTGGATATTTATGGAATAGACGTTAGTCCAAGAGCCTCTGTTCTCATGATTGCCTGTGTAGCAGCTAGACGCCAATGCACTTATTATTTGGGTGTGCCCAAAGTCGGTCGTCATAATGGAGCTGCCAAGGTGGGTGGTGTAACCCATTTGGGAGCCATCCGATGTACGCATGGACATGGAGGTGTCGTATTGTGCTATTTGACCAAGCCCTGGTCGGACTCTAATTGCCCCATTTTTATAATAGAGATTTTGATAGAACTGGCCTTTGGCTGGCCTATTCTGATCAGTGCCGCTTATAAGTAACTCTACCTCTTGGGACTTTACGGCCATTAGTCATCCTTTTTCGGCACCACAAATATTGAATTCTTTTTCATAAAGAAAGAGATGTCCCGCTCGGTTATGGCGTCACCACCGCGCTTGGACTGGCTGGAAGAGCAATCGATACCCCTGAGAGGGCTGGCTTGGGTAACGATGGCGCAGTGACCTTGACGGCCGCCACTGTCACCGTAGACGACGATGCATCCGGGCTCTGGGGACTCAATTTCTTGGAAGAGATGATGTCCATCTTTGGCATCATTATAAATGTCCGAGGTTGAGATCCACTTGTGGGTGCCGTAGTTGTAGTTCCTTGGCTTCCCGATAACCCACGAGACAAAGCCGGAACAATCACATTCTTTACCAGGGGTGTCGCTTGATGGGTTCCATCCACCTTTCCCAAGTATATATGTAGTCCTTCTGCCAAGAGCGCGGCGAGCACGGACAACACGATCGCCCACTTCTTCTTTGCCAATGGTTGCTTTGGCGGTGTTTGGTCCGAATTTTCCATCCTGTTCTAGTCCTTTCAATTTTTGGAAGTGAAGCGTCAGGGCCGTAAGCTGCGCCCCGTTCACAAAGCCGCTATCCAGCCTCTTTTGATTGTAATCGTCTGCGCTCATAACCAGTCCGGGTCGTCATGGACAGAAGAGCTATAATTCCTACTCATCCCTTCCATCAAGTATTCTCTAAACTCCACCTTTCTGTCTTCTAAAAGAATCCTGAGAGGTTCATTTATCTCACCATCCCTAATTGCATAATTTGAATGCGCGTAAAGGGCGATTAGGTCGTGAAATTGCTCAATGTCATCTATATAGCCGGAAGAATTAGTCCAATCTACATTCTGATATGGGATGTATGTTATTCGTACTTTAGAAGAAAGCTCTACGTCAAATTGAAGAACCCTATCTCTAAGATAATACCTGGGGACATGAGGGCCAGACCTTCTGTTGCCATGGCTTGCAAGCTCTTTAGGCCTTGATACCGCAATGTATTCACACGCAGGAAAGTCGTTTGAGTCAAGCTCGGTTAGAGCCACAATAGACTGCAATCTTGTCGCTGCTGGAGCACCAGAGCCCATAAGAGTGCCATCTAGGCTCAAGCTTTTGCCAGACAAGGTTACATCGTATTCCTTGGCGAATCTCATTTCATCGACAGAGTTTACTGCCTTACGAAACCTGTCGTACCCTATTTTTAGGTACTGCTGAACATTACTGTCGGTGACAAATGTTGTATCGGCCTCGTCAATATAATCCCTGAAAAGAGCGGTGACCTCTCCTACGTTCATGATACGGCCTCCGGCGTCTTCTGTAGATCTCTTCTTGCCTGACCAGAGTTCTGTTCATCAATCATCTGACCCCTAGCAGACTCACTACCAGTTGCCAGTAGTGATTCGTTAGAATCATCTGGACGCTCCTGTCGAGGGAACACCTTAGAGAGCCTCTGCATTTGATAGGCCTCAACGCCCTGGCCAAATGTGATTACAGACACATACACGTCCCGAATGTACTCTTGAATTTCAGACCAAGCAGTACCTTGCTCATTGAGAAACTTGAGAGTCTCTGGAGTTGGGACATAATATTCTTCGCTCCTCAAGAACTCGCCAAATATCTTCTTGAAAGAATCAAGATCGTCAGAGGGGTGTATCTCAACAAGCAGACCAACCTTACAGGCCTCAAGTATATCCCTTGCGTGAGACAACGCAGCCATCTTATCTGCGATAAACTTATTGCCAGTACGCATAGAAAGCTCTTCAATTACCTTCTCTGGAGGCATTAGCCCTCTATCAAATAAAGCCAACAAGGCCTCGTCCCTCTGCTGAACATCGGCAGAAAAGAGAGTCCCGGGCTGAATAATTACATCAGGAACGCCAATAAAGTCCGTAGACTTTATTTCCCTAAACATAGGGGCACCAAAATGGTCAAACATCTTCACCATCAGGCCCTTGGTGTAATACTTCTTCATGAAGCTCAGGACAGTGCGGCAGGCACTTGCCACGGCCTGCTCAATTTCCTCAGTGGTAACTTTTAACTGACCCTCGTCCTTGCTCGTAATTGCCTCGATAGCCTTTCCAGACTTGATAGCAGGCACGGACCGGCCCATGGAGACATGGTGGACGCCAGCAATATCCTGCATCTCCTTCTCAATAATGTTCGTATTAGTCCACACGTCATTGGGAAGACTCGCCGGGATCATCCTCTTAGGCTCTGGCCCCAGTCCAGACCACAATATCTTCTGGCCCTGCTTATTCGTAATCCGGCCTAGCTGACTCTGCCTAGATGCCAGCCATGGCGCGTTGGCGTTGAGCCTAATGAACAGCAATTGCTGACTTCTTTGCTCATTATACTGGTCCTGGGGGCCGATAAGAGGGGCAATCAAGCCCGTGCCCCATATCTTCCCAGGCACCTTCGTATAACGAATGACATCTACAGGCATAATGCCATACGGCACATCGCCCTTGTAGAGATACTTATTCCCAACAACGTTAGCACACTTACCATCTCGCCAGTAAACCGTATACATATAACGACTGTCGTCAGGCACTTTCTGACCATACTTCTCTGAAACAGCCTCTTTAGCCGCCTCAATTTCTTGCTCGCATTCGGGGTACGCCGCAATCAAGTCGTCCTTGTGATACAGTTTCCTGACGGCAATAAAGGATGAGAGTTCAAGGTCCGCGACCTTGGGCTCGAAAAAAAGGTCGTAGGGACTAATTATCTCAGTGCCTATCTTTTCTTCGTCTGGGTCGTAGTAGGTGTGGACACCGCAAGTACCGCAAGACACCAGCCACGAACTAGCCTCTACACCAATCTTGTACTTGAGCTTTTCCGTCACCCAATAATAATGAAGGGCCTGCTCGGAAGCCAAACCTTTTGTGATATCTTCCCAGCTACCAGAGGCAGGGGTCACGCCCATTGAGGGGTACATGACAGATAGTTTGGACACGACCGTGCGATAGATAGGAAGTATCTTGTTAGTCGTTGTCCTATTCCTGTTTCCCCGGTCTATAACCCAGTTCTTATCAGGTGCATCTCTGTCTAAATGCTGGTGTCCTTGTAAATAATAAAGGCAAACATCCCATGTGGCCGCATTTGCTAGACGGTCGCGACGACTCTCTTCAAGAATATCCTCAATATCTTCTGGATAATCTTTCTCTGCCGAGGACATATAGTAGGCCATATTATTCCTTGTAACTCTTAGTCCACTTGCCAGACTTCATGACCTCTTTTAGCTCATCTTTGTCTTTCTTGGTAGAGATTTTTGCCTCTCTAACCAAACCGGCAGCGGGCAAATAATCACTAGCAATGGTGGCTATTACGGACGCCAGAGCCCCCTCGCCTACTTTAGATTTCTTATAATTCGCCATGCGGGAACCCCATTTCTTGAGGTTGAAGGGGACTGTCCAAAAACTCAACTTCTTTTTTGGGAGAAACGAAAAAAGAGGCGATGTAATCAACAAATTCAAGGTGAATCTCAAAGAAAAACAGCCTGAATTTCTCATCTGAAGACTTCAATCCAAACTGAAACTTCATAAATACCTCTAATGAAATAGGGGGTGGGACCCTTAGATCCCACCCCCATTCCAATACTAAACCGAGAAACCGTACATAATAAGGTTACGGCGAGGGAATTCACAAACTAGCTGCAAATACCACTTCCAGAAACCTTCGTAACGGTCGAAACCAGCTTTCTGATGCAAAATCTTGCCGTCAGTGTCGTCAAAGTCACCACCCTTTAGCTCATATACGCTCCAAGAAGAAAGGTGCAAACCAATCAACATACTTTTGGGGCAATTAGAGTCAATTTGGATGCCAATTCCACCGAAACCTAGGTCATTTGTATCAGCACCGTAGTCCAAACCACCCATTTTACCGCCAACTCGCACATTGTCGCTAACAGTCGTCAACGCGATGTACTTGTGACGGGTCATTGGGTTAGTCAACCAAACATCAACACCTCGGTGAGAAATAGTTCTCACAATATCCAAGCCTTTTTGGATTCTCTCAGGGTCAATATTGCCCCAAGCACTCGAAGCTGTTGCTGCGGCCACGGCGGTTCCACTCATAGTCAAGACGGTTGACTGAAGCTCCGCACCACCATTCAAAGCACCGTCTTTACGGTCGATCTCATGGTGAACGGGGTTACAGAGGTTGTCTAGAATTCCAGAGAACTCATTGTCTGCATCATAATTGTTGGTGGGGTGTTTGAACTTGAACGTACCAACTGGAGCACCAGTGCTATCAGCATACTGAGTGTCATGAAGCAACAAGGCGCAACCAACACCGTCAGGAACGCCACCAACACCAGTACCACCCGTGGTAAAGACAGAGCTTGCGGGAGCAGCGCCACTATCTTGACCTTGGAGAGTAATCGTCAATGCCTCTTCGTCATAATCACTAACAAACACACCGACACCCGTTTGGTCAGTAATGTCATTATAGTCATTCAAGCGAACTAGCTTGACTCGAACCCAGTCGGCTGGAGTAGCATTTTTATTTTTAGGAAAGTAATCAAAGCTTCCTGTGTAGCCGACTGTTAACTGAACAGAAGTGTCCTGAGCATTCATTGCGATGTCATCGCCAGTAGTAGCAATAAGACCGCGAGTCTGACCACCAGAATACATCACCCTGTCGCAGAAATTCTTGATGTCTTCCACCAGGAACTTCATTTCGTCATGAAGAGTATTCGCGAGAGCCATAGAGCCACCATTGGAGGAGGCTGCGATGTCTGGACCACCAATTTCAAACGAACCGTACAAGAACTTTGCCTTGTTTAGGATACGAGTGAATGTTTGGTTTTCAGCAGTAGGGAGCGCAGCTCCTTCTTTTCTGAATCCAATGCCACCACTAGCGCCGCCAGATTGGCCACCAGTACGTAGGGCTACGACAAATTGCTTGCCTTGCCACGTTGTTTTTCCTTTTTTGAATAGTTGAAGCAACCGCACCTCTCGGTGAAGTTGATCCCGCACAGCACCCTGGTAATCCTCTTTAAGGATTGCCTGGATGGTGTCTAATGTAGAACCAGCCATGATTTTCTCCGTTAATCATTTATAATCCCAAATTTCTTTAGTGCATTGGAGTAAATGCTTTCCCAACGCTCATTTTGGGATTTAGGTTTTGATGCTGATTCGGAAACCGAATAAGAGGAAGATTTTGGACGCCTGGGAGCTTGCTTCATTCGCTCAAGTTCTTTTTGAACAGCCGCATCAACATCACTTTTTCGTTTATTAAAGATTTTCTCCCCTAGTTGCTCCATAGAGAGGTCTTCGTTGTCCTTCATATTTGAATAGAAAACGATTTCCTCCTTAGAAACACCTGGATACTTAGATTGCACTTCGCGGAACTGCGCGTGAAGAATTTCTTCAAGCTGAGACTTTTTCATGGTTTCCACTTCGCTTCTGAGTCTTTTCAGCTCATCGGCATAATGGTCCTTTGGTGTCTCATCCTGATCGAGAAAGGAGTCCTCCCGTTGAAGACGCTGGTTCTCCAACTTGAGTTCTTCAAGTTGCTCACGCAGGTCATTTCGCTCATGAATTGCGCTTTGCAGTCTTGAATAAGGAATGCGATTTTCCTCATCCTTAGTTTCGGTAACCTCGACAGCATTCTCCTCTTCCACTGGAGCTGCCTCGACTACACCCTCATTCATTCTTTCAGCTTGCGCCGCTAGCGCATCCTTGTCTAACATAAGAACCTCCAATTACGACCGATTTATTGAGCCCGGAAGAAGCCCTGGTTCAACTGTAAACTACAGTATCAATTCAAAAGCGTCCAGAACTGATTGTTTGGGCGCAAAGTCATCGACATCATCCTCGAACTCCGATGGATCGAAAATTCTGCCGTTTCTCATCTCCCACTGGAGAATCTCTCGACGGCCTTTAGGCCTTTCGGCTGCAATATCCTCTTCTAATTTCCCTATCTGGGTCATGCCTTCAAGGGCCATCGCAAAGGCCATCATCATATCGTCATGGCTAAACTCGCCCTCAGCACATTGAGCCTTGCCATTCTTATAAATCATCTGATTTATCTCGGCACATACCCGGGAATCTATTGACACCTCGACCATTCTCTTTTCGACGTAGCTATGGAGCCTGGAAAGTATCAGCCCCCTGGTGGCCTTATTGGTCGAAAAGCCCAAATACACCTGAGATTGCCCGGTGGTCTTATTGTGCTGGGTGCGCCTATACATGTACGGCCAGTGCTTCTGGACCATATAATTGAC
>CEPK01059024.1_pt1 | contig 12244 bp, 5 predicted proteins | sample 356231 | NCBI WGS metagenome assembly CEPK01 (sample SAMEA2620259, study PRJEB7988) | marine metagenome | biome: marine biome (ENVO:00000447); feature: deep chlorophyll maximum layer (ENVO:xxxxxxxx); material: "saline water (ENVO:00002010), including plankton (ENVO:xxxxxxxx)" | depth 80 m
TCTGTTAAATCAGAAACTATTGCAGTATCAGCAACTAATGCATCAATGTTTGCTGTACCATCAATAAATAAATCCTTCCATTCTAATCCAGAAGCACCTAAATCTCTAGCACCATCAGTAGAAGGAACTAAATCACTATCAAATCTACCTGTTGCAGTAATTGTATCTGAGGTTGCATCACCCAAATCAACACTTCCTTTGAAGGCAGCATCATGTGGTGTATCAATAGCATTAGAATCAGTAGTTACTGCATTACCCATTAGACCGTGGGCACTACATTGATAGTGCAGCACATCAGGTGTTGTGTCAGTTACAACGATTTGAGTATATGCACCAGAACTACCTGGAGTACCACTTGTTGTTACATTAGTAGTATATGCATGAGTCTTGCCAGAATCCAGATAGAATCTGAAAGGATGCCCACTATTAGAACCGTCTGCTTGATCGAACTTATAAGTTCTACCAGGTGTTAATTTTAAAAATGGAGCTTCGACACTATCTAAAAAATAACCACTACTAGAACCAGAACCATTATATCTGTGTGCTGCTGTTTTAGAATCAACAGTAACAGTAATTGTTAATGCGGTTGCAGAATGTGGTGCTACTTGATGAGTAAATCCACTAAGTTTATCAACTTCCGCCGTTCCATCAATATAAAGATTTCTCCATTCCTGTGTGCTTGTACCTAGATCATAAGTATCATCGTCATCTGGAACAAGGTTTGATTTAAATTCACCACCAACATAGATGTCGTCAGAAGTAGAATCACCAAGTCTAACTGTACCACCACGAAAAGTAACAATACCTATAAATTCTGATTCACCACCAACATATAACCTATCTGTTACTGAAAGTGCTGCTCCAACATGAACACTCTTTTCTATACCAACACCACCTTCACAAATTATAGCACCAGTATCCTTATTAGTAGAATCAGTGGTATCTGATATTGTTAGAGCACCAGTAAATGTAGGTGAAGCAGTCCAACTTAAAACACCAGATCCATTATTCTGTAATATTGTTGTATTTGCTCCCTGTGCATTAGGGAATGTAATTGAGTAATCTGCTGCTAATGATGCAGGTGATTGTACTGTTATGGCATGAGTACCATTATTTGTTCCCTCAACTAAGTTCAATCCTGAACCAGCAGTGGTGGTTTCTTTCAACCAATATCGATGAGAACCGAAAAATTTGTTGTTTGAAGAGTTATTATCTAATCCAATATATAAATCATATTTGTCATTGGTAAAAGCAGGTTCTCCTGCCTTTAACGCTGGCAAACTAGCGAAAGCACCTCTCTTAAACTGAATTACAGGAGAAGCCATGTTGTAATTTCTTTACTTTTAATTATATTTATTCGATAAAGATCTTAATCAAAAAGTACCACCGTCCATAGAACTATCTTGGACACTATCTGACATATCAACTACATGAAATGGTGATACATGTTCATACATTCCTGTTGTATTATTATACATTAATATACTTAGATTTTCTCTATTTGATGCATCTATATCATTAATATTAGCAAGATTACCAGAAGATGATAAACTTGAAGATACTACTTTAATAGCATTTTGCTGTCCTACACGAACTTGAACAGTACTTGCTGCATTTGTGGTTACTTTAACACTCATCGAGTGACTCCCTCTCTAACTAATACCATACCTTCAACGACTCTACTCATAGAATCGGTATTATCAGTAAGCATTACATCATATACATATCTACCAGGTTTTAATGCTGCAGTCTGAGTTGTAGTAAGACCTACTTTAATCTCTCCTGTAGCAACATTTACTATTGCAGTTGTAAAATCGGTTTTAGTTGAACTTGCAGCATGTTTCCTCATTTGTGCAGAAACCTTATGCCCAGTCAAATTTTTTGCTGAATTGCTATTAGCATCTTCTAGAGTAAAACTTTGACTGAAATCAGCACCAGCATTTACAACAAGATTAGTTACGTATACTGCCATCAGTTAATTATATTTTTAATTATTTATGCTGTAGTTCTTTCAATAAAGATTTAATCTCATCTAATTCACTTTTTAAACGATCAAGTTCTTCTTTTTCATTCCTCTTCCTTTCTTTCAGTTTCATATATTGTTTATATGAAACTGTATCAGTATTAACTATAGCACCAGAAGAATCTTCTCTATAAAGATTCTTATGACCATCAACTCTTAACATATTAAGCAAGTGCAATACATCTTAGATCTTTAAATCTTGGTGGTTTTGCTTCATTTGTTCCACTCATTACAATCTTAACTCTAAAACCAGTAAATGCATCTAATTCATCAATACTGAATTGATACTCTTTAAATTCACCGTCTAGACTTCCAGATACTAATTTATCTGGTCTTCCACTACTTAAAGCAGAATCAATAACAAGATCACCAAAACCATCACCATCTAAATCTCTTAGATTATCATATCCAGGGAATAGTTCAAATGCTGGTTCAATTTCACTAGAATCTGCCTTAAACAATTGATATAAAACCCTAAAATCAGCAGATTCGTCTCTATAAGCACCAACAATAACTTTCAATGAAGATGCTGGATTCTGTAGATTTACTTTCTTAGTAATATAAGTTGCTGTATGTGGATCACTGTCAAGTGCATTTGACCTACCATCAGTTACATAATCTGAAATAGGTTTATTTAATCTACTTCTTCCTAGAATAAGAACCTCATTTTCAATATTAATTGCTGGTGATAAATTAGGATCATCGGATCTTAAATCAACAGTCATAGTAAATGATTTGTTATCAGGGAAATTAGGTAGATATTCATTCTCATTAACTCTAGAAGCAAGCATCCTTGTAGTTGGGAGGATATTTAATTGGTTAAGAGTTACTGGTTCAAAACCATTATCTTGGAATGATACTTCATTTCCACCAGCACTAGTTGCTGATATAGTTCTCATGGAAGACCTAATAAATGTTCCAGAACCAGGAGTAATAACACTCATTCTAGGTTCAATAGTATTAAATTGAACGTTAGCAGATGAGAAGTTATTTAAACCACTACCAACATTTTCAGCAGTGAAACTTACTTGAGTATCTCCAGATTGTCTTGCCAAACTTCCAACAACACCACTACGATCAATCGATAAGTAGTATTTGTCAGTTTCCATAGGATCAGATAATATTGAACCTGCAGTATGAGATCTATTAATTCTCTTAAGAGATACACCACTTAATTCATAAGTAGATATCTCAGATCCATTAGGATGTGTTCTTCTTAAAGTGCCATCAACACCTCTAGTACCTATACCTAAAGTTCCACCACCACCTCCATCGGAAGTAATTGAATTATAGTAGATAATTTCATTATTAATCTTAGCATAACCTTGAGAAGTACTAATACCTTCAAAATTATTGAATGTGGATGTATTTGCAATAGAAATTTGTCCAGTTTCATTAATTCCCAATTCTGCACTTAATGTTGTTGCAACACTATTTGGTTGAATATTTTCAAGAGTTACTAAGTTATTAGCACCATGCATTGCATGATTAGGTTTTTGAATCTCAACAACATTACCTGTATAGAGAACACCTCCAGTCTGAGTACATGCAGTAATATGAGTACTACCAGTATTAAATACAGTTCCATCTACATAGAAGTCTGTTGAACCAGACGTATCAAAAGTTTCACCTCGACAATCAGTTAGATATAATGTATCATAATTGAGAAGAGAAGGAATTGAGAATTGAGCTCCACTTCCTTTTCCTACATCTGCTGTAGTGACACCAACAACGTCACCTACAGAGTATCCAGATCCATTTTGATTTAATCCAATAGTTACACTACTAACTTTATTTGTAGCTACAACAACTGTTGCAGTAGCACCTGATCCAGCACCAGTTATAGTGTAGAGAGGGACAGCAGTATATGTACCATTCTCATATCCAGTACCTGCATTAGTTTGAGTTAATGCTCCTTGATTAGCACCACCACCAACTCTTTCAAGATAACCAAATGCATCTGTATTTGTAGTTCCATCTGAAATCTTAGCACCAGGTTGATCTAAAGTACTTGAACCGCCAGTAACCGCATCAATAGTAACCTTTAATTTTCTTGGGAATACTTTAATTGGATTGTAAATTAATCCAGTATGACCAACTTCAGATAAATTAAGATTTGGGTTATAGAATGTTGCAGTTCCACTTGGTACAAATTGTGCCTTATGGAGAGTAAATTTAAGATCTTGGAATTGGCTTGGAGTCCATATAGTTCCATTTTGTGATTTAAATAAACTACCACCAATATACTGCTTAGTAACTAGAACATTTTCATCATCAGGTAAATCTGATGTTCCAACAGTTTTATCACCCATTGTTGCACACCATGCTTCATAAAGATTTGTTGTGGGTGCTTTAAGAACTAATGCATATTCTCTACCTGCTTCCAAGTAAATTGGTGATGGGAATTGGAATCTAGTTGGTATTGTAGCATCTGCAGAAGTATTAACTTCTGATGGATGTAACTCAACTCTAGCAAAATCTTGTACAACTATATTTGTTGGTGTTCCCAACTCCATTGTTACTAATTCACATGCAATTTTTTCTTGAGGATCTTTATTTCCAAAGAAGAAATCTACACCAGTCAAATAAGCACCAGTTTCATCTACCGTAAATGATTGTGCTAATGGATCTCTTGGTTGTGGTGGTGGAGGTGGAGGAGCAGGAGGATCCTTAACAACAACTGTTGTATGTTTATATGTTTCTACTATACCACTAGTCCTATAAGTTGTCTCACATGACTGCATTAATAAACTTCCAGGTAATGGTTCTGCATTAGTATCACTAGAAGTTAGTTTAAATGTTTTTGTTCCAATAGTATATCTCTTTGGAGGTGCTGGATTAGTTAAAGGACATCTAATAAAGAATGATCCTGATAAATCACCCCAATTGTCAGTAATTAATTGAATATTAGAAACCGTTGCTTCAGCATTAGAAGATACACCTAATATGGTCATTCCTTTTGTAATATAACCATAAAATTCTCCTCTTGCTTCTTCATGTAATCCATTAAGATCGATATTTAATACTGTAGAGGATGCAGAATATGCTAAAGATAAAATAATCCCTCTATCATATGGATTATTACCTATAGTTGTTGTAGGTGCAGTAAGTGGTCCTTCTTTATGATTAGGAGAACATAATCTTGCTACAAATAACAATTCTGCTCCAATATATCCATGTACAGTTTCACCTGCAGTAAATGCACCAGAATTCATTGAAATCTGAACTAATTTTGGAATAATATCTAAACCACTTTGTCCATCAAAGAATGAATAATATTTTGTATATGGAGCTAATCCATGAGAATTAAAAGTAACATTTCTTGAACGAATATGAGTATCAGGAGCACTACCTTGTAATATAGTTTCTATAAATGTATCAAGTGTTCTAGTTCCAGCACCAGCAACATATACTGTATTTTCATCTGGTTGCCAATTATCACCACTACCAGTACCAGTACCAGATGTAGTCCATCCAGAACTTTGTTGAGTTCCGTCTGCACCTGTCCAAGTAACTTCATTACCAGATACTCCAGCAGTAATATTTCTTACCCCACCATCAATATAAACAGTTCTTACCCAATTATCAGATGCTGGAGAAAGTTTTACATTACCATTATATTCAACCATGTTAAATGGATTAACATTTTCAACTACTGATGCTAATGGTTGTTTAATCCATTCTTTTTCAGTATAATTAAGAGTCAATAAATCCTCACTTTTCTTTACATTAGGATCTAACAAATTAAGATTTGCTGAAAAATCTGCAGTTGCTACATCAATTGATGGATCTAAAGCAAGTTCTGGCTTGATTGTTTCAAAATCAATAGGAACCAGTAACTCATTAGTTTTAGGATCTACAGCAGCATTTGAATTTTGCTCAAATCTCTTATCATCACGATAATCATCAACAAAGAAACCAGTCTTAAATCTATCAAATCCATCAGCATCTTTAACCTGTAAAGACTTAGTATCCAATTCAAGCATTGTAAGTGATGTTACAGTCTCTAAATTTTCTACCCTACTTTCAATTTTTCCAATATCTCTCATAGTATATCTTCTATTATCAATATGCACTACTCTTGCATTTTTAACATCAAATAGATATGGTGGATATTGTATAGTTGCAATATCCATTGCATCTTCAACATTTACTGGGAATTTTGGATTTAATGAAGATTCTCCTTTTACTACAGTAAATTTACCAGCTTTTGTAAGAACAAGTCTATCCATTCTTGGTAGATAATGATCAAAACCAATTATTGAAGATTCATTTGGTTTAACTATTAAAGATGGATTGTTTCCAGTAACACCAAAATCTCTACTTCCAAATGCAAATGGAGACTTATTAGTAACTGAGAAATCTGATACTCTTGGTCTAAAATCAAGAACATCTGATAATCTTGTTCCATCTGGTAATTGTGGAATTTCACTATATCTTGATTGTGGATAAGAATTTACTGTAAACACATCACCATTATCATTAGCAGGAACACGATACTTATCATACACAACTAAAAGTTGATAAGTTGGAATATATGATGTATTAGTTCTTACAATCCTAGAATAATCATGATGAGTTTCTCTATGTCCTCTATCTAAAGTAAATTCGTTAGTAACATTTTGATATGAACCATTAGTAATTGTAACTATAGTTGTAGTTATATCAGACTCTCTAAATTTAATTACTTCACCAACTTCAAACTTATTAGTATTGAGGTATGCAAATTCTACACTTGTATCATTAAGTATGCTTGTAATTTGAACTACTGTTCCGCTTTCTGTTCCTATAATCTCTTCACCCAACAATGCATTTGATGATAAAGTAAATCCTGATGGAATAGATATTTTATCCAAAATAGGAGCAGATGTATTTAATGATTCGTATACCCCAATAACTTTAGCAACATCTGGAACATTTAAAGAAATTTCTCTATCTTCAACTCTAAGACCATAGAATTTATTTTGAGTTAAACCAGTAGTTGCAGTAGATGCTGCTGATTTTGTGAGAGTAACATTACGTTTTTCACTTCTTAAATAATCTTTTTGCTTACTTGTAATACCTTGTTTTAGAACAGTAGCATTAACAGTAACATTATTATTTTGAGATGCAGTTAATCCTGTAAAATTAACTGTTTTACCATTATTCGTTAATGTGAATTTATCTGATGTTAATGGATCAATTGTACCTGTACTATAATGAATACTGTATCTTTCAGCATCAAAAGTTTCAAAGAATGATGTTGTAATACCTGCATTTGCTGTTGTAACATTTCCTACACCAAAAGTAAGAGCACCATCACCATCTGTAGTAAGATCATTTATTTGTGTCTCTATCGCAAGACTTGAAGATGAAAAATCAACAGAAGATACTGCACTTTCATCAAGTTTTGCATATAATCCACCATTATTTCTAACAATTGGTACCATTACTCTAAAAGTACCTACATATGCCAAATCAGAATTATTATCATATAATCCAGTAACATCAAGTGGTGTATCATCTAATGTTATAGTAGAACCATTATTAGCAGTAACTTTATTCAAGGTAAGATCATTATTATCAGAACGTTGATAACTAATAAGAGATCCTACTTTAAGTTTTGCTGCAAAATTTCTTCCAGGACATTTTGTAATACCTGTTGTTGCAGCAACCTCAATTTCATCAGTAACACTAAATCCTGAAAGAATACGAGGTTGTAATGCAAGATCAGCAATAAAATCATTGTCTAATCCAAGAGCAGTACTATCTTGAAATACTGATTTAACATCATTAATACCCCATGTATCGACAGATTTTACTGTTCTATTAACACCATTAGCATTAGAAGAATTTTCTTCTTCATTAAATATTAATCTTTCTCCTTGTAAAAATGTACCAGAAGTTTCTGTTAATTTTGCAGTACTACTTGGATTTTCAACAATAAATCCTGTTGCCCCACTACTAACACCTCTAACACGAGTTGATATGGGAGCATCTGTAGAAGAAATGGATTCATTTAAAGTTATTATGGTATATGTCTGAACATCATAAAGATATAAATCAAATTCAGTTGCAGCACCTGTATATGGTGCATCAGTTACAGAGAATGAATATACTCTTGCCTTTCCTATTAAAGTCTCAGTACCACCTGTAGCACTTCTTCTACCACTATACAAATCTACAGTATTACTAGAATTATTAACAGCAAGTAAAGGTGTACCAACAACATTATTAAGACGTATTGATAATCCAAATTCAAATGGTACCATTGCGGTATCAACTTTTTGTATATCTCTTGGTTTATCTACATCAACAGTAGTTGTACCCACAGATTCTACATCATAACCTTTGACATATGCCTTACCTGCAGATACATTAACTGCTACCATATCCTCAGTAGGAACATTACCATCTGAAGTTATTTGAGTATCAAGGAATATACCATCATTTCCTTTTCTATTATCTAATAATTCTTCAACATCAACTATAAATCTATCTACAGCATAATCACCAGACTCTTCAAATGTTCTTTTAGCAAAATAATCTTTAATTATAGAATATTCATTTTGACTTTTAATTTTCTTAATTTCTCCATTTTCAACTCTAACCAATTCAACAAATGTCTTATCATCATTATCAGTTAATAATTTTTTAGATAATTTTGTAGAAATTTTTAATCTATCTGCACCTGGAGCAGCATAATTTGAAAATCCCTTAGCATTATCATATAATGATTCATCTTCTTTAGAAGATATTATTTCTTCAGAAATAGTTAAACCTACTCTATATGAAGAATTATTTGTATATGGATCTAAAACAATCCTATCTTTAGATACATCAACAAAAGTTCCCCTAATAAAATAAACACCTTTTTCAATAGCTACAGAATATCCTACACCTTTTGCATTTTCAGAAATAATAGATGCAACAGTATCTTCTACATTAATTGTAGTATTTCCGTAAGTAAATGCATCTTCTGTAATTAATATTTCACCATCAATAAATGTTGAAGTTTCATTATCAGTACCACCACGAACATACTTAACCCATATAGTTAAATGTGTAACACCTTCATTTTCATTAATATCACTATAACTATCAACGACTGCAACTACACCTGAACTTTCACCTCTTAAACGTTTTCCAACCAAAAAACTAGCATAAACAGATATATTAACCCCTAAATGATCTGGATTTAACTTGACAGCAGCATATTGTGAATCGCACATAACCCCACCAGGGATTACCATAGCACCTTCTTGAAATATATGACTACCAAACGATTCTAATTGATTTTGTAGAATTGATTGTGATGTTGTTAATTCCCTTGCTTGTATCGGATGTCCTGGTTTGTACAAGACACGATAATAGTTATTCGACTTTTTAAAATCATCGTAATAAGGGTTTATATTGAGGTTCGTTTTTTGTGGCATTTTTTAAAATTCCAAGATGATTTTTACGTCTTCCTTTTGTCTAGAGTTTCTATTAATCTCAGGACGATTATCTATGTAGATTATTTCACCCGACCCTTTATTTATCTCAGCAGGAGCATGTCCATATGTGAAATTGAGTCCCAAAGTAATAAGTTTATTTCCAGATGGATTTGTACTTATTCCTGTAAAATCACGATCTATTGTTCCAGTAAATCCATCATCACTTACAACAGTATTAACTGTTGCTGGTGAATTAGGATCTGCAGTATAGAATTCAAGAACATTACCAGTTGTACTAATTCCTGCATGATCTTGAGTATCATTAGTGGATGGATTCATATACAAGGTTCTATCTTGAATATACTTAAGAACTTTAGTTTCTCTATCATATGATGCAATATACCCTTGAGCAGTTCCTTGCGGAGTAGTCTGATGAATCCTTTGACCAATTGCTGGTACTGTTAAAGATTCATTAGTTACTGAAGAGAATTTAAAAGCACTTAATGATGAGTATTGGTTTTGTACAAAAACTGAACTAGCAGTTCCAACAGTAGTTGGATTCTTAACTATTCCAATTTGAGCAAATGTTGTATTTGTTGGAAAATCCTTTGTAGAATCATCAAATCTAGCATAAACTAAAACTTTATCTGCTCCCAATTCTTTATAGATGTCAAATCCATGACCTTTTGATGGTGGAATAATTGGAACTAAATTTGCTTCAACTGTACCTGCACCTGCACCTCTAATTGATCCAGTATCAACTACACCGAAACTATATCCTTTACCACCAGCAGATACAACAGTATTTGTTATATGACCGTTAGTATCTACATCAACTACTACTTTACCACCTGAACCATCACCAAGAATATTAAGCTCATGTGATCCTGTAGAATATCCATCTCCTCTATTTTTAATAAAAACCTTTTTAATTTGATTATCATTAACAGAAGAATCTCCATTATTTCTTACTGCAGTTACTTGAGCATCAGTTGATGATGACCAATTACTTGGTAATGAAATATAATCAGTAGAATCAAACTTAATAATATCACTCGGAGTAACGGTGAAAAGATATTTCCAAACATATCCATCACCACCACTACCTGCTTTAGATGGTTCTAAATCTGTAAAATTTGGTTCATCTAAAGATGCATTAGGTGTAGTCGATAATCCTGTAGTTCCATTATCAATACAAATATAAACTTTATAGTCACTATTCATCACATAATACTTAGAATCATATAATCGATTCAAACCAGATGATGTTTTATTATCTACACTATAATCATGACGGTACATTTCATATTTTGCACCCCTTGTCCAATTATATCTCTTAGCAAGTCTTTTTACATTTGCAGAAGTAATTCTTTTACCATAGGACATATTATCACTAATAAATCCATGATAATCAAAATTATCTACAGGATTGGGTGTTTTATCATCCCAATCACCCTTTTTATATTGACCAGTTGATGTTGCATTTGATAATCCTACAAAAACATAATATGAATTTGCATCATCGGTAATTGAATCAACAAAATTACCTGCATTTAATATTCTGAACTGATCTGTTACAATGGCTGGCATTATACTATTTTAATAGCTTTTTTTCTTTATTTATACTACCCAAGATCCTTTCTGAGAGCACCAGAATCTCTTAATCCAAATCCTCTTCTCTGAATCGTTGGGAATGTACTCAATCCAGCGTCTATAGTGAGTCCTGTAACTCCAATAGAAACTGTAGATGATCTAGAACTTCCTTGCAATAAACCCCACGTAAATCTACCTATATCAGGCGTTGTTGTAGTTGCTGTTGCAACAAATCCAGCAGCATTTGCAGTACCAAAATCAGTCATTGTTGTATTAGATTTAATATTGCATGTGATAATTCCACTATTTGCTGGATTACCAAAAGGATGATAACCATCAACGATGTAGATGTTATCTATACGTGAAGTTCCTATTCCAACAACATTACTATCAACTGTGTTAATTGAAGTAACACCATTTCCAACATTAGTACCGTGAATGTAGATAGGATAACCTGCCTTAAGATCATTATTTAATCCAAGGATTGTTTCAGAAGCAATATGGAATTCTAGTGCCAATGGAGCACCATTTATTCCTGCAGTTGTACCAATACCAGTAAGAATTCCAGAGAATCCTTTAACTGTTGCAATTCCAGAAACAGATTCACCAACATTAAATGATGGCATTGGTGCTATAACTAATGGTGGATTTGTTGAATCATATCCAGAACCACCCAACATTCCAATACTTGCAATACCAGATAATGATCCATCTACAACTGGAACAAGAGCAGTTGCAGTTGTAGCAGTACCAGTATAAGTATTACCATATGGTCTTGCTATTGATACAGTAACCATACTTCCAACATAACCAGAACCACCACTAATGACAGTTAAAGCACTTATTGTTCCACCAGCACCAACTGTTGCTGATAATGATGCTGCAACAGATACTTGATTTTCAAAAATCTTAGCATCAACATTAATAATATTAATACTAGATTCATTTTCTTCATAATTGAAGAATTGTGCATCATCTACAAATATTGTAGAAATTCCATTAGATTGTATTGGGAAATCACCAATAATTCTAGAAGTAGGAAAAACCATACCTTCAATAGAATCTCTTGCTTTTGAAATAATTTCACCCTCAATAGTCTTATCACGTTTTTGCTTATTCCAATCCATAAGTCTCCAAGGAATTGGATTTGGTGGAGCATATTGAGAATCATTTGCATCAAATATATTTTCTCCTGTGTATATGTTAGTACTCA
>CEPK01092924.1_pt1 | contig 12220 bp, 11 predicted proteins | sample 356231 | NCBI WGS metagenome assembly CEPK01 (sample SAMEA2620259, study PRJEB7988) | marine metagenome | biome: marine biome (ENVO:00000447); feature: deep chlorophyll maximum layer (ENVO:xxxxxxxx); material: "saline water (ENVO:00002010), including plankton (ENVO:xxxxxxxx)" | depth 80 m
TTGGTTAGGCCAATGGAAGACGCGAGAGCCGAAGCACTTGAAGGTATTCCTAACGCCGGTCGAGGCGTTCGACCGAAATGGTGGTGGATGATCATCCAAGTACCGGCTGACAAGTTAGCTTTTCTGTCAATCAAAGCAGCACTTAATATCCGAATGACCGACAAGACCAGCGGTCGTAAGGCGACTAACCTGTGCATTGAGATTGGCAGTGCGGTGAAGATGCAGACGGAGTACGAGCGGTGGCTGGAAGTCTGTAACGAGATGGACGCCGTGCCAAACGCAGCAAAGCTCATGATGCAACGGGCAAAAAATATGAACCCGCGTCAGTGGTCATCGTGGCGGCGTAAGATCGATGAGATACAAACCTTGTCGTGGTCGAGAGAAGAGAAAATACACATTGGAGCTAAACTCCTCGATGTCCTCATCGAGCATGGCGGCGGCTACTTTGAATTACAGTATGTGCAGATAGGGGGAAAGACAGAACGACAGGTGTTCCTGACAGACCTGTGTCGTCAAATGATCGAGGACACCAGCAGCTTCTTGGAAGTAAATTCACCCGTCCTTCGACCAATGCTGGTCAAGCCACGCAGTTGGTTCTGGTCCGTAAAAGACGAATGTTACCACGGTGGCTATTTACGAACGCCGGTCGATTTTATCCGTGGTGGTATTTACAAGCACACCGCTGATCTGCATAACCCCATGTCGCAAGAGACACTCGATGCGTGTGACCGCGTAGGCAGCGTATGGTATCAGATCAATCGCAAAGCCTTTGATCTTCTGCTGACAAGCCGTCAGCAACCCACCAGCTTATTTAAAAACATTCCGGACAGTGATCCCATTCCCCTACCCGCTCGAAAGAGTGATGACGAGTGGGACAGTATGACGAAGGTTGAACGTGCGGAACATAAGTACGAGCGTGTTAAAGTCCACAAACAGAACAGCCGTGACTTCAGTAAGCGCGAGTCCGCCCTCCGCAAGATCAACATCGCGAAAGAACTGATGGACAGCCGGTATCAACGGTTCTGCTTTCCTCAGAAGATTGACACCCGCACACGCCTGTATCCGATCCCGCCGGACTTAAATCCACAAGGCGACAGTGTTGCGAGAGGTTTGCTGGAGTTTGCCCTTAGCGAGCCGATTGGTCCGCGTGGTTTATTCTGGATGAAGGTCAAGCTGGCTAACAGTTATGGTGAAGACAAGCTGACGTTTGAAGACATGCAGACTTGGGTAGACAGCCACTACGATCTGATCTGTGACAGCGTTGACGATCCTGTGGACGGCGAAAGGTTCTGGGCCACGGCTGAGAAAGAGCTAGAGTTCTATGCCGCTGCCGTCGAGTTCGTAGCGGCTACTCGCACCGACAACCCGGAGATGTACCAGAGCTACCAGCCTTGTCATCAGGACGGCAGTAACAACGGTTTACAAATTTTGTCATTGTTAGGCCGAGACGAAACAGGGGCTCGACTGACGAATTGTTCTGACGATCCACAACGCTATGACATTTACCAAACGACAGCGGACATTGTTGCTCAGTTGGTCAGTCAAGACGCGGCTGCTGGCGATGAGGTTGCTATGCGGTGGGCTGGTGAGATTGACAGGAAGGTCTGTAAACGAGCGTGTATGACGACGCCTTACGGTGTGACGCCGAGAGGTATCCAAGATCAGTTGATCGAGGATGGGTTCACGGAAAATCTTGCGGGTGGTCGATTAGAAAACGCTCGATACTTACGTGACCATCTAATGACAGCGCTAGAGCAAACTGTCGTTGCTTCGCGTCCGATAATGACATGGTTTCAAGAAATCGCCGCTGCGCTGGCGGCGGTGGATCGACCGCTACGATGGCGCACACCGGCAAAATCTCTAGTCCAGCAATCGTATTGGTCAATAACGCACAGTGACGTACGAACCGTCATGGGATCATATTATCTGTGGAGCCAGCATGAGGGTGGCGGTCTGGATCGACGTAAACAGGTCTTGGGCAGCAGCCCTAACGTAATTCACTCCGTTGACGCATCTCTCTTGCAGATGGTCGTCAACGAGTTATACGAGCGTGGTATCCATAGCTTTTCAACAATCCATGACAGCTTCGCTGTTCACTACCGGCACGTTGACGAACTACGCGATGTCATACGACAGGTAGCTTTTGAAATGTTCAGAGAGAACTGGCTAGAGGATGGCTTCTACCGCTACGTGCAAAACAACAGCCCCATCGAGTTACCACCGCCACCACCGCAAGGTGACTTTGATGTCCGTAAAGTTCTAAACGCGCCTTATTTTTTCTCTTGATGCACAGTGACCTTAACACTACTCTGTCAGAACTCTTGGAAGACATTTACGGCAGACGTAAAGTATATCTCACAGATGAGGAATGCTACGAAATTGTTAAGTTTGCAGTTGAGGTTTTTGCAAGTTGTGAGGAACAACTCCCCGTCAACATCCACTATCTTCTGTTCCTCTCAAACATCGATGACGAGGAGTTTTTTACCGCTGCTCTCGCAGCAGCAAGTACAGTGAAATCAATACGGAGACACTGAAGAATGGCAAAGAAAGAAAAGATTAGCTTGACATCACCTGTCGTGATTGCGGCATACGCGCATCTCGCACAACCGGATGAAGGCCAGCAGTATTCTGACGGAAAGTATAAGGTTAGCTTGCTTCTCGAAAAGAACGGAGAGCATGACGACTTCATCAAACAGTTGGAAAAATCCTGTGAGACAGCCGCTAAGGCGGAATGGTCTGACCTACCAAAGAACCTCCGCTATCCTATGAAGGATGGTGACGACTTCGACAAAGACGACTTCCACGGAAAGTGGATGGTCACCTGCAAGACGAAGTTCCGACCGCCCTATTACGACTGTGACAAACCGGCAAAGCCTTTGATCGAAGGACAAGAGCCTCGATCTGGTGATCTCATCAGGGCGAAGTTTCACCTGTCGGCCTATGACCTTGGTCGAACAAACAAAGGTATAAGCTGTCAGCTTGCCGCTGTTCAGTTGGTCGAAAAACGAAACATGCAGTCGAGTAATTCCCACGATTGGGATGAGATCGACGGCTATGTATCGGCGGAAGTCGATGAGTTCGCAGAGCCAGACTTCGCCTGACGTTTTTGAGTTCTTCTTTGAAGTTGAACCTGTTCCGGCTTCCCGTCCTCGCGTGTCCCGTTGGGGTACGCACTACGGGAAGCGATACGAGAGCTTTCGCAGGGCGATGCGTCATTGTCTTTTGGACGTAAAGCCCACGCGAAAGCTGACAGGTCCGATAGAAGCCGAACTCGAATTTATCGTACGCAAAAGTAAAAGCAGCAAACGCAGACATCCTCGTGGCGATGTGGACAATTTTGTAAAAGGCCCACTCGACTCGATGACACAGGCAGAAAAATTTTGGGACGACGATGATCAAGTCGTTGTTCTTGTCGCCAGTAAACGATTCGCGGAAAAGAACGAGAAACATGGAATACGAATTAGATACAGAGAAAGCACTCGAAACACACCTACCTTGTCCTGATTGCCCCTCATCTGACGCACTTAGCCGCTACCACGATCATACATGGTGCTTCAGTTGTCACACATGGACGCCTCTTAAAACCGACGATGACATACGCCCACCGAAGCGTAGTGAGCATTTAATAGATGTCGACATTCGTGGCATACGAGACCGCAAGATCAGCGACCGGGTTTGCCAAAAATTTCAGTATGGCTGGGGCAACCACAAAGGTAAAAAAGTACAAATAGCGCAGTACCGCTCGCAGTCAGGCGAGATCGTCTCACAGAAGATGCGGACTGCTGACAAAGATTTTTACACTGTCGGTAACCACAGTAATGTCCAGTTATTCGGACAGCATCTTTGGCAACCGGGTAAGCGTCTCGTCATCACAGAAGGTGAGATAGACGCCCTGAGCTATGCGGAGATTTCCGACTGCCGCTGGCCGGTCGTTTCCATTTCTTCTGGGGCGGCTTCTGCCGTAACAGCCATTAAAAAAAATATCGAGTTTGTTGAAGGCTTCGATGAGGTCGTCCTCATGTTCGACATGGACGACAAAGGCCAAGACGCGGCCCGAAACGTCAGTGATATTTTAACGCCCGGTAAGGCATCCATTGCCAGTCTGACACTCAAAGATGCCAGCGAGATGCTGATGGCGGGGATGGTCAAAGAGCTATCAACCGCCGTGTTCAACGCACAGAAAGTGCGCCCAGACGGCATCATCAATGGAAAGGAAATTTGGAATGAAGTGTCCAGAACTCTCGAAAGTGGTTCGCCGTATCCGTGGAGCAAGTGGAACTCTTGCCTCTACGGCGCTCGTCCTCGCGAGCTACTTATTATTACTGCCGGTAGCGGCGTTGGTAAGTCTACTATTTGCTGCGAGATCGCTCATCAATTCGGTGTTGAGCAAGGTAAAAAGGTGGGCTACGTCGCTCTGGAAGAAAGTATCGGAAGGACCGGCCAAAGACTGATGTCTATTGCGGCGGGCTTTCCGCTGCATCTTCCGAACGACGCTACCGTTGCTGACAAAAAGTCTGCATTCGATGCCACATTAGGTACAGGCAACTTTTTCCTATACGACCACTTTGGATCAATCGATTCTAAAAACTTGATCCGCAAACTTAATTACATGGTCGCCGCTCTCGGTGTCGAGATAATCATTCTCGATCACTTATCCATTCTCGTCTCTGGTCTTGAAGCCGAGAGCCTAGTCGGCGGTGACGAGCGTAAGGCAATCGACTACACGATGACTGAGCTTCGGTCATTCTGTGAGCGGACAAACGTGTGTCTGTTTGTCGTCTCACACCTTCGACGCAGTCAGTCGGAGAAAGGGCATGAAGGTGGCGAGAAGGTCTACCTGTCTCACCTTCGTGGATCACAAGCAATCGCACATTTAGCAGACGCGGTTGTAAGCGTCTCAAGAGATATGACTAACGGTGACAACGAACTAGAGGTGACATGTTTAAAGAACCGATACGCGGGCGTAACCGGCGACATGGGTACACTGGCTTTCAACTCGGAGACCGGACGCCTTACTGAGGTGCCTGATCACTTTGGTGATGACTTCGACGGAAAGACGCCGTCGAATACGAAAGAAACTTAAAGCAAAACTAGTAAACGCGAGAGGCGGCAAATGTTTCAAATGTCAGAAGTCTTATCCCATCGAGGTCTTCGATTTTCACCATCAAGACCCCAGTCAAAAAAAGTTTTCATTGAGGGTTTCCAACCTAACAGACCACTCATGGTCGCAGGTCTTAGAGGAGTTCTCAAAGTGCGAAATGCTATGTGCCAATTGCCATCGATTGGAGCATCGCAATGAAGATTCTGATAGCCGACATCGAGACGACCGGCCTACTGCCGGAATTAAAGACGAGAGACAATATTCACTGTTTAGCGATTAAGGAGTACCAGAGTGACCGAGTTAGTATTTATGCAGACCATCGAGGATACCGCCCGTTGTCTGAGGGAATCAGCCGATTGGCTGGAGCAGACCTCTGCGTCTTTCACAACGGATTGGCCTTCGACCGACCAGCTATCGTTCGATTTTTTGGAGAAGCAGTCCTACCCATCGACCGAATATATGACACGCTTTTGGCAAGCCGTTTCCGAAATTCAGAGAAGCGTACACACTCTCTCTCGGCCCTTGGAGAAGAGCTAGGTTTCCCGAAAGGTGAGCATTCAGACTTCTCCAATTTTACTTCTGATATGGCAGCGTATTGCAAGCGAGATGTCGAGGTCACCGAAGCTGTCTTCGCCGATCTATATCGAGACGAGTTCCCACAGTCTCTCAAAGACGAACACCTGTTCGCGCACGTTATGCACTTGCAAGAACAACACGGGTTCCGCATCGATCTTAAAAAAGCTGAAAATTTGGCTGCTGAATTTCGGCAAGAGATCAGGGACATCGAGGATCAACTGGTCGAGCGTTGGGAGCCAAAGGTTATCGAGCGATGGAGCGATAAGACTGGCCGTAGACTGAAGGATAAAATTGAGCCCTTCAACCCCGGCTCACGTAAGATGATTGGTGAGCGCTTGATCGAGGACTATGGTTGGAAGCCAAAAAAATACACGGCAACCGGCATACCGAAGGTCGATGAAAAAATACTGGAGACCTTAGATTATCCTGAAGCAAAACAACTGAGCCGATACTTCAGACTTCAGAAGATGCTGGGGCAGTTATCGGATGGAAACTCAGGTTGGCTACAGCTTGAACGAGACGGTCGAGTGCATGGTCGTGTGAACACGATTGGAACAGCCACGCATCGGTGTTCTCACTGGGGTCCGAACATGGCGCAAGTCGACAAAAAAGATGAACGAATGCGTCAGGTCTGGATTGCAGACGAAGGTCAGGTTCTTGTTGGATGTGACGCTGACGCGCTGGAGCTTGTCTGTCTCGCCCACTACTTAGCCTTCTGGGACGAGGGGGCCTACGCAGACGCTCTTGTCCACGGTAATAAAGAAGACGGAACAGACGTTCACAGTAGAACACAAAAGCTGTGCGAGTTGCCTACTCGCGACAACGCAAAGACCATGCAATACGCTTATTTGTATGGTGCGTCTGATCGCAAGCTGGCGCAGATAGCGAGGGAGAGCGGCGGCGCTGTCCAAGACGGCAAAGAGATACGCTCTCGAATGAACGAGGGCATCACCGGACTAGGCAAGCTGTCTGATGCAATTCGTAAGCGTTCAAATGCTGGCTGGTTTAAGTCGATTGATGGTCGCCAGATTGCAATAAAGTCTGAACACTCAGCATTAAATTTTTTACTGCAATCGACCGGGGCCATTGTCATGAAGAAAGCCCTCATAGTCTTCCACTATGATTTAGCCGTGAAGTCTGGATTTGTTGTCGACGGATATCCAGTGAATTTCAACTACGTTGCTAATGTACACGATGAGGTTCAGTTGTCGGTCTGCAAAGAACGAGCGGATGAGGTTGGGCAGTTATTTGCCAACAGTATTACTGAAGCGGCAAAGCGGCTGGACATGAAATGTCCATTGTCTGGGACTTACGCAATTGGAAACAACTGGTGGGAGACACACTGATGACTGTCGCTTTGATTGATGCCGACATAATTGCTTATCGCTCGATATTTCTCTCTGGTCACACCTTAGACGACGACACCGACCACGATCCTATCGCTGTCAAAACCACAGTCGACCATTTGATCAAAGAGTGGATGCAGAAGGCAAAAGCCGGAACGTCGATTTGCTGCATGTCGGACCCCAGTCACCGATATTTCCGACATGATGTATATCCAGAGTACAAAGCGAACAGAACCGGAGAGAGACCAGCGGCTCTGACGACGGCTCTCGATCACATCCGCGAGAAGCACAGGATCGCGGAGTACGACGGGTTGGAAGCTGACGATGTCATGGGTGTGCTTGCCGGATCAACAACACTGTCTGATCCAGTCGTTGTGTCAATCGACAAGGACATGATGACGATACCCGGAAAAATGCTGAACCCCAGTAAAATGCGGAGACCTTTGCGAATAAGTAAAGCTGCTGCCGACCGGCAAGTTTTTATGCAAGCCTTGATGGGAGATAGGACCGATAACTATCCCGGTGTTGAGGGCATTGGCCCGGTCAAAGCCCAGCGCATCATCGAACAACACGGTGACGCCAGAAGATGCTGGGGTGCTGTTGTCGAGGCGTTTGGCGACGAAGCCCAAGCAATAACGATGGTTCGTCTGAGCCGAATATTAAGAGCCGAAGATTATAATTTTGATACAGGAGAGATACGTCTATGGCATCCAATCAAACCCGTATGGATGAAACCAACCCAGCACACTACCGAAAAGGCGGAATTGAAACCATTGACTACATCAAAGCCGTGCTTACACCAGAGCAGTTCGACGGATACTGCATTGGAAACGTCATCAAATACGTCAGCCGCTACAAAGAAAAAAACCCAGCATCGCCGGAAACGGACCTTAAAAAAGCGAGGTGGTATTTGAACGCTATAATTGAGGAGTATAAAAATGAAAAGTAACCAACATTATGGAATGGTTCTTCCGATCTCAGAAGAGATTGACACTCAAAAGTACCGGCAGACGGGCGAGGATTTCTATTCAAAGATCGTGCGAATATCAGACGCGCTTAAAGACAACGCTGACCACTTTGAAAATTTTAAAGACATCTTGCGTTACATGAGATTTCTACCGGCTGGCAGGGTCCAAAATGCAATGGGCAGCGTCCGCGAAACTACAGCTTATAACTGTTTTGTCAGCGGTGTTATTGAGGACTCGATGGACAGCATCATGTCCAAGGCGACAGAAGCCGCTGAGACAATGCGTCGAGGCGGTGGCATTGGTTATGACTTCAGTCGGATACGACCGCGAGGCGACATGATCAAAAGTCTAGAGAGCAAAGCCTCTGGACCCGTCTCATTTATGCAAATATTTGACGCGGTTTGTCAGACCATAGCTTCAAGCGGCCACAGGCGTGGCGCTCAAATGGGCGTTTTGAGGGTGGATCATCCCGACATCGAGCGTTTCATCACAGCTAAACATAACGAAAATTTTCTAACAGGCTTTAACATCTCAGTCGGTATTACTGACGAGTTCATGGATTGTCTCCAGAAACACAAAAAGTTCCCACTCCGCTACAATGGAAAGGTCTACGAAGAGATCGATCCGGTTGCTCTCTGGGATATGATCATGCGGTCAACGTGGGACTGGGCTGAACCCGGTGTTTTGTTCATCGACACGATTCAAAAAATGAACAATCTTTATTATTGTGAACAAATCGAATGCACGAACCCGTGCGGCGAACAGCCTTTACCTCCATATGGCGCTTGCCTACTAGGCTCCTTTAATCTGGTTAAATATGTAGATGCAGAGACCAAGCGATTTAACTTCGATCAGTTCCAGAAGGACATACCGGTTGTTGTGCGGGCGATGGACAACGTCATCGATAGAACCATCTACCCACTGAAACAGCAGAAGGTTGAGGCTGAAAGTAAACGTCGCATGGGCCTTGGCGTCACAGCGCTGGCGAATGCGCTGGAAATGTGTGGAAAGCCGTATGCAAGTACAGCATTTACCAGACTAGCAAATAAAATATTTAAGACACTGAGAGACGGCTGCTATGCTGCAAGTTCTGATCTCGCAAGAGAGAAAGGCAGCTTTCCGCTATTTGATAAACAAAAATACATCAAAGGCGGATTTGTAAAAACCTTAAGCCCTTATGTGCGTGAGAAAATTGAAAAGAATGGTATTAGAAACAGCCATCTTCTAAGTATTGCGCCCACCGGAACAATCAGTTTGACTGCCGACAACGTATCGTCCGGCATCGAGCCGCCGTTTGCATTGTTCTATGACCGAACAATTCAGCAATTTAATGGACATCAGATTGAGAGGGTTGAGGACTACGCCTATCGTCGAGGCGTTGCCAGCAGGACGGCAAACGAAATAAGCGCTAAAGAGCATGTCGACATTCTGGCGTTGGCCTCGCGATATATGGACAGCGCTGTCTCAAAAACATGCAATGTCGGCGACGATGTCACGTACGACGAATTTAAAGACTTGTATCTGACAGCTTGGAAGTCAGGTGCAAAGGGCATCACCACATTTCGTGCCGCTGGTAAACGCTATGGCATCCTAAATGAGGTGACCGACGAAGAACCAAAAGCCGAAGCCTGTTATATTGACCCCAACACCGGCCAAAAAGAATGCGAGTAGAACCCATCATGCAATCTCACACAAATTACAACAGTAAACCTAAGTCAACTCGCCTGATACCGGCAAAAAGAAAGTGCCTATCATGCCAACGAGTGTTTGCGTCTCAGCATCAATTTCACCGGATTTGTAAAAATTGTAAAAAAACTGACGAGTTTAAAGGAGCCTCATGGACGATATAAATGAGGCTTCTGCCCTACCAGATGATCTCGCCATCCCCGTTTTATCTAAAGATTTAATCAATCAGTTAAATCTTACTTACCCGCCACGATGTAAAAACATTGGCGAAAGTGAAGAAGAACACCAACGGTATGCTGGGAAACGTGAGTTAATCGATGAGATGGTAGCTCTGTTTCGTGATCAAGAAGATGTTTGATGGGATACGTCAGACAATCACGGTTAACCGACGCTTTTGAGTTATCACTTAAACTCAGGCAAGCTGACTTAGATGAGTTAGCCGTGTCGTCTGCCGACCATCCGCTTGTTATTCTGTCGCGCCCCTTTGCTCGACCAGACTTTTATCAGACATACACAATCCTCGATGACCACGAAAATGTCATAGCAATGTTTGGTGTGTCTCTCGACGCTGTTGTTTGGATGCTTGCAAGCGACGATCTGCTCAAAAATTTCACGGATCGTTTTCTGCGAGAATGTCGATTTTGGGTAGACGTTCTACAAGGACCACATCGAGTGATCTACAACTACGTCGACCACCGAAACAGAAAATCCATAAGCTGGTTAAAGTTTTGTGGGTTTGAGATGAGCCCGACGCCTGTGCCTCACGGGCCGTACGGACACCCCTTTTACTTATTATATCGATACAAAGAAGGAACAATAAATGTGCATGAGCAGCCCGTCACCGCCTCCGCCTCCACCTCCTCCGCCTCCACCTCCTCCTGAACCTACGCCACCCAGCGCAAGTTCGGCGAATCTACCAAAGGCCGAGGCGTACATTGATGCTAAAAGTAAACGGAATCGGGCTCGGTCTGTTCGTTCAACTCTCCAAATACCTTTGACCAGCAATCAGTCTGGAACAGGTGTAAACACAAATACGAGTAGCTAATGGAGCAATCAGCCCTCAGTCGTTATGAAGCGTTAAAACGTAAGCGTGATCCGTTCCTTCGTCGCGCCCGTGAATGCGCTGAATTGACCATACCGGCTCTTATGCCGCCCGAAGGTCATAGCGATGCGACCATGTTGCCTGAGCCTTACCAAGGCTTGGGCGCGAGGGCTGTGGTTTCCTTGGCGAGCCGCTTGATGGTGGCTATGTACCCACCCGGTAAGCCATCATTTAAGCTGGATATTCCGCCAGAAGTTCGCATCCAGAACGGCGACATGTCTGTAGACAAAGACATCGAGCAGGGACTGATCCTATCCGAACAACTTATCCAAGCTGAGATCGAGCGGAAAGAGTGGCGTCCGGTTACTAACCTTGTCTTACAATATCTTATCGTAACCGGAAATGCTCTTGAGATGATGATGCCGGATAACACCATGCGTGTGTTCCGTCTGGATCAGTTTGTTGTTTCGCGGGATATGCAAGGGCGTGTTCGTGAGATTATAACTGAGGAATATCTCAGTCCGGAAAGTTTACCGGAACAGATAAAATCTATGGTCACAGCGGAAGACTATAGCGCTGACCGTGTGCAATTGCTGACACACACGATGCTGCTGAACGATGGGACATATAAAAGTTATCAAGAAGTAAACAAAGAAAAGGTGCCAAACTCGGACGGCATCTTCGACATGCTACCTTACAACGCCCTTACATGGACTAACGTCATCGGTGAAGACTACGGGCGAGGTAAAGTCGAAGAACACCTGCCCGATTTTCGCGGTGTTGATGCACTCAGTAAATCGATGCTGGATGGTGCAGCGATGGCAAGCCGCAACGTCACTATGATTCGCCCGAATGCAGCGGGGGGTCTCAACTTGAGACGGCGTTTAGCGCAAGCTGATAATGGCGACATTATTGTCGGCAACCCTGAAGACGTAATGATGTTGCAATTCCAAAACGGCAATGGACTACAGATCACAGCGGCTGAACTAGACAGACAATCACGCGAGCTAGGCTTTGCGTTCTTGCTAGGGTCATCGACTGTTAGAGACAGTGAGCGAACAACTGCATACGAAATCCAACGATCTCAAGAAGAGCTTGAGGGCGCATTGGGTGGCGTTTACTCGCAGTTAAACCAAACCATGCAGCAAACACGTTTGCAGCGATTGATCATACAAATGAAGGCAAACAACCAGCTACCAAATTGGCCGGACGGAATGATCGAACCTACGATCCTTACTGGCCTTGAGGCGCTTGGCCGCGAACAGGATGTCACCAAAGTTCAAGCGGCTCTCCAGTTCTTACAAGGGATGCCGCCAGATGTTCTTAGCTATGTGAAATGGACTGAATTATTAGGCAAGGCGTTTTATGGGCTTAACCTACCGGATGCTGTCCGATCAGAGGCAGAAATGCAGCAACAAATGCAACAGCAGATGATGATGCAAGCCGGTCAGCAAGCAATGGCAGCGGGCGGTAGTGAGTTGGCTACGCGAGCCGCACAGCA
>CEPK01025746.1_pt1 | contig 12120 bp, 10 predicted proteins | sample 356231 | NCBI WGS metagenome assembly CEPK01 (sample SAMEA2620259, study PRJEB7988) | marine metagenome | biome: marine biome (ENVO:00000447); feature: deep chlorophyll maximum layer (ENVO:xxxxxxxx); material: "saline water (ENVO:00002010), including plankton (ENVO:xxxxxxxx)" | depth 80 m
GCTTTAAGCGAATACTTTGCAAATCAAAAAGGCGATCTTTCCAAAGAATCCCAAGACACTTTTGTTGCGAACCCATTACGAGTTTTAGATTCAAAACGTGATGAAGATGCCCAAGTAATAGCGGAAGCCCCCAGTATTCTTGATCATTTGTCCGACGAAGCAAACGATCATTTCATCAAGGTGCAAGAAGGTTTGGAAAAGTTGGGAATACCTTATTCGGTGGAACCAAAACTTGTTAGAGGTCTTGATTACTATCTCAAAACAACGTTTGAATTCATCTCAGAAAGTATCGATGCCGCTCAGGATGCGATAGGAGGTGGAGGTCGTTACGACGGTTTAGCGGCAGAAATGGGAGCTCCAGAAACACCGGGGGTCGGTTTCGCTTTAGGTTTGGACAGAACTTTGATGGCATGTGATGCTGAAAAATCTTTTCCTGAGCCCAAACATTTATTAGAGATATTTGTTGTTGATGCAACTGATGGTTCACACGCGCTTGTTGTTGCAGATCAGCTGAGACAGGAAGGATTTAAAGTCGATCGAGCTTTTGACAACCGTTCAATGAAAGCTCAGATGAAAGCTGCGGATAAAAGCGGGGCAAAAATTGCAGTAATCATAGGAGATGATGAAGTCCGTAGTGGAGTTGTTACGATTCGAGATCTAAGAGGCGAAGACGGTCAGGAAGAAATTGCCTCAGAATTGATGATTGCCGATCTCAGGAAGAGGCTCAGATGACAAACTACGAAACTTCTATGAGAACGCACAGATGTGGAGATCTGAGACCTGAAGATATAGGAAAAGAAGTAACGCTGTGTGGCTGGGTTGACCGACGAAGAGAACATGGTGAGCACTTAGCTTTTATAGATTTACGCGACCGAAGTGGCGTTATTCAAGTTGTAGTCCAAGGAGCAGCCGATTTGCGTGCGGAGTATGTGCTACAGGTCAAAGGAAAAGTTAGAGAAAGACCTTCAGAAACAATAAATGAATCTCTAGAAACGGGTGGTATAGAGGTGGAAGGCTTAGAAGTGTCTGTTTTAGCTGCGTCAGAACCACCACCTTTCCCAATAGACGACAGAACAGAAGTAGATGAAGTTTTAAGACTCAGACATCGTTACGTGGACCTTAGGAGGGATCGACTGCAAAACAATTTGCAACTCAGAGCCCAAGTGAATAGTTCCCTGCGAGAAGCAATGAAAGAACAAGGATTTGTTGAAGTTGAAACTCCGATGCTAGTTGCTAGCACTCCTGAGGGGGCTAGAGACTTTGTGGTCCCGTCCCGTAAAGAGCTGGGATCTTTCTACGCTTTGCCTCAAAGTCCTCAAATTTTTAAACAGCTTTGCATGCTAGGAGGTGTCGACAGGTACTACCAGATAGCGAGATGCCTTCGAGATGAAGACCTTAGAGCTGACAGACAATACGAGTTCATGCAACTCGATATAGAAGCTAGTTTCGTTAATGGAGAAGATATTCGCAATATAGTTTCATCAGCGGTTTCTAAGGCTACCGAAACTGTCACAGGTGTAAAGATAGACAACATCCCGTCAATCTCATGGCAAGAGGCAATGGAACGCTTTGGTTCAGATAAGCCAGATGTGAGATTCGGCCTTGAATTGATAGAACTTACCGAGTTATTCAAAAATACGGAATTCAGAGCATTTCAAGCACCATGTGTGAAAGGCATTCGCGTCCCAGGAGGAGCAGAATACTCAAGAGGTCGACTAGATGAGTTAACCGACAAGTCTCAGAATTGGGGAGCAAAAGGTTTAGCTTGGATAAAAATAGAAAATTCTGAAATGGTTTCCCCAATCACCAAATTCTTTTCGGAAGATGAGAAAAACTCTCTTAAGTCGGAAATGGAAGCTGACGAAGGTGATCTTTTGTTGCTTGTTGCTGATGAATGGAGCACTGTATGTCATGTTCTTGGTTTGCTTAGATTAGAGATAGGCAGACCACCAATAAATGAAGGCGGGTTCAATTTCCTATGGGTTATTGATTTTCCATTGTTTGAGGGAACAGATGAAAATGGAAATCCCGCATCTTCTCACCACCCATTCACGATGCCTCATGAAGAAGATCTAAGTCTTCTAGAGAATGGTCAAACAGAAGGAGTCCGTTCCCTTGCCTATGACTTAGTTTTGAATGGTTGGGAGCTCGGCTCAGGAAGTGTGAGAATTCACAGAGAAGACATCCAGAAGCTGATCTTTTCAACATTGGGAATAGAACCAGATGAAGCTGAGAGGCGATTTGGGTTTCTGCTGGATGCATTCAAATTTGGAGCCCCTCCACACGCAGGTTTTGCAGTAGGTCTAGACCGGTTAACAGCTATTCTTGCCGGCGAGGAGAACATTCGTGAAGTGATTGCCTTTCCTAAAACACAATCAGGTGCTGACCCGCTTACTAGCGCTCCATCGCCTATAGAAGATGTACGACTGACAGAGCTTGGTCTAAAAGTTTTACCTCCAACTGAATGAGATGCACTAATCGCTGAGGAAAACTCCACTAGGTTCTAGTGGGTGAACGAAGATCTATTTTCACATGCTGCAAAGGAAAGACTGAAAAATAGAGCCCCTTTGGCTGACCGTTTAAGACCTACACGCCTTGATGATGTAGTCGGTCAGGAGCATCTGATTGGTAAAGACCAGCCACTTCGTCATTTGATTGAAACAGATAAACTTTCTTCCTTGATTCTATGGGGTCCGCCGGGAACCGGAAAAACCACCATCGCCCGCGTAATCGCTCGAGTAACACAACAAGACTTCCATGAAATGTCTGCTGTTTCTGCGAGTGTTAAAGACGTACGAGAACTAGTAGCTGCTGCAGAAACACGGTTGGGCCAGGCTGAGGCAGGCACAATACTTTTTCTTGATGAAGTACACCGATTTAACAAATCACAACAAGATGCTTTGCTGCCTTCAGTTGAATCTGGACTCATCACCCTTATAGGTGCTACAACCGAAAATCCATATTTTGAGGTAAATGCTCCGCTGTTATCGAGATCAACACTGTTTCGTCTCGAACCAATAGATCGTGATTCAATATTGACTCTGATGGCTAGAGGTTTGGAAGAAGAGAAGGTCAAAGCTGATTCGGAGGCGCTGGAATTACTAGCTGACCGCTCAGCAGGAGATGGAAGACAGGCCTTGACCAGTCTCGAAGTAGCTTCAGCTATCGCTATTGGAAGAGGAGAAGCGACAGTAACGTTGGAAGACGTTGAAGCTTCATTAGGCGTAAAGGCCATTCGCTACGGAAGGGATGACCACTACGACATAATTAGCGCATTTATAAAAAGTATTCGCGGTTCTGACGCGGACTCCGGGCTTTACTGGCTGTCTCGGATGATTAAAGCAGGGGAAGATCCAAGGTTTATCGCTCGCCGATTAGTGATATTAGCGAGTGAAGATATTGGTATGGCAGATCCAAATAGCTTGCTAGTTGCAGATGCAGCAGCTAGAGCGGTTGAATTCGTAGGCCTTCCTGAAGCGCAACTAAATTTGGCACAAGCGGTGGTTCATTTATCCACAGCACCGAAATCTAATCGAGTTACAACAGCTTTGACCGCAGCTATGCAAGACGCATCTTCACCCGGAGAAGGGCGAGTTCCACCACATCTTAGAGACGCGCATTACAGTGGGGCTTCAGGTATCGGACATGGAGAGGGTTATGAATATCCGCACAATGATCCAAGTGGTTGGGTTGAGCAAACGTATAGACCTGAAGAGGTTGAGTCAAATGTCTACTACGAACCGTCAGAACACGGATTTGAAAAGCAAGTAATGGAGAGAATGGCTAAATTGAAAAAGAATAAAGAATCCAATGCCACATCAGAGGTGGATGACTAATGAGACGACGACTCTTCTGGCTGCTTTTGGGATGGTCATTTGGTGTTCTAGCTTCAAATTGGATGGAAAACCGTTTCCGTAAAACTGTTAATCGATATGCCAGAAATACTGTTTCCCGATTGGGCTTCATGCCAGAAGAAATACTGAGTAAAAGAAGCGAGGTTTCGGGATGGTTCAGGGAAAGATTCACAAATCGAGAATCAGATTTCTTTCCCAACGGTATAAATAATTTCAGATCTCGTCCTGTAGAGCATCAGGATTATTTGAGGAAATATCACAGACCAGTAAGACCTCAAAATAGAAATTAAGTTTGAACTTGGGCCTACCTATCTGCCTCCTTACATGACGCTAGGCTCTATTTATGGGAAAACTGCCATCAAGTGCAAAAGCAATTAGAAAAGAATTCACAGAGTTTTTCTCTGAACGCGGCCACGAAATAGTTGCATCAGAAAGCCTGATCCCTCATGACCAGACACTTCTTTTCACTAATTCAGGAATGGTTCAGTTCAAACCTTATTTAACGGGGGAACAGCCTGCTCCGTGGCCGCGTGCCGTAAGTGTGCAGAAATGCGCAAGAGCAGGTGGAAAACACAATGACCTAGACGAAGTTGGAAGGACCAGTCGCCATTTAACTTTTTTTGAAATGATGGGAAACTTCAGCTTCGGTGACTACTTCAAATCTGACGCTTGTTCCTATGCATGGGAATTCGTAACGAAAAACCTCAAATTGGATCCGGAAAGACTCTGGGTCACAGTTCATGAAACTGATGATGAAGCAGAGGAGATATGGATAAATGAAATAGGTGTTGATCCTCAAAGAATTCAGCGCTTAGGCGAAGACAATTATTGGAGGATGGCTGAAACTGGACCATGCGGACCTTGTTCAGAGATCTTTTGGGACAAAGGGCCAGAATTTGGACCTGATGGAGGACCAGCTCACGGCGGAGAAGAACGTTTTGTTGAAATTTGGAATCTAGTTTTCATGCAAGTTGAGCAGCATCCGGATGGGTCAACCACACCGCTACCAGACCCAGCGATAGATACGGGTTTAGGTTTAGAACGAGTTCTTACGGTGATGCAGGGAGTTGACTCAGTTTGGGAAACTGACGAAATATCAAAAATTATCAAAGGAATAGAAAAGTTAACTTCTATCTCGTACGGAAACGAAGAGAGATCAGATGTCTCAATGCGCATTATTGCTGACCATGCCCGGTCCTCGACATTTTTGATAAGCGACGGAGTTTTTCCAAGTAACGAAGATAGGGGCTATGTCCTTAGAAGGATTATTCGGAGATCAGTCAGACATGCATGGTTATTGGGACTTCAAGATTCAGTTATGCCATTATTAGCAGAATCAGTAATTGAAATAATGGGCTCTGACTATCCTGAACTTAATCAAAATATTGATTTCATCAAAGAAGTCTTACAACGAGAAGAAGACAGATTCCGTGAAACATTAAAGGCAGGTCTATCGATTCTCGACGAATCGATTTCAGATCTCGGAAAAAGTAAAACGCTTAGTGCTGACGTAGCTTTTAAACTGCATGACACCTATGGATTTCCTCTTGAGTTAACCGAGGAAATTTGTGCAGAAAGGTCAATTGATGTTGATATCGAAGGATTCAAAGAATCAATGTCAAATCAACAAGAAAGAGCACGTGCGGCACGTAAAGATTCGTTGACAACTGATGAAACAGGAGAGTTAAGGAAAGTTCTGGATGAAAAAGGACCAACTCTTTTTGTTGGCCGTGACGAAGACAAGAGTGATTCAACTGTCTTATATTTTGATAAGAGTCTGATAGTTCTAGATAAAACCCCCTTCTATGCAGAATCTGGCGGTCAGATAGGCGACACAGGAAAAATTTCAACAGAAACAGGTGAAATAAAAATACTTGACACAACTCTTGCTTTAGACGCAATCCATGTGCATCAGTACGAAATAATCACCGGTCATTTAGAAGCAGGACAAAAAGCCAATGCGGAAATAGACAGCGATAGAAGATCGAAGATTCGACGAAACCACACAGCTACACATCTAATCCACTGGGCGCTTCGCGAAGTCCTTGGAGATCACGTTAAACAGCAAGGCTCATACGTAGGTCCTGATCGGTTGAGATTCGATTTCAGCCATTTTGAAGCAATGACCGCAGAACAGATTTCTTCTGTGGAAGATCTTGTTAATTCTGAAGTGCTGAATAATTACCAATGCAGCCATCAGGAAATGACACGGGAAACAGCTGAAGAGAAGGGAGCTATAGCTTTCTTCGGTGATAAGTATGGAGACACTGTCAGAGTTTTAGAAGCAGGTCCAAATTCTTTAGAGTTTTGCGGCGGAACTCACGTTTCGGCATTAGGAGATATAGGGCTTGTGAAAATTGTTTCAGAAGGATCTATAGGTTCGAATATTCGACGAATAGAAGCAGTTACAGGTTCATCAACTATTGAAAATTTAAGGAAGGCTGAAGATCTTATTTCAAACGCGGCTGACCTTGTGGGAGTACCACTTGAAGATCTAATAGACGGAATAAAAAGAAAACTAGATGAACTCAAAGGATTAAAAAATGAAGTCCAAAATCTGAAACGTAAAGAAGCATTGGGCATGGTCGAAGAGCTTGCTGGTAATGAAGAAAATGGGATAGTTGCTTCAATAATTGAAGGAGTCGACAGGGAGAGCTTGAGAGAACTTGCTGTTGCAGTGAGAGATCAGGAAAGAGTTAAAGCTGTAATTCTAGGAACTGCTCCTGCTGATGGGGGCGCGGCCTTGATTGCTGCTGTAAAAAGCGACAGTGGTTTAAATGCTGGAATGATCTTGTCCGAAGCAGCTAAAACAATAGGAGGCGGGGGAAGGCCGAACGATGAACTCACCATAGTCGGAGGAAAAAATCCAGAAAACCTAGAAAAAGCCTTAGAACAAGCTCGGGCTGCCGCCCACACTAGCTAGAAGTATGAGAGCGTTGGGCGTAGACCTTGGTGAGAAACGAATCGGAATCGCAGTTAGCGACAGTAATGGGAAAGTAGCAACTCCTCTTCAAGTCATAATTCGTTCAAAAAGCATTAAGCAAGACCACAAAAAAATTTGCGACTTGGTAGATGAATGGGAAGCAGACATCGTTGTAGTCGGTATGCCTTACTCGTTAAACGGAAGTAAAGGTTTAGCAGCCAAAACAGTTGAGAAAGAAGTTAAAGAGTTGTCCTCCGCCTTAGAAGTTCCAGTGGCTACCCAAGATGAACGTTTGACGACCGTCACGGCTGCAAAAGAGTTGGCCATTCAAGGTCTTGACAGTAAGAAGCAACGCAAGGTTATTGATCAGGTCGCAGCATCAGTAATTCTGCAATCCTGGTTGGATAACCGGACTTGAATGGAGACAGGTGACAGACGACAAACCAAGTGAAGAACCTTATGAAAGACGTATTTCCAACGAAGAGGAAAGTAGCTTTCAAGAGTTTTCGTTAACTGAAGCTGACTATGAAATAAGATCAGACGTTCGCTGGGTTCGTTACAGACCTCCAATGGGGCCAATAATTCGCTGGGGTTTAGTTGCTTTGGTCATAATTACTGTTTTAGTCAGTGGATGGACACGACTTGAAAACTGGATTGACGAACAAGTAGAGCCTGATCAGATATCGGGAGAAGAAGTCGAGTTTTCGATAGAAGACGGTTGGACTACAAATGATGTCATAGCAACCTTGGGTGATCTTGAAATAATTGACAACCCAACAATGTTCAGACAATGGATGCGGTGCCCTTCAGTTTTGAAGAGATTTTTGGATTGCATTCCAGATGAGGATTACTCGTTTCAAGCAGGACGGTACGTATTAAGAGAGCATTCAAGTTTTCATGAGACAGTTGCTGAGTTAAGAAAAGGTCCAATACCTGAAGAAGTCATAAGGGTGACTGTTCCAGAGGGATTAACTTTGGAACAGATCACCAAACGATTGCTTGAGAATTTACCTTCCTTCGATGAAGAGGAACTTAGAATCTCGCTATTAGATGATCGGTTGAAATGGGAGCATTACCCTTCTAACCTTTCTTTTCTTTTAGCGGAAGGATTACTCTTTCCGGACACTTATCAGCTGGATGAAGCAACGGTTTCGGATGAAATGAATTTACTGTTGCGAATGCACAAACAATTTTTAAAAGTTATTGAAGAGGAACAAATAGATGAAAAAATTAAATCCCTTGGCATTACACCTTATGAAGCAATAGTGATTGCCTCATTGATTGAAGAAGAAGCGCAACTTGCTGAAGAAAGACCGAAGATAGCGAGAGTTATTTACAACCGTCTTGAAAGGGGATGGCGGTTGGGTATAGACGCAACATCTCGTTACGCGGTTGGTAAAACAGCTGGTCAAGAACTAACGACTGAAGATTTAGAATACGACTCTCCATGGAACACACGTGTGTCGTTGGGACTTCCACCAACAGCTATTTCAGCACCTGGAAGAGCTTCGATCCAAGCAGCTCTTAACCCTATAGAAGGCAAGTGGCTTTATTATGTTCGTACTGATGAAAATGGAGTTGCTGGCGCTCACACTTTTGCTACTTCCGCAGAAGAGTTCGAAAAAGCAAGAAAAATATGCGTAAATAAAGATCTAGGTTGCGGTTAGATCTGCGATAATTTCATTATGAAGATTAGTGGTTCAACCAACTTGGTAGGAGTCATAGGTGATCCAGTCAAACATTCTTTATCTCCTGTAATCCTCAATGCAGCTTTTAATAAAGCAAAAATTGACTGGGTCTATGCTGCTTTTGAAACACCAGAAGACAAACTTGCAGATGCAATTAAAGGAATCAGAGCTCTACGCATAGCAGGTCTTTCTGTGACCATGCCACACAAGTCAAATATTTGCACACTTCTTGACGAAGTCAGTGAGAGTTCGAAAATCCTTGAGGCAGTTAATTGTGTAGTTAATGATGAAGGAAAGCTAAAAGGGTATAACACGGATGGGGATGGTTTTTTAGACGCTTTGAGTCATGACTCCGGTATGGATGTAGCCGACAAAAAGGTACTGGTAGTAGGCGCAGGTGGATCAGCTAGATCAATTATTTACTCCTTGGGAAAAGCAGGAGCAGGAGATGTGGCTGTTATTAACAGAACTAAAGAGAAAGGTTTTGATGCTGCCAAATTGGCTGGCCCAACCGGAAGACATTTAGAGGAAAGCGAGCTGCCTGCGTTTGCGGCGGAAGCAGATCTAGTAATAAACGCAACACCAATAGGAATGTCACACACAGAAGAAAAGCAAAAATTTCCTATAGAACCGAACTTATTATCGAAGGGTCAATTAGCTGTTGATCTTATCTATCATCCAATTTCGACTCCTTGGTTGGAAGAATTGAAGAAACGAGGAGTCGAAGCACATGGGGGACTCTCAATGCTTATTTTTCAAGCGGCAAGAGCTTTTAAACTTTGGACAGGGCAACAGGCTCCATTAGTGGCTATGAGAAAAGCAGCCTTGAAAAAAATTCAATAAATGGCCTCTTTATAAACATTTCAACTATTCGTTTCAGTCGACTGCCTGTATGTAGGTAATCTAAAGAGATGTCTAAAGAAAAATTTCCACATGTGGCTTTAGTTGGTCACATGGGTTCGGGCAAATCAACTGTTGGGCCTTTGTTAGGAAAATTGATGAAATGTAATCACGTAGACCTGGACGTAGTAATAGCGAATCAGGCAGGACGTAGCATAGGGGTGATTTTTGAGGAAAAAGGGGAAAAAGCTTTTCGTGATTTTGAAGAACTAGCTCTTGAGTCAAAAATCTCAAATCAAGAACCACTCGTAATATCGACAGGTGGCGGCATAGTTGAAAGAGCTGCAAATCGGGAGTTGCTGAAGGAGAAATCTTTTGTTATTTGGCTTCGTGCAGATACTGAAACATTGGTTAAACGCGTAGGAAATCATCCCCTTAGACCACTATTGAAAGAGAAAGATCCTTTAGAAGTGTTTTTCGAATTAGATAAAGAAAGAGCACATCTGTATCAAGAAATAGCAGACTTAGAAATAGACACCAGCAACACGGAACCTTCAAATGTTTCTGAGATGCTGTTCGATAGTTTAAAGTCTCGCTTAGGTTTAAATCATGAATGAAGTTCAATTAGCACTACCAAATGGCGATTCATATCCAGTAATTGTTGGAAATGGAGCTATAGAAAGGTTGCCTTCCTTGATGCCCTCTGCTTCTCAGCGCGCAGCCATAGTCACTCAAGGAAATATTGGTCTGAATGTACAAACAGGTATCGAACAAAAAACCTTTGAAATTGATGACGGAGAAGAAGCTAAATCTCTAACGACAATTGAGCAACTATGCAGCGCCTTTGCTCAATGGGGTCTTACGAGAGCTGACGTAGTTGTAGGTGTAGGAGGGGGTGTTGTTACAGACGTGGCTGGATTTGCTGCAGCTACTTACCACAGGGGGGTAGCTGTGGTTCATGTTGCTACAACACTTTTGGCTCAGATTGACGCTGCAGTAGGTGGTAAAACCGGAGTTAACTTGCCAGAGGGAAAAAACCTTGTAGGGGCTTTTTGGCAACCATCAGGCGTAATATGCGATCTTGATGCTTTAGATACTTTACCTGAGCGTGAACTTCGCTCTGGCTTCGGTGAATTGGCAAAATACCACTTTTTAACAGGCGATCCACTCAGCGAGATGGAACTTGAAGACAGAATTGTAAGAGCAGTTCAAATAAAAGCTGGAATAGTCAACCAAGATGAAAAGGAGCAAGGCATACGTGCTTTGCTTAATTATGGCCACACTTTAGGCCATGCCATTGAGAGCGCTGGAAGTTATGAAGTCAAGCACGGAGAAGCGGTAGCAATAGGGCTCATTTACGCTGCGGAACTTGCCCATACATTAGATCGGATCTCTTATGAAAGAGTTCAAGAACATCGTCAAGTTGTAGAAAGTTATGATCTGCCGAGTTCAGTTCCAACAGCAGTTACTGATGAAGATCTAATGTTCGCTATGACACGTGATAAAAAAGCAGTGGATGGATACACCTTTATTTTGGATGGCCCGAAAGGACCAGAAATCGTAAAAGGTGTAGAAGAAGTCGCAATACAAGAAGCCCTGAGAAAAGTTAGATGAACTCAACAAAAGCGAGGAAGAGATGAACGAGCCTATTATTTTGCTTCTATCTGGACCAAATTTAAATCTTTTAGGAGAAAGAGAGCCTGAAACTTATGGCAAAGAAACTTTAGAAGAACATTTTCAAATGGCATTAAAAAGCGCAACGGAAATGGGACTACATTTAGAGCATTTTCAGTCGAACCACGAAGGTGAGCTGATTGATGCTATTCATGCAGCACGTGAAAGATGTTCTGGAATAATCATTAATCCAGGAGCATTCACTCATTACGCATGGGCAATACATGACGCCTTGGCAACTTTCGAAGGCCCAGTTATAGAATTGCACATATCTAATCCGGCATCCAGAGAACCGTGGAGGCACACCTCTGTTGTAGCACCGGTAAGCTCAGGTACTATTGCTGGATTCGGAGCATTAGGTTACGAAATAGCAATTAACGCTATAGCAGGCATGGTTAAAAATGAAAAAAGTTGATGCCGTCTTTGACATGCAAGGACGACTTTCAAGACTCATTGAGAAATTTGAATCCCAAGGATGTGAATCACTTTTAGTCACCTCGCTCACTAATATCTATTATCTTTCAGGATTCACAGGTTCAGCCGGCTTGCTATGGGTTGACGGTGAGAAAGCTTTACTTTTAGTTGATGGGCGTTACGGAGAGCAGGCAGTTGAAGAGGTTGAAAGTTCAGGAGCGCAAATTGAAGTTGAAATGGTTGGATCACAACAGACTGAAAGGCTCAAAAGTATAGCTAAGGGCACAAAAGCCATAGGGCTAGAAGCTCAATCCGTTACATGGTCAAAAATGAAACTCATGGAGAAAACTTTAGAAAATTCAGATTTAGTTTTTACAGAAGGGCTTGTAGAAGAATTAAGGCAAATAAAAGATGAAGGCGAGATCGCCTTAATGAAAACTGCAGCGGAAATAGCAGACAAAGCACTTTCGGAGATTTGGCCCATGTTTGAAGAAGGTGTGACAGAAAAAGAAATTTCCACATCACTTGATGAAACGATGGTTAAGAATGGAGCTGATGGAACTGCCTTTGAAACTATTATTGCTGCAGGTTCTAATAGTGCTAGGCCTCACGCTAGGCCAGGAGACAGAACTCTTTCAGAAGGAGATCTAGTAGTTTGCGATATGGGAGCTCTATACAAAGGGTATAGATCCGACATGACACGATCGACCCGAATAGGAGGGACTGG
>CEPK01098523.1_pt1 | contig 12095 bp, 8 predicted proteins | sample 356231 | NCBI WGS metagenome assembly CEPK01 (sample SAMEA2620259, study PRJEB7988) | marine metagenome | biome: marine biome (ENVO:00000447); feature: deep chlorophyll maximum layer (ENVO:xxxxxxxx); material: "saline water (ENVO:00002010), including plankton (ENVO:xxxxxxxx)" | depth 80 m
CGCGTCTGCGAGAGGTGTCGACGTCGGCTTTCGTCGCCAGAAAGACGTCCGAGGGGTCGGAAGCGATGGTATTTTCGCCCATCGTCGACGACGCGTCGTCATCGTCGATGCGCATGCTTCACGTGTGCAATCAAGAGCGGGACGTCGAGCGCGGCGCGTACGATTTGCCGGAACCGCGCGAGACGTACGAGAGCGGCGTGCGGCGCCTGGACGCGGTTCGAGACGTGCGGGACGTCGGCGCGTTGGACGTCATCATCGTTCCTGGCGTCGCGTTCGGTGAGGACGGACGCAGACTCGGACGCGGGGGTGGGTATTACGACGCGTTTCTGACTCGATACGTCGAGGCGGCGGCGAGCGTCGGCGCGCCTCCGCCGTTGATCGTCGCCTTGGCGTACGGATGCCAAATCTATCCTCGCGATCGAGTGCCCGTGCGCGCGCATGATAGACTAGTCGACGTCATCGTCACCGACACTCGCGCGATCGCGTGCACGGAATCAGGTTCGCGCGCGCTCGGCGCCGCGACCTCATAACGCGTCACCTCCGGGTCGCCATGTCCGGCGTTGAACCGCGCGTCGCGTCCGAGTTCTTTCGGAAAAAGTACGAACGCGAGGCGAGGAAGTCGTGGGACATCTTCTACAAGACCCATGGGACGAACTTTTTCAAGGATCGACACTGGTTATCGCCCGAGTGGCCGGCCGTGTTCCCTCGAGCCGCCGCATCGTCCGCGGGCGTGGGGGGCGATGACGCGGACGAGAGGGCCGAGGAGGTGGCGCGCGGACCCGGACCGAGTTACATCATCGAACCGGGCGCGCGGCGAGCGTTTCTGGAGGTTGGATGCGGGGTCGGGAACACGGTGTTCCCCATGCTCGAGCTGGACCCGGAGGCGACGGTGTTTTGTTGCGACTTTAGCGCGAGAGCGATCGACATGGTGAAGCAACGAGCGGCGACGCTTCCCGAACGCGATAGAAACCGGGTTGTTGCGTTCGTGTGCGACGCGACGTGCGAATCTCTCCTCGAAAACGTGCCGCCGGGATCGATCGACGTCGCGACGTTGGTGTTCGCATTGAGTGCGATGTCGCGGGAGAAGATGACGTACTGCGTGCGTAATTTATCCACAGTCATGCGAGAGGGGCAGAAAGGAGTGGTGTGCGTTCGAGATTACGCCGCGGGTGATCTCGCACAGGCGCGGTTCTCGACGAAGGATGCGCAAAAATTGTCGGAAAACTTTTACGTTCGACACGACGGGACTCGAGCGTATTATTTTACAAAGGAAGACTTGACAGACTTGTTCGCCGAGGAAGGCATGGAGATGCAAGAGATCAAAGTGCACGAGCGCACGATCACGAATAGGGCGGACGCGAAAGACATGAATCGAAGATGGATTCAGGCGTGTTTCGCGAGCGCCAGAGAAGCGCCGAAAGATTTCGTTCCGCCGTCTCGCGAGAAAGACGAACAGTGGTGGGCGAAAAAGTAGATACTTAGAATCAATCGTATCAATAGAATTCAGAAAATAGTGCAGTACTATAACGATTAAGTCCTCTTAGTCCGCCTTCAAGAGACCCTTCGCCTCCAAGTAGTCGATAATCTTGGAAGCCATCTCGCGCGGCGGCGCGAGGATACCATCCTCCTTGGCGACTTCCATCTCAATCTCAGCATTCTCCGGCTCCTCGTACGGGTCATCGATTCCCGTGAACCCTTTGATCTTACCCGCACGCGCGGCCTTGTACAAGCCCTTCGGGTCACGATCCTCGCACACGCTCAAAGGAATCTTCATGTACACTTCGACGAAGCGGTCGCCGACGCGCTCTCGCACGCGGTTACGGTCAGCCTTGTACGGAGAGATGAAGCTCACGAGCGTGATCATACCGCTGTCCGCGTACAACTTGGACACCTCACCGATGCGTCGAATGTTTTCCTCGCGATCGGCCGCCGAGAATCCCAAATTAGAGTTCAACCCGTGTCGAATGTTATCCCCGTCCAAAACCTGCGCGATCTTCCCGCGCTTGAACAACTCGTGTTCGAGCGTGTACGCCACCGTGGACTTCCCGCTCCCGGACAATCCCGTGAACCAAAGCACGCATCCCTTTTGTCCGAGCGCTCGCTCGCGCGTCTCCCGATCGACAGCTCCCTCGTGCCACTTGATGTTCGTGCTCTCGCCGACCTTGTACGCGTCAACCTTGGCGTCCGTCGCCATGGTCGTCGCCCTCGTCAGGCTCCAGACCGGAGCGGCGCGGAGCGCGGTATCGGCGCGCGCGAACGCCTCCCTCGCGGATCTGCGAAGCATCGATCGACCGGACGCGACGACGTGCGACGTCGCGCCCCCGACGACGCGTCCGTCCGACGGCGGACGACGGCGACGGACGCGCGCACTTTTGTTTTTTTTTATCGAGCATCACGCGGGCATCGTTTTCTCGTAGTGTCATCCTTCACATACCCATCTTTGAAAAGTACACGCGTCACGTCGAGAAATCACGCGGACGGTCTTCAGAGCGTCTTCTCTGCGAGGGAAGACGTCCCCGCGCGACCGTTCGAGGGAAGGGGTAAGAAACCTCGGCTGACGCGGATGGGGATGAAATTCACGCATCGGACGGCGACGCGTCGCGCGCGTCACAACGCGGTCGCGTCGAGGACGCTCGATCGACGCGAGCGAGCGAGAGATCGATCCATTCGTCGTCACGGCGCGCGCGAGATGTTTTTCGACGATATCGGAAAGACGCTGGCGGATCTGCTCGAACCCGCGGCGGTCGGGCAGACGAAAATAACGACATCCGTGCCCAAGGGAAAAGGCGCGCTCGAGGGATTGGAGATCGAGGTGGACGTGAACAAGCAGGCGCACGCGATCGCGGTCGATCTGAAACATGCTTTGGACATGCCCATGGACGGCGTGCGCGTGATCGCGCGTGGGAATCATCACGGCGATTTGAGCGCTGACGTCGAGGCGAACGGCGCGCTTTTGGAGGGATTGGACGTGGCGGTGGAAAATCTCGCGCGCGATACGTCGAACGCGACGATCGGGGCGAAGTTTGCCCTCGATTCCGTCGGTGTGACCGCAAACAGCGCGTTGTCCGGTGGGAGCGACATCGACGCGAGCGCGTGTTTCGCGTTCGACGACAACACGGCTGTCGGCGCCAAGGCCACCGTGAGCCCGAGCTCGGGCGGGTTGGGCGATTGGACGCTCGCACTCCAGCGACGAGATGGACCCACGACGTTAGTTACGGCGCTCACCGATGGCGGTGACACCATCACCGTCGGCGTCGCGAGTGAACTCGACGGAAACACCACGGCTGGTATGCAAGCTCAGCTTCAAACCGGTGGCGAAACCAACTCTCTCAACTACGCGCTCGGTATCAGCAAGAAGCTTCAATCGGGTGACATGATGCGTATCGTGCACACCAATCACGGCGACACGGACGTGACATACACGACGTCTCTCTGCGAAGGCGTCACCGCGACTGGGTGCATGCGTTTGATGTCCAAGGGTCACCACTTTAAGACTGGTTTCTCCATCGCGATGGGCCAATAAACGTAATGTCTCATCGAACGAACGAATCTTCGAGTGTACACACAACTACCTTCTGTTTTACAACGTGCAATACTTGACGAGCGCTTCTCGTGGTAATGATGTCAATAATATATATTTTTAAGACACTTGCAACATTCACTTCTGCAGCGGATTGTACGCCATGGCGTCTCTTGAAACGTTGCGCGTGAGAGTCTGGACATCCGAGGAACGCTGCAACACTTCTGCTTTCTCCATAATACTCTCCATGGTTGCGTCCGCGTCCGGGAAAGACGTGGAAAACCTGAGAATGGGGGAGACGCCGCGTTTCATCTCTTCCGACACCCGAGGAGAATCAGAGCCGACTTGGATGGAGAGTTCATTCAAGCTCGCGACGGTGTCGCTCTGTCCTCTACCAGATTTGTCGCGAACCATCGTACTGAATCGATTTATCACTTCAAAGACTTTTCGCACACTTTGTCGGCGATTCACGTTTCCTCCGCCTGGACCGGATATGTCTTCCTCTGTCACGGCGTCAACTTCTTTTTCCGCGTCTTCAACTTCCTTCAAGGCGGCTCCAACGACGCTGGACGCCTCGACGTGACGTTGTTCTGCGAGTTTTGCGTCTCTCGTGAGAGTTTCGATTTCGTCATCGAGCGAGTTGGCCCACTCGTCCGCTTCCTCCCACATGCTCTTCGTCGCGTTGTACTGTTCCTCGTACACCTTGACAGCGGCGAGTGCCATTTTACAGGCAATGGTTGCTTGTTGAGCGGCGAGGTAACAGACACGTTCGTCGTCCGCGGCCGCGTAGAATTCTTCGATTCCATTCTTGATTTCCTCGTCGACGCTGTCGAGTAACGTTCTTGTAGACGCCTCGAGCGCGCGCATCTCAGCCATACTTTGACTCGTCGCGTCGTTCAAAGAAGCTTCTGCCCGATCACGCGCTGTGAGCGCGGCGACGGCTTCTATATCCAATACCTTGTCATTCCTGCGCTGTGACTTGTGTGATACCGCGTCGATGGCATTCTTGAGCGTTTCTTCGAGTCTAGAAGTCATCTCATCGTACGCGTTGAACATCGTTTTCGTAACGTTCGACGCTCGTAACGCAAACTCTTTATGCCTAAACTCGAGAAGTTCCACGCTCGCGTCCATTGAATTTCGCACAGCTTGGCGGAACGTTGAAAGGATGCCCCTTTTCCGATCGCGGGCATTTTGCAACGAAGTCCTCGCTGCGTGAATTCGAGCCGAGGCCCCCGCCATGTTCGCGTCCGCGGCAAGTCGGCTGTCTTCCAGCACGCGCATCTTGCCGTTTTCTCGATTGAAATCTTCCTCTGCCGCCGTAAACGTGACTCGTGCGCGTGCGGCCGAGGCCATGCGTCGACCTTTCTTGTCTTCAGTCTTTTTCAGGTGTTCGCAAATGTCCACGCTCGCACGCTTTGCCGATTTGAGTTCCCACAGGGCGACGGTGTGCGCCAACTTTTTCACCACAAGCGTAGCCTTCCGCGCCGCCGTCCGAGCGTCGCCCTCTCTTGCCCTCGCAACGGTCACCATGACGTCCCAAGGCATCATCGAGGTACGAATCTTGGACGGAGAATTCGACGTCGACGGTTGGTTCTGGGTTCCCGAACTGTTGCTGGAATCATCGCCGTTGCCATCAGTCGCGTTCTTTCGCGCCGCCTCGGCCTCGGCCTGTTCTGTCGCGCGCACCGCTTCGCCCACGAGCTCGATCAGACGCTGCTCCTCCACCTTGGCCGCCGCCAACCGACTCTCCATCACTCTCGCCGCGGCGAGCCTGGTGTCGACCCCTATTGACAAGAACCAGTGCGTCTCCTCCTCGTTCTCCGCCACCGGCACCGACGTCGTGATGCTCCCCGTGCGCGCGTGCGAGGGCGAATACGCCTCCGTCTCCTCCTTCGCGTCCTCCCGCTCTCCTCTGTGGTCGCCGAACGCTCTCGAGAAGAAACCCCCGGGCTTTTTGGTTTCGTCGCCCTCTTCGTCGTCGTCCAGCCCCGCGAAGTGCACGAACGACGACTTCCGCGTCATCCCGGTCCCGGGCAAGCTTCCGGTGACCCCACCGTCCCGATCTCGCTCCGATCCCGTCGGCGTCGTCGGCGCGCTCCCCGCCAGCGGGTCCAACGAGGAATTCTTCAGGATGCCTCGCACGGGCGCCGCGTCGCGTCCCGGCGGCGATCGCGCGCGATCGGCCCCGGCGCGCGCGTCATCGATTGATTTCCCGCACGCCGCGCCCATGGTCGCTCGACTCGCGCGCGTCCGTCGCGTCCGTCGCCGTCTCCCGTCCCGAGCGCTCGTCCCGCGCCGTTCAAAAAGAAAACGCCTCAGAGATGCGCGCGACGAGCGCGCGAGCGTCAGCGGCGTCGAGTCGTCCGCGCGCGAGTCGAGTGGGGTCGACGAAGACGTCGGCGTCGTCGGCGAGGATGCGCGCGAGGGCGTCGGCGGTGATGAGGGCGCGCGCGAAGAGCGCGACGGAGCGCTTGTTTCGAGCGCTGGACGTGCGATGTCGCGCGGTGTCGTCGTCGGGCGCGGGCGGGAGCGAATCGGCGGTGGACGGTGAACGGATCGTGGTGCGTGCGAAGAGACGGTGGGAAGAGACGAGGGCGATCGCGCGCGAGGGGGAGGGAACGCGCGATGGATTTGAAGACGGTTGGTGGCCAGAATAATCATTATTTGAAACCTCGACGGCGCGCGCGCGCGAACGGACGCGCGAGAGGATGCGCGCGAGTGATGTGGATTCGAAGACTGACCGTTTATACCGCGGTCGCGTCGCCGCGAACGTCGCGCGCAGAATCGCTTGCGAGCGGGTTTGGATTACGAGATTAGCACGGGGTGCGAAAACGCGAAGGGCAAGGCGTTTGATGATTTTCAAAGCTTTTTGACGTCCTCTCTGACCGAGCTGGAGACGTCGTACGCGTCGCCGATGCTCGCGCACATGGTGAAAGATTCGAAGATGTACGCGAAATTGGACGTGGAGCGACGACAGCGATTGTTGCAGAACGTTTCGGCGGCGCTGCCGGCGGTGCTTCGAGCGCCGCCATCCGCTTCGAGTTCGACCGCGCCAGCGGCGCCTGCGGGACAGAAGCCAAAGGCGTGGTCGCCTCCGACGTCGACGATACCGGAGCCGAGCGCACCCTCTCTGGTGTTGCAAAGGATGGGCGCGTCTGCGAGTCCGACGTTGAATACGTCCAAGCCTCGCGAGACGGAGACTGCAAAGCCCGCCGCGGCAAAGCCCGCCGCGGCAAAGCCGCCGGCGGTCTCTCGTGACTCTTCAGAGTTTCCGACGATCATCGTGTTCGATCTCGAGACGACAGGTCTGAGCAAAGAGAAGAGTCGAATAATCGAACTTGCGGCGCAATCTCTTCACGATCCCGCGTCGTCGTTCAGTACGCTCATCAATCCCGGTCGTTTCACCATTCCAGCAGCCATCACTTCGCTCACTGGCATTACGAACAGCATGGTGAGCGCCTCTAATGTCCCATCGTTCGCAATGGCTGCCGAGCAGCTGGAGGCGTTTATCGACCAGGCGCGTCAATCGAGACCTGGTGCGCCGATACTTCTCGTCGCGCACAACGCTCGACAGTTCGACGCGGCATTCATCCAACACGAGTATCGCAGACTTGGCCGAGAGTTACCATCGAGCTGGCGGTTCTGCGACACGCTACCGCTCGCGCGAGCCTTACTTCGCCCAGATGGTCTCACGAAGTTCAACATGGACGTCTTGCGTGAACATTTCAAAATAAGCATTGAGGGCGAAGAGACACAAATGCATCGCGCCGGCACGGATGCCGGCGTCTTGGCGCAGATTCTCAATAAAATGCTCGACCATCCGAAAGCAAAGGGCGACGAGTTGGCACAGTTGGAGAAGTACTCGTTTTCTCTAGGAGATCCGGGCGCTGGGAGCTTGAAGCGCGCCACCGCCGAGGCAAAGACCACGAGTGAGAGGTCCTCCTCTTCGTACGCGGGAGGAGCGCCAGGTTGGGGTGGTGGCGGCACGGTCAACTTGAGCGATGGTGGGGAGGCCGACGCCGGTGGTGGATGGAGTGCTGTTGACGAGATGGAAAACGAAGAGAAGATCGAGTTGAGCGGTGGCTCGAACGTATCTTCAAACGACACGCCGCTTCGGGGTAATCAAAAACCGTTCTGGGCGGCGGAGGATCCCATCAACGGCATTCTCCCAGAGACTGTCGATTTCCAGAAACTCGCTGAGGTGGCTGCGAAAATCGATACGTCGGAGCTTCGTCTCGATATCGAGCGTTGGAAAGAGACGCCGATCGAAGAATTGAAGGGTAAAGTACCGAACTCGACCATGAAAGCGCTCAAGTCGGAGGGCATCACCAGCATCGAAGCTGTTTTGCGCAACTGCCCTAGAAAGTACCAAGAGTACAGCGCATGGAACAAAAATCACGCCATGGGCACTCAAGTCGTCTTAACCGGCACGGTTCGTTCGATGCAGATCAGAGACTTTTTTCGCGGGCGCACCCTCCCGAGTACCGTACTGGTTGAGGTCGACGTCGGCGCCGACGAACTCGCACCGACAGAGGATGATCCTTGGGGAGCAAATAAGCCTCGATGCAAAGTCAAGGTTTGGGAGTACATTTCTAAAGACATGCGAGAAACCATGCCGATCGGTGCACGCGTGAACGTGCGTGGCACACTCGGGCCGGGCGATAGAAACTGTCAGTTTAGCATCGACGGCGGTCGAGTGGTTCCGATTCCAGAGGACTCGCCCATCATGACCTCCGATTCCTCGGAAATCGTCGCCACCTACGCGAAGAGAGGATCGATGAACAACTTGCAGTGGCACCGAGCGATGGATGCGTCGATGGACATCTTCATGGAGAAGCTCGCCGCTGATCCGATGGAGGTGTCCATGGGCCGCGACAACCCATTGCTGGCGGAGTTGGGATTGCTTTCGCACGCGTCGGCAGTCAAGAATATTCACAAGCCAGTCGACGTCGAGGCGGTCGCTCAGGCGCGCGAGCGACTGGCTTTTGAAGAGTTGGTGTTGTTGCAAGTCGCACTTTTGCAAGAGCGCAGTCGCTTACAAGCTCTTCCGGTATCGGAGACGACGGAAGGAGTGTGCATCGTCGGCACGGCGCTCACCGATGAATTGCGAAGCGAGTTGCCGTTCGCGCTGACTAGATCGCAAGAGTCGTCTCTAGAAGAAATATTGAGTGACATGGCCGGTCCCGCGCCGATGTTGCGATTGTTACAAGGTGATGTGGGTTGCGGCAAAACCGTCGTTGCAGCGATGGCGCTCCTTGCCGCGGTGGGTGCCGGACATCAAGGTGCCTTCATGGCCCCGACGGAAGTTCTCGCCACGCAGCACCATCGGGTGCTCACCGATTTATTGTCTCAAATGCGCGATCCGCCCAAGGTTGCGTTACTCACAGGTTCCACGAAGACTGCGGAGCGGGCGCAAATCCTCGAAGAGTTGAATACCGGCAAAATCGGAATCATCGTTGGCACGCACGCTTTGATCCACGAAAAGGTAGTCTTCAACTCGCTTGGCATCTCCGTCGTTGACGAGCAGCACCGTTTCGGTGTCGAACAGCGTGCAGCATTACTTTCCAAAGGTAAATTACCGCCGCACATGCTCACGATGAGTGCGACGCCGATTCCTCGTACGCTCGCCATGACAAAGTTCGGCGAGATGGCGCTGAGCGTGATCGACGAGAAGCCGGCGGGACGTCTCCCCATCATCACAACCGTGTGTAGCGCCGATGGTCACTCCGTCGCATACGACGCCATGTGCGAGGAAGTGGCGCGCGGCGGTCAGGCATACGTGATTTTGCGCCTCGTCAACGAATCGGGATCGTCGAGAATGTCAGAGGTCAAGGGAGCAGAGGAAGAGTACGCTCGATTGGTGAGCGAATACCCGAACGTACGGTTTGGTTTACTTCACGGCCAGCTCGCCGCGGATGAAAAAGCAGCCGCGCTCGAAAAGTTTAGTTCGGGAGAGACGCAGGCTCTCGTCGCGACGTCTGTCGTCGAAGTCGGCGTCGACGTGCCGAACGCGAGCGTCATCATCATCGAAGACGCCGACGGTTTCGGTCTCGCGGCGCTCCACCAGCTTCGAGGACGCGTGGGTCGCGGCGAGCGCCAGTCCAAGTGCTTCTTGCTTCACTCACCGGGCGTCGGTGAGAACGCCGAATTGAAGGAGGACCGCGCGCGCGATCGTTTGCGCGTTTTGGAACAATCGAACAACGGTTTCCGCATCGCGGAGAGCGATTTACAACTTCGCGGCGCCGGTGAGCTCTTCGGTACGAAGCAGAGCGGCCAACAAGTCAACCTGTTCCATGCCTCCATGTCCACCGATCTCTACCTCTTAGAAGCCGCGCGTAAAGCCGCGGCGGAGATGATTTCTCGCGCGTCTGTGCAACGGGAACCGCTTCCCGCGCCGATATCGGTCGCCCTCGAGACCCGACCGGCGTTAATTCTCGACAACGCCGTCGTCTCCGGTGGTCAAGCCGTCGCCACTAATTAATCCAACGATCTAGTCTCAGTTGACAACAGTAGCTCCGCGCTCGTAAAGTACACTTCTGTCCCCAACGCGCAGGGTTTCTTCACGAGTGCACGATCGTCATTCTTTCGCATCGACGATGTCCAACACGTCCCTCTCCCTCTCCACGTCTTCTCGCGTCACCTTGCGCGCGTCTGTGTACGTCTACCACGACCCATCGCGAGCGATTCGCGCGTCGTCGCGCGTCGTCGAGCGGTAATCCGTGCGGTAATCCGTTCGCCTTATCCGACAACTGTCTCATCGCGCGTTCGGCGCTCTTGATGCGCGCTCGAGACGCGTGTGGCGCTCGTGACTGACCCGGTGCACGATGATGGTCGTACGCTCTCGCAGGAACCGACGCGTGGGCGCTCGCGCGACGCGCTCGGTCGGCGTTCGCGCCTCCGCCGACTACTCGCCGAAGAAGGCATTCTTCTTCCCGGGTCAAGGCGCGCAATCCGTCGGCATGGCCAAGGAACTCTGCGAGGAGTGCCCGGCGGCGAAGGAAATGTTCGACAAGGCGTCCGCCGTGCTCGGGTACGATTTGCTCGACGTGTGCGTGAACGGCCCGGCGGAACGCTTGAACTCCACCGCGGTGTCCCAGCCCGCCATCTACGTCTCCTCGTTGGCGGCTCTCGAAGCCATGAAGATGACGGACGAGGGTAAGGCTGCCATCGATGCCGTCGACGTCGCCGCGGGCTTGTCTCTCGGTGAGTACACGGCGTTGACGTTCGCCGGTGCGTTGACCTTCGAGGATGGCTTGAAGCTCGTGAAGATTCGCGGCGAGTCGATGCAAGAAGCCGCGGACGCCACCCCGTCCGGTATGGCGTCCGTCATCGGCTTGTCCGCCGACAAGGCCGAGGAACTCGCCGCGCGCGCCGCCGCGGAGTCTGGTGCCCCGGTGTCCGTCGCCAACTACTTATGCAACGGCAACTATGCTGTCTCTGGCGCCATCCCGGCCATCGACAAGGTCGAAGAAATCGCGAAGCCGGAATTCAAGGCTCGAATGGTCGTCCGCCTCGCGGTCGCCGGTGCTTTCCACACCGATTTCATGGCTCCGGCCGCCGACAAACTCAAGGCTGCGCTCGACGCCACGCCCATCCAAGCGACCCGAATCCCGGTCGTGTCCAACGTCGACGTCAAGCCGCACTCTGACGCCGACAGCATTCGCGCGACGTTGGCCAAGCAGCTCACCAACCCGGTTCAATGGGAAACGTCGATGACGACGCTTCTTGAAAAGGGTTTGGAAAGCGCCACCGAAGTTGGTCCGGGCAAGGTTATCTCTGGCATCATGAAGCGGGTAGATAAGAAGTTCCCGTGCGACAACTTCTTCGGCCAGGAAGCCAAGTAAATGTCTAAAGGAGACAAACGAACGTTTTTAGTACGAATTGAAGTGTAGCCTATTGCATCGTTAAAAAGTAGTCGTAGCGCGCGCGATCGCACTACTTGATTTGCCTGATTTTGCACTCGCGAACGAACGGAAACTTCGTCTTGAGCGCCTGCGCGATGGAAAAAGCAAGCGCCTGCGGACCTTTAAATTTGAGCACGCATACGCCGCGTTCGAGCGACTCGACGCTCACCTCGCCCCCATGCTGCGTGATGGAGTTGCGAAGTTTACCGAGATACTCTTCGATCGTCTCCACGGTCATCTCTGGCAAATCTTCGCCCACGTTCACCACCTCGTCCACCGCGGGTCCAAACTTTTTCTTGAGCAACTTTTCTATCCCGCCCTTCATCGTCGCCGACGACGACGCGCACGTCCCACACGCACCGTTGAGACGGACGGCGATGATTCCATTCTCAATCTTCACCAACTCGACGTTCCCACCGTCGGCGATGAGATACGGACGCACCTCATCCAGCGCCTCGTCTAAGTTTTCCGGCGTGAGCTCGAGCAAGGGCTCGTCCGCGCTCCTCCCTTCCGAACTCTCCGCCGCTGTCTCCGCCTTCTCCGCCGCTGCCGCCTCGGCCGCGAACGGACTCACTACCGCCACCTTCTCGTCGCCGTCCTCCACGACCGTCTTCACCGCCGACGCGTTTCCCGCCGCGTCTCGCGCGTCCTCGGCGTCCCACTCCGCGTTC